>RCMY010004798.1_pt1 | contig 11588 bp, 8 predicted proteins | sample 2041341 | NCBI WGS metagenome assembly RCMY01 (sample SAMN09708234, study PRJNA481090) | Marine sediment metagenome, whole genome shotgun sequencing project.
ATCTGGCAGAGAAAAATTGTCAATACTCACAGAAATACTTACAAATACAATAGGTTCAAGAGTTTTTCTTTGGCTTTTTATGGACAATCTGATTTGCTGGTTTGCCCGCTCCGTCAGTCAACGCCTTTACGGCTTTATCAAAGTCACTTTCGTTTTTCCCGGCTTCAAGTTGCCGCTGTTGGTGGAACTTGTCATATTCCTGTTCCGCATGGGCCAGAGCCAGCTCGTGGGAAATTTTCCCGGCGTGAGTGAGGATGTTGCCCTCGTTGAGCGTGAGAAAGGCGTCCAGCCTGGCGATCCAATCCGCCATGTGCATGGCGGTGCGACTACGGGCCTGCCGCTCGGCAAAAAGCAGATATTGTTCCACGAGGTTATTCAGCGCCGAGAGTTCTTCTTCGCTCAGGTAATTCTTGGCAATGCCGACATCTTGCTTGCGAACCTTGGCCCCGCGCCATGTTGTCAGCCCCATGTACGGCTTGGCGCTGTCGGCGCGGCTATGAATGAGTTCCGCCGCCGTCATGCCGGTTACGGCCCAGTGCAGCTTGTTCTGAACGGTTTTGAAAAAGGCGATGCTCTCTTCAGTGGTCGGATCGTAGTCCACGCTGGTGGCGTAAATATCCGTGATCTTTTGGTAGAAACGCCGCTCGGACGTGCGAATATCCTGTATGCGCCGGAGCAGTTCTTCAAAGTAATCGAAAGGTTGATCGGGATTTTTCAGGCGCTCGTCATCCAGCACAAAGCCTTTGACGATGAACTCCCTAAGCTGCTGCGTGGCCCAGATGCGGAACTGTGTGCCGCGTAGCGAGCGCACCCGGTAGCCAACAGAAATGATGACGTCCAGATTGTAATGCTGCGTTTCGTAATTTTTCCCATCGCTTGCAGTTATCCGGAATTTCCGGAGAACTGACTCGGGCAAAAGTTCGCCCTCGTCAAAGATGGCCTTGATATGCTCGCTGATGGTGCGCACATCTTTCTGAAATAATTCCGCCATGCCTTTCTGGGTGAGCCAGACGGTCTCGCCCTCAAAACGGACGTCGATTTTGAATCGTCCGTCTTCGGTGCGATAGATGAGAAACTGACTTTGCTGTGGGAAGTTTGGCATAAAGGCTCTTTTCTATGGTATGTTTTTAACCCGAAGGAGAGTTGCCGAGACGGATTTTCTATGCTGGAAAATCTTTGGCAAAATATTCTTTTATCTGATCTTTCACGGAATTTATTTCCGTAAGAAGCGGGGCATAATCTCCCGCGCTTACTGATGTTACAAATGTGTCAATCTCTGGATCAAAAGGATATTTTTTATCTGATTGATAGATAATGTTTCCTATACGGTGAACTTCTGAAGAAATATATTCGCAACATTCAGGGTCAAATAATACTATATTAATCCCATCTTTGTGGAGTGCGCTTGCATAGCGTATCCCGTCAAAATCGTTTAACTTAATTGTTTCTGCAAGATACTGCATGGGAAGATAATCTTTATCGTCACCAAGCGCTACTTGGGAAAATCTTGAGGACAATTTCACATTTGCCGCTATATCCGCAAGCTTAAGGCGTCTTTTAGTCCGTAGTGTGGCTATGCTCACATCTTCCGATATACTTGGGCGAATTTCGGCCAACGCTGTATCAACAGTCTCCGCAGTGTAGAGATACCGTATGCCTGAAGGGTTTGCCCGGTAGGCTTTTGTCTTATCAGCAGGAGGCGCCTCCGAGTCCTTTTTGTCAAATCCCCAGAATCCACTTTCCTTGCAATCCGCAAAGGCTTTAAAGAGTGAATTCCATTGTTCAGTTTCAACAATATTTTTTATATCAAGCGTAGTTTCAACAGATAGGAACACAGCGATTCTTTCAAGGAAAGATTGCATGTCCGTACAATCTACAAATATTTTTGAAAGTGTCTCAGTAAAAACATTACCCTTAAATTTTCTTGCCCTATATAGAGTATAATTTTTGGGGATATAGATTGGTGATTTTTTCAAATCATGTAATATTTCCTTGACTACTGTGCTTTTTATATGAAACCTGTTGATGCTGGATATTTCCTTGGTGAAGACTTGCCATTTAGCTTCGAATTCAAGCTCGTCATTCAGACACATCGCAGCAATAAATAATCCTACCAACTTTTTCTTTTGTGGGTCTGCACGATCATAAATCTCTGCAAGTTTTTCGCTGAAATCGTCTTCCATAATCACGCCCAACTACATTGTATCATCCGTAAGCGTGACCATCCAAACCCGCTTCAGGGGCAATTCCGCGCGTAAATCTTCATCTAGCTTGTCATAGACAGCCAGAAGTTGCAGGATGAGTTCTTGCTTGTCCCAGAGGCGCACCTCAAAGAACTGGTGCGGAATTTCTTTTTCCACGGAACTCTTGAAGCCGCCCCATGCAACCAACAGGCCGTGAGTGGCCTTGGAGCGATTCATACCGCCACGGAGTTGATCCAAAGTTGGACGGTCAACAGGCATATCCTGGGATTTTACCTGCACGCAAATTCTTGGTGTGCCGAATCCGAGACTGTCCGGTGCGGCGAGAATATCCATGCCGCCGTCCGCGCCTCCTGGCGTGCGCCAGGTGCTGTATCCTTGCGCCTTGAGAATGCCTTCAACCAGGCGTTCCATTGCGTGGCCTTTAAATTTGCGGTCAATCAGCGCGATAAGCTGGTCTCTGGCCAGAATTTCCAAGTCCGGAAACTCTTCCGGCCCGACTTCGGCTTCCTGAGTTCCGCAAGGCAGGCAATGCGTATGACCTGAGCGTTGCCAACCGGCAGCAGACAGCGCTTTTATCCGGTTTTCGGCATCGTTACGTTGTATCTGGCAAACCGTCATGAACGCCCCGAAAGAATAAAGTAAATCCTGGTCAAAAACAGAGCGTGACACCTCGGGGTTAAGCCATTCCACATCACGGTAATGGCGGAATCCTTCTTCGTTGGCGGGATTGAAGATATACTCAGAGACGATTTTCCCCACCGCAATGGCTGGTTTATGTTTCAACGGCAGCACAACAAGGTCGCCCTTGGCTATGCGGTGGACAAAAGCATTTATCTGGCTGACGCCGTTGATAATGGCCTTGGGCTTGTCGTCGGGGGCTTCCACAAGGGCGGCTTGCTTGATGGCTTCATAGTCGCCGATCCCGGCAATGTTTTTATCCGCGAAAAGACCGCCCCATTGGAGATAAACGCGATTATCGTCAATGAAGCGATTTTCAAACTGTCCGTCGCGGCCGGCGCGTACAAGGTAAAGGGCCATAAAAATCTCCGTATAGATGGAATTAGCTCCGCCTGTTGCACAAGAAACTTTGGCTTCGGCTACACCAGGCCAAAGTATTTTTCAAAAAACGCCATCAGCTTTTGGATGACTCCCTGCTTCTTTACCGCACGATTTCCGCCTCCGGAAAATCGTGACATTGGCGGCAGTATCAAATCGATATCCGTTCCCGTTGTTTTTAGAACTCCATCCCGAAACGCCCCGGCGACAAAACGCCGGGTTTCATCATCTTTTAGACTCTCGTTTTTAATAATGGTAGAAAGCTCTTTTTCTTTCTGAGCCAGAACAAAGGATGGCCAGTCTTCATCAACATGAGTGGAGACGTTAATCTGGGCAATGAAGTTTTGGATCAGTTCTCTTTTGCTACGCAGCTCAAGGCTGGAACCGATAGCCTTGTCAATGGCGGTTAAAACGCTTTTATCCTCGCAGTTGGAGCTATGATATTTTTCCACCAGCATCAGGATATAGTCGATGTTGACTTCAACCTGCCGGATCAGCTCCATTTCAAACACGATATCGTCATTGATGATTTCTTTATCCGCCGACTGTGTTCCCCGGATGGTCTGATAGAGATCGATGTACCGGCTTTGGTAGTCTTGAAAATCCCGCTGGAGCAGGATTTCGTTTCCGGAAAAATCGTCAAAGGCGGAAAGGATATTCCGAATCCGCAGAATAGCCCCGAACAGCCGGATGAAGTCCTTTTGCGCCTCTTCACCCTCAATCGGTTGTCCAATAGGATAGCGATCCTGCAGTAACGCGATCAATTCGGCATAGCCCGGCTTATGTTCACCGTTTTCCTCGTAGCCGCCCCAGTACTCGTCGTATGTTTTCAGCAGCACCACGCCGCCGGCCTCCCGGTCGCCAAACAGGGAAATGGCGTCATCGGTGGCCTGCTTCAAATCTCGGAAGCAGACGATATTACCAAAGGTTTTTACTGAATTCAGGATGCGGTTCGTGCGGGAAAAGGCTTGAAGCAACCCGTGCTGCTTGAGGTTTTTGTCCACCCAGAGCGTATTGAGGGTGGTGGCGTCAAACCCGGTAAGGAACATATTGACCACTATCGTCAAGTCCACTTCGCGTTCTTTGATGCGCAAGGACAGATCTTTGTAGTAGTTCTGGAACTTATCCGCCGAAGTGTCAAAACTTACGCTAAAGGTTTGATTGTACTCGTTGATGGCGGCATCCAGAAAATCGCGGGAGCTCTTGTCCAGCTTGTCCGTTTCAAAGCTTTCGTCTTGCAAAAGATCTTCCTGGTCGTCCTCATTAGGGCTGAAGCTGTAGATTGTAGCGACGTTAAGCTTTTTGCCTTGTTTGGCCAACTGGTCTTGAAATTCTTTGTAGTACTTCATGGCCACCGGAATGGAGGACACGGCGAAAATGGAATTAAAGCCTGCCAGACGCTTGCCTTTGAGCGAGTAAAAGCTGCTCCGTTTGGTCTTTTGGTCGAAATGCTCAAGGATATAGCTTGTCACCGCGCTGATGCGCTCCGGCGCGGCCATGGCCCTTTCCACATCAATTGCGCGTACCTGGGCGTCCTGCACATTGTCCGCCATTTTCACCGTGTTGATGAAGTCAATGCGGAACGGCAGCACGTTGCCGTCCCGGATGGCGTCCACAATGGTGTATGTATGCAGCCTATCGCCAAAGGCCTGTGGGGTGGTTTTCAGCAGCGGGTTGCCTCCGCTGCTCGCGTTGACCGCAAAAATGGGCGTACCGGTAAAACCGAATATATGGTAATTTTTAAAATTCTTGATTATTCGCCCATGCATGAGGCCGAACTGGGAACGGTGGCACTCGTCAAAAATCAGGACGACGTGCCGCTTGTATACCTCATGCGCCTTGTTTTTTGTGATGAATGCATCCAGCTTCTGGATAGTAGTAATGATAATCCGGGCGGTTGGATCTTCAAGCTGCCTTTTGAGCACCCTGGTGGAGGTATTGCCGTTGGCCGCGCCTTTTTCAAAGCGGTCGTATTCCCGCATGGTCTGGTAGTCCAGATCCTTGCGGTCCACAACAAACAGCACCTTTTCGATAAAGGGCAGGCATGTGGCAAGTTGAGCCGTCTTGAAGCTGGTGAGGGTTTTACCGGAGCCTGTGGTATGCCAAATATAGCCACCTGCAGCCGTTTTCCCCGTCTGCTTGCAGTTGGTGGATACTTCAATACGATTCAAAATCTGTTCGGTTGCCGCGATTTGATAGGGGCGCATGGCCAGCAGCAAATCTTCCGAAGTAAATACGCAGTAGCGGGTCAGTATATTCAACAATGTATGCTTGGCAAAAAAAGTTTTCGTAACGTCCACGAGGTCGGTGATCAGATTGTTGTTCGCGTCAGCCCAAAAGCTGGTGAATTCAAAGCTGTTGCTGGTTTTTTTGCTTTTGCGACGGGCGCTTTCGCCCGCTTCCCGGATGTGCTGCTCGCGGGTCGTGTTGGAGTAGTATTTGCTGTGGGTACCGTTGGAAATGACAAAAATCTGCACATATTCAAACAGGCCGCTGCCTGCCCAGAAACAGTCGCGGTTATAACGCTTGATTTGGTTAAAGGCTTCCCGGATCGCCACCCCGCGCCGCTTAAGTTCCACATGCACCAAGGGCAGACCGTTGACCAGAATGGTTACGTCATAACGGGCGTCATGCGCGCCGCCGCCTTCCGCATATTGATTGAGCACCTGCAAGCGGTTGTTGTGGATTCTGTCCTTATCCAGCAGCGCGATGTTTTTTGTGCTGCCATCGTCCCGCTTGAGGATCTGCACATGGTCATCCTGAATTTTGCGGGTTTTCTCCACAATGCCTTCGTTGGCGCTGGCGATATTTCTAGTGAAAAACAGGTTCCATTCATTGTCGGAAAACTTGATGTCGTTAAGCGTTTCCAGTTGCATGCGCAGGTTGGCGATCAGGCCCGCTTCGTCTTTGACATCGATATGCTCATAGCCCTGGCTGATAAGCTGACGGATAAAGTCCTGCTCCAGTGCGGCCTCGCTTTGATAATCGGTAGAGCGCTTGCCGCTTGGAATGTATTCGGCCACCACGGTCGATTCATTGGTGGCGGCAACAATACTGTAGGTGCTCATGCCGCCGCCTCCTTGCGCTTAAAGGATAGCAACTTGTCCCGATAGTACTCGTACTGCTTGCGCCGGGCCGCGATTTCAGCGGGTAAACCTTGGCTGATGTCGTTGACCAGAGCATCAAAGCGGTCGAGGATGGCGACGATGCGTTGTTGCTCGGCAAGAGTGGGGAGAGGGATTTTTAAGTGTTCAATTTTTTCCACTGACAATCCAGGTTGTGCAGATTTTGATTTATATTGATTCAGATTCATATTTGTAAGCATATGAAAAGCCCAATCAATATCTATCATTTCCTTAGCTGTAACAACTATTGCATGCTCAGTTGCATAATATTTACCAGAGACTCGTTTAACGTTTCCACAAAGCGCACCCTGTCGTCCTATTAAGATATTTATTGCATCGTGGTTATACATTTTGGAGAAACCACGTAGCCCATTACCCCCGTAACAAGGATACATATATTCTTCTTCTTGTGCTGGAGAAATATTGACAGCTGGAATAAATTTTCCTGCTTTCATATCGAACATTTGTCCCAACGCGATTTGCGGAATATTATCATCGAATGTCAGCAGCTCATGCCGGTAATGCTCATACTGCTTTTTTCTTTTCTCCAGCTCCGCCTCCAGCTCCGCCTCCAGCTCCGCCTCCAGCGCGGTGAAGGCGTCCAGAATGCGCACAATTTCTTCTTGCACGGGCAGCGGGGGGAGAGGGATTAATATCTCTTCCAGAGCTGGAATACTTGAATGCACAACCTTGCTTTTTACTTTTCCTTTACTCTTTTGCATTTGAGCATTTGTTGTAGAGAGTGCATAAGACATATATTTAGGATTTTGGCTGTGCTTCATCACAACAATATCGCCACCAGCTAAACATTTATCATACCCAATATATACGCATGACTTTGCAATTTCTTCGACACTTTCTCCTGTTATAGCAAACAGGATGTCCCCATGCTCAAAGTATTTTTTGTTTGCTACCGTATTCTCATTGGTATGAGACATACAAGTATCGAACCAAATATGATACGTCGTATATATTTCGCCATAACGAACACAGGGTATTCCTGATTCTGTAACTTGGTCGCGTGTGATTCCCGAACCTCGGTACATATCAATTGCGATCTCACCCAACTGCTTGTACTTTACACCATCGGGGCAAAGTTCATTTATAAGCTTCTCAAGCCTTGTCATTATGGCCGCCCTCTATCATTCCACCCCAGCGCCCCGATTGCGGACATCAGCTCACTGTTGTTTTTTACGTTATCTAGAATTCCGATGATAAGTCGGTGCAAGGAATCATATTTTACTAAAGCCAACTCTTCATCAGTATCGCCGTGCACAATCTCGCTGAGTTCACTGAATAGTTTGTAGCCATCCGCGGAAAACTCCCGTGGAATAATGGAACGCTGCCTGTCAACCTCTTCAAGTAAGTCTTTGAAAGGCTTACGCTTGCCGTTAGTTCTGGAGCGGGGTATCCCTGCTGCTGTTGCTGTTTGCATTGTGACGAGTTCAAACACCTTGCGCAAATACACCATCGCCCCGGCCCCGAGCCCGTCGCGATACGCTCGCTGTGATTTCTCCAAAAGGCTGGAAAATTCACCGTATCTTTCCTGATCCAATGATGCCGTTTCCGACAGTTTTTCACTGCGCTTCAGTATGCGGATTTCAGGAGCCCGCTCCCAGATATTGCCGATACAGTCAACCAAAAACCACATTTGCACCGATGAACTGCAAGATGGGCACTTAAGTACGCAGTCTATGCTCACAAGGTGATCGTTCACACCTATGCAATATAATGTGTCGCCCGAACAAAAGGTGCGACGCTCTTCGCATGTTTTGCAGAAGTAATTGAGGGCGATTATTCCTTCCTGCAATTTTTTCTGCTGACCCTGCCCAAGTTTTTTACCCTCCAGAAACCCTTCCACTTGTTTAGGTTCTGGCGTTGGCGGCTTGGATAGAACATCAGACAGGCGCACGACTATGCCCCCTCAATCTCGGCGATGATAGCAGCAATCTCCTTACGCAGAACCTCTTCACGGGCGACTATCCGTTCGATTTCGGCATTGAGTTGCACAATATCCACAACTTCCCGCGTGTCTTTCTGCTCCACATAGGTGGATACCGAAAGGTTATAGTTTTGCTCCTCAACCTTCTCGTTGCGCACCAGCCGGGCAAAATGGTCCACATCTTTTCTGACGGCGACCGCTGCCAGGATTGTCTCGATGTTCTTTCCAGTCAGTTTGTTGCTGTTGGTCACTTTTACAAACTCTTTGGAAGCGTCGATGAATAGTGTGCTGTTTTCGCTTTTGGATTTTTTCAGCACCATGATGCAGGTGGCAATGGTGGTGCCGTAAAAGAGGTTGTCCGGCAACTGGATGACACAATCAACAAAGTTGTTGTCAATCAAATATTTGCGGATTTTTTGCTCCGCGCCGCCACGGTAGAGGATGCCGGGAAAGCAGACAATGGCCGCCGAGCCGCTGGTGGCCAGCCAGGACAGGCTGTGCATGATGAAGGCGAGATCCGCTTTGCTTTTGGGAGCCAGCACGCCTGCCGGAGAAAAGCGCGGGTCGTTGATGAGCAGCGGGTTGCTGTCCCCGTCCCAGCGGATGGAATAGGGAGGGTTTGAAACAATGGCCTCAAAAGGTTCATCGTCCCAATGCAGAGGCTCAGTCAGCGTATCGCCGTGGCCGATGTCAAACTTGTCGTAATCGATGTCGTGCAAAAACATATTGATGCGGCAGAGGTTGTAGGTAGTGATGTTGACCTCCTGCCCGTAAAACCCTTGCCGCACGTTTTCCTTGCCCAGTATCTTAGCGAATTTCAGCAAAAGGGAGCCGGAACCGCAGGCCGGATCGTAAACTTTGTTGACCTCGGTTTTGCCGATCAGGGTAATGCGGGTAAGCAGCTCGGAAACCTCTTGCGGGGTGTAATATTCGCCCCCGCTTTTGCCCGCGTTGCCGGCATACATGCCCATCAAAAATTCGTAAGCGTCGCCAAAGGCGTCAATGGTGTTATTCTTGTAGTCGCCCAAGTTCATTTCGCCAACACCGTTCATCAGCTTGGCCAGCCGCTCGTTTCGCTTGGCTACGGTGCCACCCAGCTTGTTGCTGTTTACGTCGAAGTCGTCGAATAATCCTTTAAAACTGTCTTCGCTGGCGGTTCCCTGAGCTGAGGCCTCAATGCTTCTGAAAACGCTCTCCAGCGTCTCATTCAGGTTTTCATCGTTTGCGGCGTTCCTGCGTGTATTTTCAAAGAGCTGACTGGGCAGGATAAAAAAACCTTTTGTAGAGACCAGATCATGGCGTGCCTGTTCAGCGTCATTGTCCGGCAGCCTTGCATAATCGAATGTAGTATTGCCGGTTTCGTGTTCCGTGGCATTAATATAGGCTGTCATATTCTCGGATATATAGCGATAAAAGAGCATGCCCAGCACATATTGCTTGAAATCCCATCCATCCACACTGCCGCGCAAGGCGTTGGCAATGTTCCAGATAGCACGATGCAGCTCCGCGCGCTCCTGCTCCTTGCGGTTGTCAGCCATGGTTTTGATCCTTATTTTGTGAGACTTTCAGATGAGTTCAAAATTCATCATGCACTTTTTGTTTTCACGAATATTGCATAATGTTCTTGGCCTTTCAAGGAATAGTTATCCTGGGGAAGCTCTCCTCAGGCCCAATAATGGTCATTTTTCGTTGCGTGAAGCAAGTATCTCGCCTCTCCCTCTTTCAAATCCCAGATCACGCAGCGTGTCTCTCACCGAAACGGGACCACCGCCCGCTTTGCCGGAAAGCACTTGTCCCTCCTCATCACCCGGCCAGGGATCAAAATGCGGTTCCTCTCGAAGTATAGTTTGCAGATAGCCGCCGGAGTTTCTGGGATGTTTGTTTCCGCGCATTGACATGGAGAAACGAATTGTGCTGCTACTGTGAAAATCCATTCCATTTTCTGGAAGGCTCTGGGGCGGGCCGCTCCATATCCCGTTCCCGTTGGAAGAGGATGTGACCTCTTTCAATCGACAGCCGTTTGCCCCATTTTTTTGCGGCGTAGATCGTGGCTGCACGTTCCGCCTTGGGGTCATGAGCGGAAAAGAAAATCTCCTTGCCGGTGTCGCGGATAGTGCCGCCGCTGTTCAACGTGAAGATAACAACGCCTTTGCCGTCAACGCGGCGTTTAATGTCGCCTAGTTCCTGGCCCTCGGCGCGGGCTTCGGCGGCGACCTGCTCCATGTGGAGAAACGCCTGTAGCTGCTTTTTCCCTTGGTTTGAAAGGTCGTCCCGCTCCTGTAGCTCCCTCTCTTTTTCAGCGTATTCGGCACGGATGGCGGTTTTGGCGGCATATTCCAGGCCGTGACGGCTCCAATCTTTTGCCGGAGCTTTCGGCGGCGGTGCGGCCTCCGGCTCCACATCCTCTTTACGAGAGCGCAGCACGGCCAAGGCGATCTCATTACCGTTCCCGGCTTCCAGCTTGAGAAAGTCCTGCCATGATGTGTAGGGAATTTCCCGGCGCACGGCCTCACGTTCCGGCAGCAAGTCCAGCTTCGCCTTGGCCATAGCTTCGACCTTGTGTTTCTTCGCCAGGGCAAGCAGATTACGGCGGTTGCGCTTGTGGATGTTCATGTTTTCGATTTCCCGGCGCTTTTCGGCCCATTCATGTCGAATGGCGGCAATCTGCTTGTCTTCCCGCTCTTTCACGTCCACCAGTCTGTTTTTGCGGGCCTCGATGCCTGCTTGGTATCTGGCGAACAGTTCGCCGCGCTCCGGGGAGCGGTGCAGGGGCGCGGCCTGATAGCGGGAAATTTCCTGAATCTGGCGCAAGCTGCGATAGGGCTGAAATGCTCCGAACCGCTCTTGCAGGCGCTTTGCCGACAAGGCGCGGTCAACGGTGCTGGCCTTGGCGGCGTGATCACCATGCAGGTCAGTGACGACAAGGCCGTTGCCGTGAGGCTTGATGCCAAGGCCGCAGGCTTTCAGAGCTTCGTGCAAATCCTGCCAATCTTTGGCGTGTTCCAGAGCTTCAAGGATTTTGTCTTTGTGGCGCTTGGCGTATGATTCAAAAGATTCCTGCCCGGTCTGAGCCTCAATTGTTGCGGCTTTGTGGGCAAGGGCGTTTTCCCGGCGTTGTTCCCGGCCATTATCCACAATCAGGCTGTATTCGCGCTCTATCTCCCGGCACAACTTGTCCCGTGCCGCGTAATCGCGGAACGGCTCATGCCGGGTATGCCTCTCCGGGTGGATCATGTTGAAATGTCAAGCGCAGTGTAAAAC
>RCMY010004799.1_pt1 | contig 11586 bp, 10 predicted proteins | sample 2041341 | NCBI WGS metagenome assembly RCMY01 (sample SAMN09708234, study PRJNA481090) | Marine sediment metagenome, whole genome shotgun sequencing project.
GAATGTGCGCCGCGCTACAACGAAGAGGACGGCTCCACCAGCCGGGTGGCCGACGAGATGGCCTGGATCGCCGAACTGAGCCGACGCACCGGACGTCCCTTCACCTTCAACCTGGCCCAGATGACCGCCCTGGGCGACCACTACCGACACGTGATCGAGCTCTCCGAGCAGGCCAACGCCTCGGGTGCCCAGCTTCGGCCGCAGACCACGCCGCGCAGCATCGGTGTGCTTTTCAGCCTGGCGGCGAACACGCTCCTCGACAATTTTGCGTCGTACCGTCCGCTGGTGCCGCTCAATCTGGCCGGGCGCCTCGACGGCATTCGCAACGCCGAGGTGCGGGCCGCGCTCATCGCCGATCCCGCTGCGCCTGGCGACGACTTCTTCAAGAAGATGTTCGTCATGGAGCCCGCCGTCGGCGCTCGCTACGAGTACGGCGTGGGCGACAGCTTGTTCGACCGGGCCCGAGCCGCGGGCGTGTCGCCGGTCGAGGCCTACCTCGACGTTCTCGACGCCACCGATGGGCAGGCCGTCGTGAACTGGCCGGTGCTCAACGAGGACTTCGCCGCGATCGGCGAGCTGCTCGCCTCCGATGTCACGGTGATGGGCCTCGCCGACGCCGGGGCCCACGCGACCCAGATCATGGACGCCAGCCAGGCCACCTTCTTCTTGGCCCATTGGGTGCGGGACAAGGCCGCGATGAGCATCGAGGAGGGCGTGCGTCGAATTACCTCCGACACGGCCGATCTGGTCGGATATACCGATCGCGGGCGGGTGGTCGCAGGCGGCTACGCCGACCTCAACGTCGTCGACCTCGAGAATCTGTGGCTACCCGTGCCCGAAATCGTGCATGATTTCCCCGGCGACTCACCACGATTCATCCAAAAGGCAACCGGCATCGATCACACGATCGTGAACGGCGCCGGTTTCATGGAAGCCGGTGAGCACACCGGGGCCCTCTCCGGCCGGTTGCTGCGCAGCTAAAAAACGGGAGCGTCGCCAAACTTGGGACCCTCGGATCGGGTTCGCTTCAGCTCCCAGAAGCCGGGATTGAGGCTCATGGTGATCATCGCATCCCACAGTTCGAGTGCGGCCGGGCCTTCGGGTACCCGCGATATCACCGGGCCGAAGATGCCGATCTTGTCCTGACCTTCGGGGCTGAAAGCGATGATCGGCGTACCCACGTCGTCGCCGACCAAGGCCAGGCCGGCGTCCATGCGCGTGCGGATCTGTTTGTCCCAGGACTCGTCGTCGTAGGCCGCAGCATGACTTGCGTCGACCCCGGCCGTATCGAGGAGTTCGGCGACCGGCGTGTCGAGGGTCTTGCCGTGATGAATGGCCGAACCGGCTGCCCAATAGAACCTGAAGACGGCATCGGAGGTTTCGCCCTCGGCGGCGCGGATCGACTCCATCACCCGCAGAAGGTTGTGGGTCTGTTCGACCGGCGCGAAGTAGTCGCTTCCGGGCGGCGGTTCGTTCTTGAACAACAAGCTGATCGGCTGCCACGTGATGTTCAGATCACGGTGTGGTGCTACCTCGTCGACGACCCAACGGGCCGTCAGCCAACACCACGGTCAAATGGGATCAACCCAAAATTCGATATCCATCCGCAGGACGCTAACGACCCCCAGTACGAACGCGGTTGGTCGATCAGGTGGGCAGACCGATGAGCCCGTAGGCGAGAAGATGGGCGGTGGCGTCGGGCGAGCGCGGGTTGCCGAAGTAGAAACCTTGGCCGAAACCACAGCCGAGCTCGGCCAGGATTCGAGCCTGCTCGGGCGACTCGATACCCTCCGCCACGGTCTTGATGTCGAGCGCAGCGCCCATCTGCAACACCGCTTCCACGATGGCTCGGTCGTTGGTATCGGTGGCGATGTTGGCCACGAAGCTCTGGTCGATCTTCAGCGTCCGCGCCCGAATGCGCTTCACCCGGTCGAGGTTCGCGTGCAGCGTGCCAAAATCGTCGATCGCGAGCCGAATGCCGATGTCTCGCAGTTCGTCGAGTGCGGTAGCGACCCGCGGGTCTTCGATGACCAGACTGTGTTCGGTGATCTCGATCTGCAGGATCTCGGGCTTCACGTCGTGTCGTTCGATCGTGTCGGCGATGTGTTCGCGCAGCGCCGGGTTGGAGAGTTGTGCCGGCGACAGATTGATCGACATCGTGAACGTCTCGTCGATGCGGCCCGCGATCGCCCACGCCGCCGCTTGATGGCAGGCCCGTTCGAATACCCAAAAGTCGAGTTGTCCGAGCAAGCCGCTCCGGTCGGCTCGTGGCAGGAACGAGTCGGGGTTGAGCAACCCGAGCATCGGATGGTGCCAGCGCACCAGTGCTTCGACGCCGACGATGCGATTGTCGCTGAGGTCGACGATCGGTTGATACAGCAGTCGCATCTGGTCTTCGGCGATCGCCCGCTGCAGTTCGGCGTCGTGGCCGGATGCGCCGTAGAGCCGATCCGTGGTCTCGACGATGCCGGCCGACTTCCGCTGCTGCTTGATGCGGTACATGGCAATGTCGGCGTTGCGGACGATCGTGTCGACGCTGTCTCCGGCTCCGTTGATGGCGATGCCGATGGACACATTGGCATCGATGCCGATGGGTCCGACGCCGATGGTCTCTTGGAGTTCCTCTTCGAGCCGACCCGCGAGGGCTTGCGGTCGTTTCAGGTCACCGGTCGCGGGGCACACCAGGATGAACTCGTCGCCACCGAATCGGGCGAGGTAGTCGTTGCGGCGCAGTGCCTTGCGGAACCGGTGCGCCACCTCGGTCAACAAGTTGTCGCCCGCGCTGTGGCCGATGCCGTCGTTCACCGCCTTGAAGCCATCGAGATCGCAAAAGAGAACAGCGACGGTGCGCGGCTCGGCGTCGCTCAGCAGCTCGTCGAGGTGGCGCATGAACGCGACACGATTGGGCAGCCCAGTCAGCGAATCGCGTAGTGCTTGGTCGGCCAGGTCGGTCTCGGCGACGGTGCGGGCGACGCGGTCGTCGGCCAGGCGTTCGGCCATCTCATCGATCGTCATGGCGAGCCGGCCGATCTGATCGCCGCTCGTGTCGTCGACACGGGCATCGAGCTCGCCGTTGCGAAGCGAACGGACAGCTGACGTGACCATCTCGAGACGGTGTCGATAGCGGGCCGACAGGAAGATTCCGGGTACGCCGGCGAGCGCGACAAGAGCGCCGAACGAGAGGAACAGGTTGCGACGCAGGGTGGCGAGGGGCTCGCGCGCCTCGCTGCGGTCGATCTTGACGCTGAGCGTCCAATCGACCAGGTCGAACCCAGCGGTGGCGACCAGCACGCGGGCGCCGCGGTAATCGGTGGCTTCGTTGAAGAGCACCTCGCCGGGCTGCGTGGGCAGCTGCGGCGCGTCGGATGGGTCGCGCGGAACAACGGCGTTGGGGACGAATCGCGGAACCGACAGCAACTGTTGGTTGGCGCCGATCTGGCGGGTGAGGACCGCTTCGGTGGTGCTTCCTGCGGTGTGGTAGGTGCCGAGCAGCCTTTCGAAGACCGCAAAATCCTGCTCGAGCACCAAGAGCAGGCCGTCGCGGAGTGGTCCGGCGATGACGAGACGTGCGTCATTGGGGGTGGAGCGCACGACGCTGCCGAAGGTGACCGCAGTCGCGGCTCGCTCGAGGACGGCGGGTGATATTTCGGGCAGGTTGCCACTGATCGACACCGGGACGCCGTCGGTACGGATGACGTTGATCGAGACGATGCCGTTGCTCTGGGCGGAGGTGGTGGTGAGGAGCGCTCGGCTTACTTCATTGATGGTGCCCTCATCGGCGATGTTCACGCCGTCGAACTCTGCCGCCAGGACGTCGTGTTCGCCGATCGCTCCGTTGAGTCGCTCTTGCAGAACGGCGTGGTATGTACGCGCATCGGCCTCGAGGTTGGTGGCGACGCGATCTTCAATGCTGGCGGCCGTGGCGCTGTAGAGCAGGAACGCGCAGCCGCCGAGTGTGAGCAGTGACACGAGCAGGAGCGCGATGGTTCGGCGCCCGAGCATCAGACGCGTCTTCGGGGGAGCGATGAATCCGAGACCATTCTCCTCAGGGTACTGTCGTACGGCCGGCGGGTTCTTGCTGGGCCGGTCGGTCAGGCGGCTGCGGTCGCAATGGTGCTGCGCGCTTGCGGTAACAGCAGGCTGATACCTCGGCGAGCACACGTTGCGGACACCCGTTCCTGGCACGCCTTGTCGTCGACGGTGTTGACCACCCCGATGGCGTGTTCGCGCAACTCATAGAGAATCTCGTCGATCTCGACGCAGGACCGCTCACCCGCGAGCCGCACCAGCGCATGCACCGAGTCCCGCCCGAGTCCGAGGGCCTGTTGACACGAATCGAACAAGTCGTTCCAGAGGCGCGCGCCGCGGTGATCACGAACGTCGGGTAGGTGCAGGTTGATGGGACCGGCGCCGGCCCGCTGCGCTGCCGTCGTGTCCGCGGCCGTCCTCTTTGGCGTGAGGTCATTCAGGGCAACGTGTTCTAGAGCGAGGTCATACAGCGCGTTGCCGACGTCGAACGTTGCGGCGGATACATCGGTGCCGTCGACGGTGTCGGTCTCGGACCACGGGCGCGGGTACACCGGGGGAGCGGTGGTGTCGTCGGGGCGGCACACGGCTTGCCACTCGGTTTCGCGGATGCGAGCGGTCTCGGCCAGCAGCATTGGAGCGACGGTCTCCTGCTCGGCGCGGTGGACCAAAAGATCAAGGCGTCGGGCCCGGAAACGTTGATCGAGCGACAGCAGAAATTCTGGTCGGGCCGGTAGGGAAGTGGTCGCCATGGCAGCCAAGTATGCCGACCGAATCGAAAGTTCGCCAGATCTTTCGACCCGAAAATCGACGGAAACCTCTCCATGATCGCAAAAACGTGCATACTTGGGTTGTGACCTCTGGCCCATATTCTGAGACCGCCGGACTCGACCCCCTTCTCGTCGGATTCCATGTCCGCCACGTGCGACGGCGAGCCGGACTCACGTTGGCCCAGCTCGGCGAGGCGGTCGGCAAGCCAGGGCCGTATCTCTCGCAGCTCGAGAATGGCAAGGTCGAGCCCCGACTCGGCGTGCTCAACGACATCGCTGCGGCGGTCGGGGTGAGTACGCAGGACCTCCTCGCCCCCGAGGCCCCCGACGAACGGTCCGCCCTCGAACTCGAAGTGCATCGTGCCCAGCAGGATCCGCGGTACATGGCCCTTGGGCTCGCACCGCTGCGAGTGTCGGCCAAGGTCCCCGACGAGATCTTGCGGCATCTCGTCGCGCTCTACCATGCGTTGCCCGCACGCGGGGTTGCCGACGAAGTCGCATTGCAGCGACAACGCTCGTCGGATCGAGCCCGCGCCGCCAATCTGACGTTGCGCGAAGAAATGCGCGAACACAACAACTACTTCGCCGAGATCGAAGTGGTCGCCGGAGCCGCCCTCGCCGCGGTGGGGTACTCGGGGCGCGGCCCGGTCAACGAGCGGATCCTCACCGATCTCGCGGCCCATTTCGGATTCCAAATCGAGCGGACACGCGGCATGCCGCGCACCGCCCGTTCAATCACGGATACGCGACGGCGCGTCATCTACATCGCCGATCGGGACGACCTGCATGTTCGCGCCGCTCGCTCGGTCGTGCTGCAAACGCTCGGCCACTTCGCGCTCGACCATACCGAGACCACCGACTTCCCCGACTACCTCCGCCAGCGCGTCGAGTCGAACTACTTCGCGGCTGCCGTGCTGGCGCCCGAAGCGCCGGCGGTCGATTTCCTGGCCGAGCAGAAGGCCAACGAGGACCTGTCGATCGAGGACCTGAAGGAGCTCTTCTACATCTCCTACGAGATGGCCGCGCACCGATTCACGAACCTCGCGACGCAGCATCTCGATCTGCCCGTGCACTTCCTTCGCGCCGACCCCGACGGTGTCATCACGAAGGCGTACGAAAACGACGGCATCCCGTTTCCGCGCGACCCCGACGGGGCGCTCGAGGGAATGCGGGTGGCCCGAAAGTGGGGTGCGCGTCAGGCATGGAACACCTCCGACAGCTTCTTGTTGCATTATCAACACACGACGACCGACGCGGGCGACTACTGGTGCGTCACCTACATCGAGACGGTCACCGATCGCACGCCGTTTTCGGTGACCATCGGAAGCAACGCCGAACACTGTCACTTCTTCCGAGGCAGCGACACGCTTCGACGACAAGTCGCCCGTGAGGCCGACAATGTGCCCGACCCCGATCTGATCAGCCGGTGGGAGGGCGTGGCATGGCCGTCGGCGGCCGAACGCAGCCACATACTCACGGCGCTGCCACCCGCGGGCCGAAACTTCAACCCGTTTCCGGGTGTCGACCTCGTCGACGTGTACCGGTTCCTCGAACGCCAGTGAGCCCGGCGCCAGCCTTCCGCTACAGCCGACGCGCGATCGAAACCTCGTGACCGTTGGGGTCGACGATGTGAAAGTATCGCTCGCCCCACGGCGCATCGGATGGTGAGGCGTCGGCCGTGTAGCCGGCGTCGGCCAGCGCTCGGAACGTGGCGTCGACATCTGACACGTGCAGAATGAACCGCCCCCAGGGGCGGCGCTCCCCGGTGAAGGCGTCGGGGCTGTGCTGCAGGTTCACGTAGCCGGCCCCGGCTGACATGGTCGTAAAGGGCGCATCGGGACCGCCGAACGCGATCGTCAGCCCGATGCATCGATAAAACGCCACGGCCTCGGCCATGTCGGGTGACGCAAGCGTGATCGCGTCGATGTGGCTGACCGTGCTCCGGGAAACGGCGGGGTCATCCGATTCGGTATCCATGGCATTGACGCTAGCCATCCCCCGACTGGGAGTGCGGCTTCGCAATACTTGCTTGGTGGAACCCGACCGCCCAGCCCGCATGCGCAGGGACAACAGCGATGAGCGCGGGGCCAACAAGAGGGACCTGCGTGAGTCGCTCATCGAGGCCGAACTCAAGACCGGCGTCCACGAAACGACCATCCGAGAGGCCGAACGCCATGTGGTGTTTCGCATCGGGCGCATTTTCGTCGGCTCGGTGGTCACGATCATCGGCATCATCCTCATGCCGCTGCCCGGGCCCGGGGGACTTGTCGTAGCAGCCGGGCTGGTCATTCTCAGCCGCGATGTGGCGTGGGCCGACCGCGCCCTGCGGCTGCTGAGGAAGTACAGCCCCGGAATCCCCGAGGACGGCAAAGTACCCCGCTCGACCATCGTGGTCGGCGTACTCCTGATGACCGCTGGTGCGATCGCGGCATGGTGGGTGAAAGGCAATCTTCTATGACCCCGACCGTTTCTTCAAGAAAGCCTGCACAGGACAGCCCATCGACAGACAGCCAGTCGAAGGGCCAGTTATCGGCAGGGGCAAACCGGGTTCGTCGGCGCATCGAGCGCGGCTTCGTCGACCTTCGTGACGATGTGGCTGGCGACGTCGAGGTCATCGGCGGGCAAGCCAACATCTACTCGACGGTGCACGGCGACGTCGTCGTTCGTGGCGGTCGGGTCACGGTGCACGGCGTGGTCACCGGTGACGTCATCAACGATGGCGGTCACGTGGTTGTCCTCGGTGAGGTCGGCGGGCGCGTGAGCGGCTCCCGTGAGTACACGATCGTCGACCGGTCGCGCCGTAAGAAGCGCGCGGCCCGCACAGCCCCACCGTCGGCGGCTCCGGGAGCCGCAGAATCCTCAGGTCTCCGAGGGGGCGAGAGGAACGGTCGACCGGTTCGAGCCGTGCTGCTCGGCGTGGTCGCCTTGGTCGTGTTGGCCGCCTCGGGTATTGCGGGTTGGCGAATCCTCGACGGCGGCGGAGCTATCGGCGGCGGCACCGAGGTCGCCGGTGCGGTCGAGTTGCCGAAGATCGCCGGGGCTCCCGTCACCGCGCCGTTCCGGTCCGATCTCGACACCTCGGCTTTTGATCGACCGGTGCTGCCCGCAGCAGAACCGGTGCCGAACTGTCATCCGAGCTACTACCCGTGCGTGCCTTTTGCGGCCAACGTGCGTTGCGCCAAGGCCGAGTTGCCCGAGGGGACGGTCGATGACGACGAAGTAATCGTCGCCCGTCCGGTCGGCGTGGTTGGACCGGACGTCTACGGACTCGATCCCGACGGCGACGGGGTCGGCTGCGACCAGCGGTGACAACCGGTGGGTTGTCGGCAGATCGTCAGCAGGCCACTATCGGATGAGCGACAGCAGGTCGAACTCGAGTTCGGCCACGCGGCGGCCACTGGCCGCCAAGACGATGGCGTCGGTGCCGCCGGCGACGAACACCGCCGCCTGCGTGCCCAGCATGATGCCCCACCAGAGCGTGCGGGCGACGAGCCACCAGTGCAACGATCGTGGTCGCCAGAGTCCACCGGCTGCCGTATACGCGTCGGAGAACGTGTCGAGGTCACCGAAGCCGCCAATGATGAGGCCGTCGTTGCCGAACCGCCAGCTCCTCAGGCAGAGCCAGGCGACGTCTTCCATCGGATCGCCAAGATGGGCCAATTCCCAGTCGAGGATGGCCGCCAGTCGGCCGTCGTCCACGATGAAGTTCCCCAGCCGGAAGTCGCCGTGGACCAGCGTCGTCGTCGCCTGGTCGAGCTTGTGGGCCCGCAGCCATTTGTAGCCGAGCGCGAGGGCGGGGCTCTTCTGAGGCAGTTGGTCGAGCAGCGGCGCCAGGTGATCGAGGTAGGCGTCGCCGGACGGATAGTTCGGGAGCGAACCGAAGTGCTCGCCGCGCTCGAGCGCCGCCGAGCTCGCGACGTGTAAGCGGGCCAACGACGTGGCGAGTTCGGCGGTCAAGGTCGAAGCCGATTGCGGGCGCGCCTCGATGGCCCGCAGGACGCGACGCGGCACGGTTTCGCCGTCGATGCGCTCGGTGACGAGGAAGGGCCCGACGCCATCGGTGCCCACGGGGTCGCTGGCGATCACCCGCGGCACCCGCATGCCTGCGGCCGCGCCGACTTCCAGACAACGCCGTTCGTCCTCGACGGTGAGTGTGGCCATGGTCGAGTGGTTGATGGTCGCTACGGCTCGTCGCTGGCTGGGCGCGTCAGTGCCAGATGAAAGCGTGTCGCCGAAAGAGAGGTCGATGAACAGCGTCTGGCGGGTGGCACCGGTCGACGCCCGACCGACGATGTCGACTTTGGCGGGTCGTCCAGTGGCCTCGCTGATCGCCGCGGCCAGGACCGCCGCTCGATGGTCGGTGTCAGGCATCCGGTCCCTCCGGTGCATCGGCGAGGGCGCGCTCCGCGGCAAAATCGTAGGCGTCGTACCCGGGTTTCGCGACGGCCAACTTGTTGGCCACGATCGTGCCGAGCGCGTCGGTGGTAGCGGTCGAGAGTGCCGAGCGGTCGTCGTCGCCCTCACGCATGATGGTGTCGTAGAGGCGATCGTTGAGTACGGCGGGGGATGCATCGGAGTCGTCAGGTCCGCCGACGAGGTCCGCCAGGAGGGAGCGGGCTTGCGTCTCGAAGTCGGCGCCGAGCTCGGCCTCGCGGGCCAGGATCGCGCACAGGTTGGCCGCCACCCGCGCCTCGTGGGCGACGGCGCCCGACGACGCGGGCACGACGTTTGTGGTCAGCGTTCGGGCAATCGCTGCGAGGAGTTGGGCGGAGGTCGGCAGGTCCTGCATCGGCTCAGACGCCGATGACCGACGCGGCCAGGTTGAAGAGCCCGACGGTGGTGGCGTGCAGTTGGTCGCCGATCTCGACCGGCGCCTTGCCGGCGAATGCCCGGGCGTGCGTGCCCTCCAGGATGATCCCCAGGCGATAGCAGGCCAGCACGCGGTACCAGTCGATGTCGTCGACCGATCGGCCCGATTTGTCGGCGTACCGTGCGATGACCTCGTCGGGGCTGAGCCACCCCGGACCGCCGATACCGACGTCGATGCTGCCGCCGTCGGGCCACGCCGAAAGCAGCTGGCCGAGATCGAGCAGCGGATCGCCGATCGTCGCGAGTTCCCAGTCGACGATCGCCGCCATCCGACACGAGTCGGGGGCGAACATGACGTTCAGGAAATGGTAGTCGCCGTGAATGATGCCTGGTGACCAGGTGCTCGGCTGGTTGGCGGTGAGCCATTCGCCCACCTCCCGCACCGCCGGGATGTCGGGTCCCGGGTAGCCGTCGAGCTCGGTGTAGCCGTCGAGCTGTGACTGCCAACGGCCGACCTGGCGCTCGAGCCAACCCTGCGGCTTGCCGAAGTCCTGCAGCCCGACGGCGTCGATGTCGACGCGACCGAGGGCGGCGAGGGCATCGATCATCTCTTCGCTCGCCAGTCGGCGACCGGCATCGTCGGTTCCGGCGGGGAGGCCTGCAACCCCCGGGGTGTAGCCGACGATCGGCTCCATCAGGTAGAACGCCGAGCCGAGCACGTCGACGTCGCCGCACCCCGCGATGAAGGCCGGATGGGGCACGTCGCTGTCGGTCAGGGCCGTGAGCACGCGGGCCTCGCGACGCATGGTCTCGTCGCTGTTGCGGCGCTTGTGCCGCGGTGGATGGCGCAACACGTAGACGGCGCCGCCGCGTTCGAAGCGAACCAGGATGTTCTGGGTGCCGCCGGCGAGTAGTTCGGCGTCGGCGATGGTGCCCTCGGGGAGCCCGACGGTGTCCATCCAGTCGCTCAGGGCATCGAGAGAAAACGGGAGGTCGGGAACCGGGGGCGAGGTATCGCTCATCACCCCACGTTGTAGTGCAGCGATGTGGCTTCCGTCGATGTGGGTCAGCCGGTGGCAGACTGGCGGGATGTCCGAGCCGACGCGAACACGAAGTGCGTCGGCGCGCAGTCAGCTCACGGGACCGGATCGCCGGTGGCTGGTCACCTCAACGGTCGTTGCGGTCCTGGGTGTGGCGTTCTGGCTGACGGGGTGGCGCGGCGTGGACCATCCGGCGCAGGCGTTCCGGGTGACCCTGTTCGAACAGCACGGGTTCACCGCCTGGAACACGCAGTGGTACGCGGGTCATCACACGCCGGGGTACGGCGTGTTGTACCCGGCTCTGGCCTCGGTGGTGGGGGAGGCGGTGGTGGCCATTGCGGCCACCGTGGCAGCGGTTGCGATCTTCGACTTTTTGGTGCGGGGTCTCGCCCGACGCCACGCCGCAACCGGTGCTTTTGCCGTGATGATGCTGATCAACCTGTGGGAGGGACGCCTGCCGTTCGCCGTCGGCGTCGCGTTCGGCGTGGCGGCGCTCGCCCTGGCCGGCCGTGGCCGATGGTGGTCGGCGGGTCTCGTTGCGGTTCTGTCGTCGCTCGGCAGCCCGCTGGCGGGAGCGTTCGTGGCGCTCGTCGCCGCCGGTTGGGCGATCGCGGCAACCGACCCGAAGCGGCCGGTCGCTGTCGTGTGGCACCCGGCGTCGTGGCTGGCGGTGGTCGCCGTCATGCCGGTCATCGCGCTCGCTGTTTCCTACCCACAGGGCGGGTTCATGCCGTACCTCTGGCAACACTTCGTGCTGACCATTGCCGGATCCGTCGGGGCGATCGCGTTGGTGCGCCTCGTCGGCAACCGCCTTGCCGCAGACGCCGCGCTGCAGCGCACGGTTGTAGCCACCTCGGTCCTTACGATCGGCGCCGCGGTGTTGTTCTTCTTTCTCGAGACCCCGGTGGGCGGCAACCTCGCCCGATTGGCGGTGCTGGCCG
>RCMY010004800.1_pt1 | contig 11586 bp, 10 predicted proteins | sample 2041341 | NCBI WGS metagenome assembly RCMY01 (sample SAMN09708234, study PRJNA481090) | Marine sediment metagenome, whole genome shotgun sequencing project.
ACGGCCGGCGTCATTGCGGGCTCGTTGCTTTTGACCAACCTCTCCACCGAGCAAATCGTAGGGCTAAACGGTAGTGCCTATAAGGACGGGTTATCGGTAATGGCCTGGGAAACCCTTGCGGCCATCGCCATGGTGGTTACCGCCATATTTTTATTGCCTAGATATTTGAAGGAAGGCCTTACGACAGTGCCCCAATTTTTGGCCAAACGTTTCGATGTGGCCACCAAGACCATAACATCAGCCTTGTTCCTGACCGGTTATGTTGTTGTGCTTTTGCCCGTAATTTTGTATTCGGGTTCGGTAGCTATCAGCGGTATGTTCGATGTTCCCACGCTTTTGGATGTTTCTGATGACGTAGCCCTGGTCATCTGTATCTGGGGTATCGGAATTATTGGCTCTATATATGCCGTTTTCGGGGGATTGAAAGCAGTCGTCGTATCCGACAGTATCAATGCGGTGGGACTGATTATCGGTGGGATATTGATTCCGGTTTTCGGACTGATGGCCATTGGTGACGGGAGTGTCTTTGATGGATTGAACACTTTGGTATCCGCCAATCCGGAGAGGTTCGATTCAACCGGAGACCCTGGACAGGAAGTTCCTTTTTCAACCATTTTTACGGGAATGATGTTAGTGCAGCTTTTTTATTGGGGCACCAACCAACAGATTATACAACGGGCGTTGGGAGCCAAAAACTTGGCGGAAGGTCAAAAAGGACTGTTATTAGCTTCTTTTTTAAAGATTCTAGGGCCGTTGATCTTGGTGCTTCCCGGAATGATCGCCTACTATTATTTTGAAGGCGGATTGGATTCCAGTGATTTGGCTTACCCCGAATTGGTACGGGCCGTATTGCCAAAACCTTTGGTGGGCTTCTTTGCCGCCGTACTATTTGGGGCGATCTTAAGTTCGTTCAATAGCGTGCTCAATAGCTCGGTGACTCTTTTCGGTATCGATATCTATAAACAACATATCAATACCGAAGCTCCGGAACGGACCGTGGTGAAATACGGGAAGATATTTGGGATCTGCTTGGCCTTGGCCGCCATGTTCATAGCGCCACTTATTAAAGACGCGGGAAGCCTTTTCAATTATTTACAGGAAATAAACGGTATCTATAGTATTCCGATTTTCACTATCATCATCATCGGATATGCAACAAAACGAGTACCGGCCATTGCAGCCAAAATAGGATTGTTTTCAGGGTCGGCTTTATATATCATAAGTCAATTCTGGTTGAAAAATAAATTTGTAGAGGAAGCCTTGGTAAATGCGAAAGACTCAGGAATTACGGATGCGGCACAGCTCAGACTTGTAGAAGCCGAAGCCTACCCTCACTACCTTCATGTAATGGCTATTCTCTTCGTAACCAATATGTTGATTATGTTAATTATTGGAAAAATATGGCCCCGAAAAGAACCTTTTGTGCTTGAATACAGTAAACAGGTAGATATAAAGCCGTATCGCTACGTTAACCAAGTTGGGATTACCGTATGCGTTATCGTGATCGGAATTTATGTTTATTTTGCGAAATAGAGGTGATATGGTACTGCTGACCGGTCAATGTGACCCTCGCAGGCTATCGACAATCAACCCCGCCGTCTTGTCGCTCGCACCCTTTCCTCCCAATTTTTTTTCAAGAATAGCGTAGGCTTCCATCTGGGCTTTCCGGGTCGGGCCGTCAAGGATTTTAAAAAGGGCTATTTCAAGGTTTTTGGTAGTCAGGTTGTCCTGGATCAGTTCTTTGACCACTTCTTTGCCCATAATCAGGTTGACCAACGAAATATAATCGAGCGTAATGATGCGTTTGGCGATTTGGTATGAAATCCAGTTCGCTCGATAGCAGACGACTTGCGGTACTTTGAAGATAGCGGTCTCCAAGGTTGCGGTACCGCTGGTCACCAATGCGGCATACGAGACCTCCAGTAAATCATAGGTTTTGTTATGCACGAAGCTTACATTCGGATCGGTGAGGAAAGGCTCGTAAAATTCCCGATCAAGACTAGGGGCTCCCGCGATTACAAATTCGTATTGCGTAAAATCACCGATGATCGAGAGCATGATATTGAGCATTTTTTGCACCTCTTGTTTGCGGCTGCCCGGCAACAGGGCGATAATAGGTTTGTCGGGATTCAGATGGTTGGCCTTGCGAAAATTTTTGGTATCCAACGCTTTCCGGTCGCCAATGGCATCCAAAAGAGGATGGCCCACAAAATGGACGGGAAAGTCATGCTTCTTTTCGTAAAATTCCTTTTCAAAAGGAAGAATGACGTACATCGCGTCGATATCTCTTTTTATATCCTTTATCCGGCCTTCACGCGAGGCCCAGATTTGGGGTGTGATGTAATAATTCGTGGTAAAACCTTTTTCTTTCGCCCATCTGGCGATGCGAAGGTTAAAACCTGAAAAGTCTATAAATAAGACAACATCGGGATAAAACTCCTGTATATCCCGCTTGCAGAAATTAATATTTTTAGAAATCGTTCGCAGATTGAGCAGCACTTCGAAAAATCCCATAAAGGCCATTTCTCTATAATGCTTTGCCAAGGTGCCACCGGCTTTTTCCATCAGATCGCCGCCCCAGCAACGGATATTCGCATCCGCATCCTTGGCCTTGAGGGCCTTGATGAGGTTCGAGCCGTGCAGGTCGCCTGAGGCTTCGCCGGAAATAAGATAATACTTCATTTTAAGTTCAAGTTCAAGCGCAAGTTCAGAAAATAGAGGACTTATTTTTTATTATTGTTGCAATTATTTTTATTAATTGCTCTACTTCGTCCAGTAACTGTGCGCGTTTTTGCAAATCGCCGTAACTTAGTTTTTTCAGAATTTTCAGATTAACTCGTGATTCTTTCAGTTCTTTTAGGCTAATTCCAGCTATTAACATAATCTCTATCCGAGTTTGTTCCTTGGGCCTCTCCAAAAATAAGAGCCGAACTACCTCCCGAGCGTAATAATTAGTTGGCATAATAAAGCCCGATCATATCATTTTGGATTCCTCGACAAAGCAAAGCGGTATTGGCCGCAAATTCCACCAATCTATCCTCTAAGTCATATTTTTTATTCATAGTTAAAATTAGTTGAGCTTGAATTTGAACTTGCGTTTGAACTTTAAAACACCTTATAGTACAATATCACCAATGCGGTCAAAATCGTAGCGATTAATACCCCTTTCGCCCGTTGATCCCTTCGAATTTTTAAAAACCCGAAAAAAGCAATAAGGTTTAAGATGGCGCCTAGGGCCAACAGGCTGCCAACATGCCCCTGCTGCACTGCGGCCTGAAAAGTCTCTACAATGCCAAATTCGGAAAATAACAGAATGTATAAAAGTGTACCGATAGCGTTGGCGATAATACCTACTATAATGCCGATGAAAAGTTCCTTTTTTACGTCCATGAAAAGTTTATGAGTTTAGAAAAAAATAGTTTTAAACCTGCAACCTGCAACCTGCAACCTGCAACCTGCAACCTGCAACCTCAGAGCCTCCATGAATTCAATTGCTGTATGGCATGGTATGCTGTCAGGTCAAACTGCGTAGGTACTACCGAAATATAGTTCTGTGCCAAGGCCCATTCGTCAGTGTCCTCTCCATTGTCCAATAATTCGAACTCGCCGGTAAGCCAATAATAGTCCTTTCCTGAGGGACTTTGTCGCTTGTCGAATTTCTCTCGCCAATTGGCACGTGCCTGACGGCAGATTTTGATACCTTTTAGTTGATCCTTAGAAGCTTTTGGGATATTCACATTCAAAATTACACCTTCGGGAATACCTTTTTCAAGGGATTTGCCAACGATTTTTTTGATGGCAGCTTCCGCAGGGCCAAAATCCGCTTCCCAAGCATAGTCGCAAAGCGAGAATCCAATGGCGGGAATACCCTCGATACCCGCTTCTATCGCAGCACTCATAGTGCCTGAATAAATTACGTTGATCGAGGCGTTCGAGCCGTGGTTGATACCGCTGACACAGAGGTCGGGCTTTCTATCCAACAATTCGCGTAAAGCCAGCTTTACGCAATCAGCCGGTGTGCCGCTGCAGCTATATTCCTTAGTTGCACCATCATTGACAGGCATCTTGTTCATAAAAAGGGTGTCGTCAACGGTAATCGCATGGCCTTTGCCCGATTGTGGACTGTCGGGCGCAACCACCACAATGTCACCGAATTCTTTCAAATAGCGAATCAGGTTACGCAATCCGGGCGCCGTTATACCGTCATCATTGGTCACCAAGATCAAAGGTTTTGGCATTGTGTATAATTTATACGGCAAAAATACGTTTTACAAAACATATCGGTGCTGCCGCCGTTTAACAAAAAATTAATGCCAACCGCCCAAGGTGGCATGGTTTTTTCAGTATCTTAGGCATCCGTTATCATTTAAAGCCGATTTTTTTCAAATTGAACGGTAACTAGAAATCTTCGAAACAAAAATAAAATTGATGAAAAGGAATTTAGCCTACGCACTGTTGGTGATGCTTATCTCAGTTGCTTCATGCAGCTTTACCAATAAGTCTTTCGAAAATGACGATAAAGATAAATTATTGTTAGATCTTATCACTTATGTGCTCGAAAAGGGCCATTACGAACCCAAGAATATCGATGACGATTTTTCAGTCAGTGTCTTTGAAGATTTTATCGATGTTATAGATCCAACGAAACGTTATTTTTTAGAGGAGGATATCAAGGAATTCGAGCAATTCAAATTCCAAATTGATGACCAAATCAAAAGCACCGACATCTCCTTTTTCAATTTGGTATACGAACGGTTGATGAAAAGGATGGAAGATGCCAAAGGTATTTACAAAGAAGTTCTTGACACCCCATTCGATTACGATGAAAATGAAAGCATTGACATCGATTATGAAAAATTGCCCTTCGCAGCTTCCAGAAAGGATTTAAAAGAACGTTGGAGACAGCAATTGAAATACGCCACGTTAGGGACTTACGATTCCAAAGTAAGGAAGATTACAAAAGATGCGGAAATCGAAAAATCCCTTGAAAACGATGATGTGGTAGAAACTACCACAAAAGAAGCTGTTGGAGATTTACCGGAAGAACCCATGACACCTGAAGCAGCGGAAATGTCTGCCCGTGAATCCACAAAAAAGACGTTGGACGAGTTTTTCGATTTTATCAGTGATCTCGAGCGTGAAGATTGGTTCGTACAATATATAAACACTATAGTTGACGAGTTCGACCCCCATACCTACTATTTTCCCCCCGACGATAAAGAGAAGTTCGATGTGAGTATGTCCGGTAAGTTTGAGGGTATTGGTGCCCGTTTGCAGAAAAAACCGGAAGGTGCCAAGATAGTGGATATCATTTCTGGTGGTCCCGTATGGCGCGATGGCCAGTTAGAGGTCGGAGACGAAATAATGAAGGTCGGTCAAGATGGCGAAGAGCCGATTAACATTGTAGGTATGCGTTTAGACGATGCCATTAAGTTGATCAAAGGGGCAAAAGGTACTACCGTAGACCTGACCGTTCGCAAAATCGACGGTTCTACGGAGATTGTTTCTCTGACCCGCGATGTTGTAGAGCTGGAAGAATCTTTCGCCAAATCCGCCAATATAATTAAGGAGGACCACAAATTTGGACTCATAAACCTACCTAAGTTTTATGTGGATTTTGATGATTACACCGAACGTAATGCGGCTACCGATGTTGCCAAAGAGGTAGAGCGTTTAAAGGAAGCCGGTGTCGAAGGCCTGATTCTTGATCTGCGCGATAACGGCGGCGGATCTTTAAAGACCGTAGTCGAAATGGCCGGATTGTTTATTAAGGATGGCCCTATTGTGCAAGTCCGTTCTTCCGGAAAAGGAAAAGATGTCTATGACGATAAAGATGAGCGTATTCAGTGGGACGGGCCATTAGTGATACTCGTCAATGAACTGTCCGCCTCCGCTTCCGAAATTCTGGCAGCGGCCATGCAAGACTATAAAAGAGGCATTGTCATCGGAAGCCAACAGACTTTTGGTAAAGGCACAGTGCAGAATGTGATTCCCTTGGAAAATATTGTCCGTAGTAATGACCATGGCGATTTGGGCGCCATAAAATTGACGACACAAAAGTTCTATCGTATCAATGGCGGTTCGACCCAGCTAGAAGGTGTTAAAAGTGATGTTGTGGTACCGGACAAGTATAGCTATATCGATTTGGGGGAACGCGATCAGTCGAATCCTTTACAGTGGGATAAAATATCTCCGGCGAACTATAAGCCATGGAACGGTTATATCGATTACGAACGGACCATAGCCAACAGTAAAAAGAGGATGGCCGGCAGCACCCAGATCAAATTGATCGAGGAAAACGCCAAATGGCTAAAATCAAAACAGGATGAAACCACCATCTCTTTAAACTATGATACCTATAAAAACGATGAGGAAAAGGCCAAGAAGAAGTCAGAATATTTCAAGACAATTGGCGAATACGATTCCAAGTTATCCTTTGAATCCCTGAAATACGAACAAGCGCTGTTCACTAAAGATTCGGTATTGCGCCAAAAGCGCGATGTCTGGCACAAAAACCTCGCTAAGGATGTGTATGTGGAGGAAGCCGTTAACGTGTTGGAAGATTTGAAAAATAACAGTTTAGAGCATGGTAAGCTGGCGGTGAAGGGGTGAGATCTGATACCAAATTGCATTTATAAATTAAAAAAACCGATACAGATGTATCGGTTTTTTTTTGATAAGGAATGTCCAGCGACATGCGTCGGTTTGACTGAAAAGTTTTAATCACTTCAATATCAATATCGACATGACTTTTTTAAAAGAGGCTTGGTATTTATCCTAAATAAGGAAAGCAATAACTTACTGCCCCAAGAAATAGCTACATATTTTGAGAACAAAAAATCAGAATTTGATAGAGTAGTTAGAATTATTAGTATCGGTCAGGTGAAAGTTTTAGTTGATTAATAGCTGTAAAGCGATTTACTTTAGCTGATGTTCGTCTCTAACCGGTCGACAAGTGGACCTTTAAAATTTTATCGCAGACCACCAAAGAAAAGCAAATCCGACTTCCCTTCACCATCAAAAAGGGAGGTTCTGGCAGGCTGGAACGATGATGGGTTAATCATGGTAAACCTTCCAATACCAATAAATCCGTAAAACTGGACGAATACAATTAATGAAAATTAATTAAGGCAATAACAAAAGCCCCGTCACCGGGGCTTTCTCCATATATGCGGATTTATATTTTTACTTTGCGGTAAAGGTATACACGCCTTCAGAAATAACGATATCATAAACATCGGTCAACTCGGCATTTGCTTCCAAAACCCAGGTGCTGGAATTTCTGTCGCCATTGGGTTGGGTAATGTAGATAGTTACTTCAATATCCTCCTCTATACTATCGGCCCTTTCAATGGAAAGGAAATAATTGCCATCGGATTTTTCCGAGGAAAGTCGAAACGATTCGGGATTGTCGGAGGTCGCAAAGAAACCTACACTCGCAGAAGTTTGTGCTCCGTTATCCGTTGTTTTAAATAAAACGGCGTCAACATTGGCATCGTGGTGGCTCCATGTGATATCAACGGCCGGGCCATTGGGAGACGCCTCCGACAGATCTTCCTGTCCGGACTCCTTTATAATGTAATATTTCGGAGATTGGGCCGCATCAAAAAACGCGTTTTCGGCACCCGTAATTCTAATAAACATATTTTCCGCATCCTCGATCATATAATTTGAATTCACTTGTACCTTGATAATAGCCTCGGTTTGACCCTTTTCTATAAGGAGGGGTGAAGGCGTCAAGATTTCATAATCAAAGGTGTTGACGTCACCATCGATGGCAAAGTCTACCCAAATGTCGGTTTTTGCAGCGATAGGTGCATTTTGAAGGTCTTTAACTAATATAGGTAATTCCAATATCGGGAAATCCGTTTCTGCGGTAGGCGTTTGTTCCGAAACATTGGCTTCACCAAGAACGATGTTGGTTTCCAAAGCTTTGGTACTTAATTTAGTAACTACTTCAGAAGTGGCTCCATCCAAATCTAACGCCTTTATTTTGATATTGTATTCTGTATCAGCTTCTAAATTGGGAATGTTGAAGTTGGAGTCTAGAAGACCCTCCTTGATCCGTTGACCATCGAGGTGTACTTCATAACTGATTTGAAATTCCTCTGGATCTTCAGAATCCGTCCAATCCAATTGTATTTCATTGGTGGTGCTAATAGAAGAATCGATTTTAAAGGAAGTAGGTTTCTGATTCTCTTTTTTCTCTTCCTGCTCTTGGGCGGCTTCCAAAAGGGCTTCTTGGGTATCCTTAATATCCTTTACGCAAGATTGGGATAGGGCAAGGGCCAACATTCCTAAACAAATTGTACTTTTTTTCATGATTTTTGATTTGGGGTTAAAATCGTTTGAAGTAAGCAAACGGATTTTTTATCAAAAAAGTATGTAGTTACTCATCAGACCATTTGATAACTAGGGTGTTCAAAGCCTTAAGAGGGTAGGTAAAAGTTTGATTTTAAGCGTTTATGCCGAAAGCTATTCCATTTCTTCCGTCATTAACCAACGCTGCATAAATTTCACGCCACTTTCAACCATGGCCTCATGGCCGCCTTCGTGCAGATCCAGTTCGAAGTGGTCTTCCAGATTTAATTTTTGATAGTGGGTTTTGGCTAGCTCGAATTCTTCGATGACCTGTGGCCAATGGGCAATTCTATCTTTTTTGCCGTGTTGCATTAAAAGGGGCCTGGGGCAGATAAGGGAAACGACGTCATAGTCGGAAAACTCGGTAAGCCATCCCCTAAAAAAAGCGTGTTCTTCTTCGGTTACGATAAAGCTGACGTAGCGATCATCGGCTACTACCATCTTTTCAGGTCGTTTATTGAACCAGGCTGAAACGACCCCGGCCTTGATACGGGGTTCTAGCGGCATCCAGAACATGGTGGCCATACCGCCAAGGGAAACGCCCCACATACCGACCCGTTCACTATCGATCCTAGGGTCGGCCAGTACTACATCGAGTAGATGTTGCAAACGGGCGAGTTCGATACCGGGCAAACTGGTGTCGGCCAATCTGCAGAGCCTTTCTATATGGTTGCGACGCTCGACCGATCGTAAGTTCATGGGGGCGAGAACGGCAAACCCGGCCTTGAGAAGTGCCTCGGCGTAGGCATGATAGTCTTCGTTGTAACCTCCAAAGGGTATTTCGGGATAGCTTCCGATACCATGTTGGGCAATAACGATAGGCACCGGATCTTCACGGCTTGCGCCCGGGGGAAATACCAAGACGGCCTCCGCGGTTAGTGGTCCCAACGGCAATTCGATCCATTCCGCACCAATATCCTTCAAGTAGGTATGGGGCTTTTTTTGCAGGGGTCCGGTCTTTCTGAGAACGGGCGGATTTAAGATGGCCTTCCATCTGTCGCGGTTAACGGCCGTGCTTCTTTCAAAGGCATCAATACTGCTGTAGTCGCGGTTCCAGGCTTTTTCGGCCCTTTCGTTGTATTGTGCGACGAGGTATTCGTTCAAATAGTCCTCCAATTGTTTTTCGTAGGTTTCCGATCTACTATTTTCTTCCGCTTCTGAAATAGTGTTCTGTTGCCCGGCCAGGGGGAAGAATACCGTTGAAATTAGCAGTAAAATGATAGTTAGCGCGTTTTGTGTTTTTTTCCGTGTTTCTTCGGGCATCCTTTTGAACGTTTCGTCCATTGCTCGAGGTTCCGTGGATTTCTTCTGTGTCATGGTTTTTTTTTGTTTTTCAGGATACTGTCATGGGGTACATGGGGATAAGGATTTGAAGATATAGAATTTCTTGCTGATAGTGTGTAGAGAATATCTTATCTGGGTCGATATTCTTATACCTAAAACATTATTTTTTCGTCATCTACGGCATCGGAAAATCGCTCTAGCAGCATTTTCAACTTCGGCTGTATATAACTTCGGCAGAACGGTTTCTGTGGATTTTTATAGTAGTAATCGGCAAACTGCACTTCGGATGGCTTGAACGCATCGAATGGAAGTACTTGGGTAATCAGTGGGCTTTCGAAATCCGATTGCAATCGGGTCAATATTTCTTTAACTTCTTGCCGTTGCCCTTCCGAAAAAACATAAACTGCCGAGCGGTACTTTTGCCGCATAGAATGATCGGAAGTACTCTCGTGCGTATGTAAATGGATTTCGATAAGATCTTTCAAGGAAATGGATGTAGGGTCAAAATGAACGATAACTGCTTCTGAAAAAGTATTGTTTTTGTCTGTTGAAGCTATAAAGCCCTGTTCGACCTTTGCCACACCGCGGAGTGATTGAAAAACAGCTTCGGTACACCAGTGGCATCCTCCGCCTAGGCCTATTTTTTCCATTTTGATACTACATAAATTATCTCCCACTCCTAGCCTTCCATCGAACAAAGACCTACAAGGATCGCTCGTGCCTCGCTCATACCTTGCAGGTCAGCCGGACAAACTTTAGACCGAAACGCTTTTCAACTTGTTTGCATGCATTTTGCGCAACTTGGCTAATTTGGGTGTAATCACGGCACTGCAATAACCTTCAGATATGTTGTTTCGATAATAATTTTGGTGATGATCCTCGGCCTCGTAAAAGGTTTCCAGCCGACTTATTTCCGTAACAATGAGGTCATCATAATAACTGGCCACCTCTTTGATAACTGCTTCTGCAATTTCTTCCTGCGTTTCGTCATGGTAGTAGATGACCGAACGGTATTGCGTGCCTCTGTCCGCACCCTGACGGTTGAGCGTAGTAGGGTCATGGCTTGTTAGAAATACGATTAAAAGGTCTTTAAAGGAAATCGTTTCAGGGTCAAAGCTGATCTGCACCACCTCGGCATGTCCAGTAAGTCCTGAACATACTTCACGGTATGTCGGTTTTCCGGGAGCCTTTCCGCCTGTATAGCCGGATATTATCTTTTCAACACCTTTCAATTCCTGTAATACGGCTTCTACGCACCAAAAGCATCCGCCGCCGATTGTTGCCGTTTGTATGTTTTTATTGCTCATCAACTATAGTTTTATTTGTCATTCCCGCGAAGGTGGGAATCTCATTATTGAGTTCAAGTTCTCAAAAAAGTATATGAGTTTAGGGGTTTATGAGTTTATCGTAAGCCAAAATAATATTCTTGCCTACTGCCTACTGCCTACTGCCTACTGCCTACTGCCTACTGCCTACTGACTACTGACTTCCTCCTCCTGCAACTTTAAAGACTCCGAGTTCATACAGTACCGCAATCCGCTAGGGGGCGGGCCGTCGGGGAAGACGTGGCCTAAATGCGCGTCGCAGGTGTTGCACAAGGCCTCCACGCGTATTGTGCCGAAAGTCGTATCCTTTATATACTTAACGGTATTTTCTTGCATGGGCTGATGAAAACTGGGCCATCCAGTGCCTGATTCGAACTTGATGGTCGAATCGAACAGGGGCGTATCACAGCAGATGCAGTTGTATTTTCCAGCCTCGTGCGCTTCGCAATAGGCACCTGAATGTGGTGCCTCGGTTCCTTTCTTTCGGGTAATCCGAAACTGTTCGGGGGTCAAGATTTCCCGCCATTCCGCTTCGGTCTTTTCAACCCTTCGGTCAGGCTCGGGGTTTCCTTTTGTGCTGAATCGTATTACATCTTTCCAAGTGAGCATAGTCCTG
>RCMY010004801.1_pt1 | contig 11584 bp, 10 predicted proteins | sample 2041341 | NCBI WGS metagenome assembly RCMY01 (sample SAMN09708234, study PRJNA481090) | Marine sediment metagenome, whole genome shotgun sequencing project.
TACAGCTCTTGTGACCGCGCAATATCATATCCGTTCTTCATGTGAAATCCTTTACAGCAAATCGTTGAATATCACAAATGGACAGCTACCCGTTTACAGCCTTAAACCGAGTAATATCTCGCTCATTATCGGCGTTCAGTTATAGTTCAGACTCGTTTAGGTACTCTAGGTGTATCTAAAAATCCGTCTACTGAATAGTTGTATTGACGGATTGCAACATGTAGGAGTGTAAAGTGAGTTTACTTAACAAAGAAAATATCAATAAAAACAGTATCTTAGAAAGGTATCTGTTGCTGGCCGCCGTATTAATTTCGGGTCTATTCTTAAGTGGTTGTGCAACTGACCCGTATGAAGATGATTACGGATATCAGTCTTCACAAGGTGAATATTACGGCGATTATGATGACGATGGCTACATGGAAGAATCTAATACTCGAGTAGAGGTGTATGCGTCCAGTGGTTCATACGGGCATCGCTCAAGCTATAACGATCCCTATTATGCTCGTCATTATAACGGCTATTATTTTGATCCGTTTTATGGCGTTTATTACTCATACGGCAGTGGTGTTTATGGTGCCTATGGTTCATACCGCAGTGGCTATGGCTATTACTGCCCCTTACACCATAGTTACTTCGGACACACTCACTATCGCTCTCACAATCACAGTAGACATCATCGTAATGTAAGACGCTATGATAGAAATCGCGACTATAGAAACCGTGACAGCCGTAATGTAAATCGTAATCGTGTTATTCAACCAAATACCGAAGCGCTTGCAAGCACGCGCCGCGGAGCAAATACTCGTAATCGTAATAGCGACCGCAGAACTCCTAGACGTGATAATAATTCCAGCCAAGGCCAGCAAGGTTTAGACGGTGTGATTGCTAGTCGTGACAGACAAGTTATAAGAACCAGAGACAGTGAGCGTAATCGCGATAGACAAGGTGCAACACCAAGAACTCGTGATGAACTTAGGCCGTCACAAAACAATAATACCGAGACAGAGCAGCTAAGTGAAGCGCGTCGCAGACAAATTGCTGCAGCTCGTGCTGAAAATCGACGTCGTGCAACAGCAGGTCAGCAAGACCAAAGTTCAAACTCGCAAGGTGAACGACGAGAGCCAAACTCAAGCAATTCGTCAAGACGAGAGCAGACTAGAGATGAGCCCCAAACTAGAGACCAAAGTCGCTCTGGTAATTCGTCAAATTCAAATCGTTCGGGCAGAACTCGTGCACGCAGTAGATCCACGCAAAGACATTAAATTTTTACTCTTTAAAAAACTGCTACACTTAAAGCCCTATTAAAAAATAGGGCTTTTTATTTCCCATTAGAATTTCATTTAAAAAATCATGAGTGTATTAGCCTGCAAAAATCTGAGCCTTGAAGTAGGTATTGGCAAAGCAAAACAACTGTTGCTGAAAGATTGTAATTTCCAGATTAACTCAGGTGAAGTACTTTGCGTACTAGGCAGAAATGGAAGTGGCAAAACACATCTACTCAAAGCGCTTGCTGGCTTGATTCAAGTTACCTCAGGACAGATTTATTTAGAAGACAAGGCACTTAATACTTTTAATAGAAAACAAATCGCAAGAAAACTGGGTCTCATTACGCAAGCTCACGAAGACCCCTTCCCCATTAATGTTTTTGATCATGCGCTTGCAGGTAGACACCCACATTTAGGTTTTTTAGATTGGGAAAATGCACAAGACCATGAATTAACACTGCAAGCACTTACAACCGTTGAACTAGAAAAAAAAGCTAAGCAAAATGTACAAACGCTTTCAGGGGGAGAAAGAAAACGTTTGGCAATAGCTCGTGCACTCACACAAAACCCTGAAATTTATTTATGGGATGAACCAACCAATCACCTTGATCCAGCTCATCAACAGCAAACCACAAACCTAATCTTAGAATTGAAAAAACAATTAAAAACACAAATAATTGCTCTACACGATTTAAATCACGCCGCACGCATTGCAACACATATACTGTATTTAATGGACGATGGGCAATGGTGTTATGGGACTGCTGAGAAAATGTTGAGTCTAGAAGCTCTACAAGCTGTTTATGACACCGAATTTAAATGTTTTGATCAAGCAGGTCAGCGTTATTTTGTGATGTAAATGCTTTGTTTATATATTTTCTAATATAGCGATAATATTTAAAGATTAACTGTAGGCAATTTCTTTTAACAATTCAGCATGCAATATTCCATTGGTCGCTAATAAATTCACACTCTCTAATCCAATAGATTGACCATCTAGCTGAGTTACCTTACCGCCAGCCGCTTCAATAATAACGGTCAAGGCGGCAATATCTAATATATTAAGATCCGACTCAATAATCGCATCAATTTTTCCTGCAGCTAGTAGATGATAGTGATAAAAATCACCATAGCCACGATTACGATGCACTCGGCTAATTACTTTGCCAAGATTATTCCACTGAGGCTTGAGGGCAATAGTTTTTAAATTACCCGTTGAAAGAGCGGCTTTTTCAATAGTATCTATTGTACTTACCTTAAGATTTTCACCATTTAAAAAGCTGTCTTGACCTTTTATAGCAATAGCAATTTCATTAAATTGTGGAGCACTTGACACACCCAACACCAATTCACCATTATGCATTAAAGCAATTTGTGTAGAGAAGAATGGATAACCACGTACAAAACTTTTTGTACCATCAATCGGATCAATTAACCAAAGATACTCGGCATCCATGGATTGCTGACCTGTTTCTTCTCCGTAAAATCCATCCTTAGGAAAAGCATCTAGCAAAATTTTACGGATCGTTTTTTCCGATTCCACATCCGCTTGTGTCACTGGCGAATCATCATCTTTAAGGTCTACTAATAACTCTCCATCTTGCTGAATTTTATAATAATGTCTAATAACTTCAGCTGCGGCTTGTGCGGCTTCTTGTGCTTTTCTTAATCGTATTGTTAAGGCTTGTGACATGTTGTATTGCTCGAAAAAATTGGTCTGATTTATGTACTGGCGGCATTATCTCATAAGCAATAGCTTGACCTTAGAGTTTTCATCGTTAGAATGCTCAGTTCAGGTGTTTTTGTATGCGTTCAAAATGCATACAAAACATTGGGAAGTTGGTGAGAATACACAAATTAAATTTTAATTTTTTATTTCGATTCCAACACTGCCCCCGCAACGGTGATTGAATTTAACGGTTTACATGCTTTTAAAAAAAGCAGCCACTGCGACTAAAAAAGTCGTGGGAAGGCGTAGACATATTTATAAGCTTAAATGTTTGTAAAAATTCATAAGTCCGGAGACCGACCTGAACACACTATTTTTTAGTCCGATCGCGGGTGGCGTATCTAGGCTGTTAATTACTGTTTTTATTGAGCAGCTGATTTTCGCCTTACTCCCCTAGCTTTCAAACACGATGCTAAACGTACGGGAGTTCTACATGGCACGCCACAACAATATAAAAAAATCGACAATCTTTTTCTTTACAAACATTTTAATTGGCTTGCTACTAAGCTCAACAAGTGTTTTTGCAAATGATATTATAGAAGAAGAAATTTTAGTTACCGCTACACGCGTCGCCAAATCACAAAACGATCTCGCAATTGGTAGCATCATTATCACCAGAGCGGATATTGAAAATTCTAACGCTGCTGACTTAGCCGATTTATTACGTTTTCAAGCAGGCTTAGATATTGGTCGCAATGGTGGTCCTGGGCAAACTACTTCTGTGTTTATTCGCGGCACCGAATCAAATCATACTTTAGTGTTAATCAATGGCGTAAAAATGAACCCCGGCACAATTGGTGGCGCGGCCATTCAGAATATTAGTCCTGAAATTATTGAGCGCATAGAAATTATCAAAGGACCTCGCTCTTCCCTCTATGGCTCTGAAGCTATTGGCGGCGTGATTAATATTATTACCCGTAGAGCACAAGATAACGCTTTAGCTACAACGCTTGCATTGGGTAGTTTTGGAACCAAACAAATTACAACTAATAGCAACTATCGAGATCAAGATAAGTTTGCCTCTTTTACCCTTGATTGGAAAGACACGGATGGATTTGCAAGTCTACGTGAGCAAAGCCAAGATCGCGGTCATGATAATTTAAGTTTAAATTTACGTGCGGGTCTAAACCTATTTTCACAGGATTTTGAATTTAATCATTGGCAAGCATCAGGCAATACAGAATACTATGGCTTTGATACAGGCGCATTTAATACTGGCCCACTAGACCAAGATTTTAACAATGCGGTTACTTCATTAAATATTGGCTCAAGCTTCTCTAATGAATGGAAAAGTAATTTCATTATTGCCAAAGCCAATGATTCGATTGATCAAAACCAATTAGATTTTTTCTTCTTTCCAATACCCGAAAAAGACCAAGTTGAAACAGACCGTTTGAGTTTTGATTGGCAAAACACTATTAGTTTACAAAAAACTGAACTGACTGCTGGTGCATATTTTGAAAGAGAAAAAACTGATTCCCTTTCATTTGGTAGTGCCTATAAAGACAAAACTGAATCTAATGCTATTTATGTAGCCGCGGACACAAAACTCCTGGGCTTCGATAGTGTCATCGCTGCCCGCTATACCCAGCACGAAACAGCTGGAAACCAACTCAGTTGGAACACTGAGTTTTCTTACCCAATTAATTCTAATCTTCGTGCTGGCTTTACCGCAGGTACTGCCTTCAGGGCTCCTGATGCAACTGACCGTTACGGTTTTGGCGGAAATCCTGATTTAAAAACTGAAAAATCACAAACTTTGAGCGCCATGCTTAACTGGAATAGTCCAGTTGGAGATCTCAACGTAGAAATATTTCAAACCGATATTGATAATCTGATTGAGACCGTGAATATTGATCCTGTGAATTTTATTTTTCAAAACATTAACATTGCTGAAAGCCAAATTAAAGGAATTGAATTAGGCCATAAAATCAATCTCAATGAGTGGTCAATTGAAACTACTGCCTTAATACAAAGCCCAAAAAATATATTAGCCAACAGTGATTTATTACGCAGAGCTCGACGTAGTTTGTCTACTCACATAGTGAAAAATTACAATCAGTTGGACCTTGGTATTCAGTTATTAGCGACTAGTAAGCGTAGCGATATTGATGCTGTAACATTTGGAGCAGTCGAAAATTCAGGCTACGTATTAGCCAATTTAACTGGTTCTTATGACTTTACCAAAAACATATCTGTACAAGCTAAAATTGAGAATTTACTCGATACAGAATACGAAACCGCTGCTGGATATCAACAAGCTGAAAGACATTACCTAGTAAGCCTTCGTTTAAACTATTAATACTGTTAAGCTAAGTATATAAAAGCTGGAGAAAAACGTGGGTAATCGACTAAGTAAAATCTACACAAAGACAGGCGACCAAGGCACTACAGGGCTTGGCGATGGCGAACGTGTTGCTAAAGATGCAATCCGTGTTGAAGCCTATGGCACGGTCGATGAACTTAATGCCAGCATAGGTTTGTTATTAGCATGCGATAATTTAGGCGAGAAAATTCGTAACTCCTTAGTTGAAGTTCAACATGATTTATTCGACTTAGGCGGCGAATTATGCATTCCAGGTTTTGAACTAATTAAACCTGAATTTACAGAAATCTTAGAAAATACTCTAGACGAACTTAATGCCGATCTTCCAGCACTTAAAGATTTTATCTTGCCTGCTGGTGGTGAAGCATCTGCACGCTGTCATTTAGCACGAACAATTTGTAGACGAGCTGAACGTCGCGTGTGGACTTTAATCAATGCAACTGAAGATGAGAAATTAGTTAATCTAGAAGGCGCTAAATATCTAAATCGTTTATCGGATTTACTGTTTGTGATGGCTCGTGTACTGGCTAGACAAGAGAATGGTAGTGAAGTGATTTGGAAACGCGGGAAGTTAGCCCCTAGTGAGTAAGCTCTAGTAAACCCTCATTTGGTATTTTATTTTTTTGTCTCCACCCGTCTAAAGTTTCGCAGATATTTTTTACACCTTGTAGCATTCTTAAACTAGCGCGTGAGACTTCGTCTCCAGATACTTTAAGAATATTTTCTTGTTTGATAATGCCTAGTTTAGCCCAAGTGTCACGAACTTCTGCATAAGCAAAATTACTGGTTAAAACCACATCGGGATTTGCTGAAACCACGGCTTCAGGACTTAAAGGACTAGACAAGACTGCACGATCAGAAAACACATTTTGTGCTCCACACACTTGCAACATTTCGCTGATAGTATGTGCCTGGCCAATACTGTAAATCGGCTGGGCAGAAACTTGGTAAAACACATGTATTGGTTCTTTTTTTGCGTACATATTAGATAAATTTTCTAGTCCCGCAGAATATTCTTGTGTAATTCCTGAGGTTGGGACCATGAATAACTCACCCAAGACTTTTATCTGCTCTGGCAAGTTGAAAAGACTCGCATTTGAAAATTTAACAACATGGTAGTTTCTTCTTTGTAATTCATTGATTAAATTTTCTGGGTTGCCGCCTTCCCATGCCAAAATAAGATCAGGCTTTAGTAGAGCAAGTTTTTCCCAGTCAATTCTAAAAGCATCGCCAATTCTAGGAATCGCTTTTGCCGCAGCTGGATAATCGCTGAACTCAACCGTGGCAATAATATTTTTTTCAAGCCCTAAGCTAAAGAGCAATTCTGTCAGGTGCGGCGCGAGTGTAATTATTCTTTGCGTATTTTTTGCTTCTATAGGAAGCTTTGCGCTTCTTTTATTAGAACTGTTTGGACCACAAGCAAATAAACACAATGTAATAAACAGACAGAATATCTTCCCAACCTTAAGACTCAATGCAATGTGCCCCATAAAGTGAGCAATGCAATAATTATCGCCCACACTAAAGCACTCCGCTTAACTAAATTTAATGCCTGGGTGGTGCACTCTTTTGCCACCGTTGGATCAGCCAGTGCGAGTGCATCTGGTGTATCCAATGCTGCTGTACCTGTTTGTTGCATTACCGCTTGGTTACTTGCATAAAAATCCACTACGTTTGCATAATTAATATTTTTTAGTGCATACATTGCCCTGTCATAATTACCGGTTAATACATAACTCAATGCGGTAAGCCGAGCAGGTACATAACCTAACAATCCCTGGATTTGACGAAAAATACTGTTCACTTCACTTGCTTGCGCTTTAAAATTATCACCCTCTAACTGAGAAATTCTAAAGCTCTCTCTGCGTAATGAGTTTGTTGCTCTGAATAAAGCTGCACCAATCGGCCCCAATGGCAAGATTGAGGTGAATATTAAATACCAAAATATTACTGCGAAAAAGCGTTTATTGCCTTGAACTAAAATGCCCTCTGTTACCGTGCGTGAACAAGCTTCTAATCTACTATGTTCACGAATTTCTGTGAGAGGTAATGCCGCCTCAATGAGTAAAGCCTCTTTTTCCGCACTACTGTCCGAATCCTTTAAGGCTTTTTGATAATCTTCAACATCACTGACTAAATCATGTGGGCCAAATGAAAAGAATAAGACAATAACTGAAAAAACTATATAAAGAATTTTTTCATCATGCATAATCAGCCAAACATTTATTAAAATAATAGGCGAAAGAATTAAGAGCAGCGCCAACAAAACTACACAGGTATTTATTATTTTATTTTTACCAATTACACTAAACCACTTTGGCAAATACACTTTGGCAATACGCGGTGAGCGTAAATGAAAGAGCTTGGTTGTAGCTGATTCTAAGAATATTCCAATCAATAATGCCAATAAATTCATATTAATTTCTCTGTATTTTGTCCCAATCAAAATTCGGGCCCGGGTCTGTTTTTCGACCTGGAGCAATGTCTGAATGCCCAGTAATTCTTGTACGACTTAAGCTTGGATAGCTTGCACATAAAGCATTAATTACATGTTCAAGGTTTAGATACTGTGCTGGTGTAAAAAAATCCTCATCAAATCCTTCTAATTCAATACCGAGACTAAAATCATTACAATTTTCCTGGCCTTGGTATTTAGAAATGCCTGCATGCCAAGCTCTACAATGAAATGGTACATATTGCGATACTGACCCATCACGTTGAATCAACAAATGGCTTGAAACCTTTAAATGTGCAATTTCTAAAAAATACGGATGTTCGTTTTTATTTAAGGTGCCAGAAAATAGTTGTGTAATAAAATCTCCACCATATTGCTTAGGAGGCAAGCTAATTGCGTGTATAACTATCAAATCTAGCTGAATTTCACCCCGCTTATCAACAGGTCTAGCATCACAGTGAGGAGAACAAAATTGTGTTGCTGGCATCAACAAACCAGATGTTGCATTAATTGTAAAAATATTATTTTTCACTTCACTATTCATCACCTATTATAATACCTTTATTCGAGACTGTTTTTTTCTCAATTATTTGGATTTATTATGTTGCGTGTCTATCACTCTGGTCAGTTAGAAAAAAACACCCGTATCGAATTGAGTCTTGAAGCATCCCATCATGTGCTCAATGTAATGCGTTTGAAAATTGATTCTAAACTTAGAGTATTTAATGCCTTAGGAGAATATACAGCTACCCTAAGCTCCTTCACCAAGAAAATTGCAAGCGTAGTATTAAATGAAAAACTAGATATTTCTACCGAATCAGATTGCAAAATAACTTTATTACAAGCAATTACACGTCGCGAACGCATGGACTACTCTATTCAAAAAGCAACTGAGATGGGAGTCTACTGTATTCAACCGGTTATCACTCAACATTGCGTGGTTAAGTTAAATTCAAAAAAAGCGCAACAAAGAATCAATCATTGGAACGGTATTGCAATACACGCCAGTGAGCAAAGTGGCCGCTTAATGGTCCCTGAAATTAAACCAATTTTATCTTGGAATGAAGCTCTTGCAGAATACGAAACCTCGAATAGTTTGAAACTCATATTTGCACTAGCGGCATCACAAGCACTACGTGAAATTGATAGCCAAACTAAAAATATATTATTGGCTCTTGGTCCAGTTGGTGGCTTTAGCTCGCAAGAACTTGATAAAGCCATAGCCAATAACTTTAAGGCTATTAAACTTGGGCCGCGAATTTTACGTTCTGAAACAGCTACAACTGCAGCCTTAACTGCAATTCAAATGCGTTGGGGTGATTTGAATATTTAGTATTTTTTAGCTATATAAACTGCAGAATCTTTTTTTCTAGATACTCTAGATTTGGTATTTGCGGTCTATCATTAAATAACTTTAATTGCGTGATGATAGGACAATCGTCTGGAAACTTAACTTCCGCATCCACTTCTAAGTCCTTTTCTTTAACACCAATTAGCTGAGGAAATCCTTCAACAAACATAGCATACACCTGATAAGGAATATCTTTGCTTAAGGCCGTCATAATAGCAATACGTGTTCGGCTATTTTTTACAAGAACCTCTTTTCCACACAAACCCTCAAATGAAATAAGTGGTACACGTTTGTTTTGCCAGCTAATTGTACCTGGCAACCAGTCCGGAGCATTTGAATTTGCTAAAGGCTCTGGAGTCATATAGCGCACAATTTCACGTATTGCTGTGCGCGGTAACAATAACCGTTGTCTCTGGATTGGCACAAGTAACGCGTAAATTTCATTTAATGAGGACATTAATTAAGCCGTTTTATTTTTGTTTGTTTAAATGTGGGCGGATTGCTTCAAGCAATTGATCTTCACGATAAGGTTTACCTAAATAATCATCCACGCCGATTTCAATAGCGCGATTGCGATGTTTATCACCCGTACGAGAGGTAATCATAATAATTGGCACATCACTAATTCGTGGGTCTTGGCGTATATGCTCAGCTAATTCATACCCATCCATTCGAGGCATCTCAATATCCAGAAGAATTAAATCAGGAATATGCTCTTGTAAAACATTTAATGCATCCAAACCATCACGAGCAGTGAGCACTTCCATTGTATTCCTTTCGAGCAACCTTTCTGTAACTCGGCGAACTGTAATCGAGTCATCAACAACTAATATTAATGGCAGTTCATCTCGGGTAGCTATGTTTTCAGCTACACTAATGTCTTGTACTTTGACACCTAATAATGCATCTACATCGAGAATAATTACAATTCGTCCATCGCCTAAAATAGTCGCTCCTGATATTCCTCGAATACCGGCAATTTGCGGCCCAACTGGCTTAATTACCATTTCACGACTACCAATCAACTCACTAACAACTAAGGCAGCATGATGATCACCACCAGTAACCATAATTATTGACAACTCTTGCTCATCAGGATCAAATGCGTAACTTGGAGAACCTAGTAACTGAGCTAAATTTTTCACCGAATATTCTTGATTGGCATATTCATAAACCGGATTATCCTGTTCAAGTAAATGCTGCACATTAGCCAATGACATTTTTGCCACGCCATCCACTTTATGAATTGGTATTGCATAATTTTCTTCGCCAGTTCTCACCAATAAGGCATGATTAATAGCACGTGTGAATGGTAAGCGCATTGAGAAGCGAGTAAATTTTCCTGGCTCACTAATAATTTGCAAAGAACCACCAAGTTGCTTAATTTCAGAAGCAACTACATCCATTCCAACTCCACGACCAGCGCTCTGGGTTACTTCTGTTGCAGTAGAAAATCCGGCCGCTAAAATTAGTTGAGCTAGGTCAGCATCAGTTGTTTCTTGATCTGGATTGATTAAACCTGCACTCAATGCCTTTTCACGAATACGTGCATAATTTAATCCTGCGCCATCATCTTCCAGCTCTAGAATTAGTTGCGCACCTTCACGATTTAAACGTAGTTGAATTGTGCCTTCCGGATCTTTACCCGCAGCCTCTCGATCTTCAGGGCTTTCAATGCCATGAATAACTGAGTTACGTATCATATGCTCTAGCGGCGCCTGCATACGTTCAATAACCTGCCTATCGATTTCGCTTTCAGCGCCCTGCACATTTAAGTCAACTTGTTTGCTGGTCTCATTAGCAATTTGCCTAACTATGCGGGCATAACGTGGAGCATAACGTGCAAACGGAATCATCCGCACCCGCATAAGGTTATCTTGTAAATCGGTCATTACTCGTGACTGTTGTAAGAGTAAGGCCTCGGTTTCACGAAATTGATTCTCAAGCGATGTTTCTAAACTCTGTAAATCGTTTACTGACTCAGCTAAAGCACGTGATATTTGCTGTACATTTGAGTATTGATCCATTTCTAGCGGATCAAAATTATTATCTTCAGACTCATCTCTGTGCTGATACAAAATAGTTGCTTCAGTTTCAATTTCCATTTTGCGTAACTGGTCTTTAACACGATTAACTGTTCGTGCCAATTCTGCTAAGTTTAAATTGGCACTACTTAACTCTTGCTCAATACGAGAACGGAAGATACTGACTTCACCCGCTTGATTGAGTAAGATTTCTAGATTGTTGGTGCTTATACGTGCGGCATCTTTCTGACTTTGCTGTATACCATGTACTTCTGGTACGTATTCAAAAATAGACTCTGTAGAGACAGGCTCTTCCACTAAAACTAGTGCCGGGGTTTTACTTTGTTCGCTCACAACGGCAGCAGCTACCTCTTCAGCTACCTCTTCAGCTACCTCTTCAGCTACCTCTTCAGCTACCTCTTCAGCTACCTCTT
>RCMY010004802.1_pt1 | contig 11584 bp, 10 predicted proteins | sample 2041341 | NCBI WGS metagenome assembly RCMY01 (sample SAMN09708234, study PRJNA481090) | Marine sediment metagenome, whole genome shotgun sequencing project.
CTATAAATGGCGCTCCGCTATGAATTTAAAATTTGATCAACAGCTTGCTAGCGCTTATATATCACCGAGCCAAATTATTAGAGTATTAAGCGAAGATTGGGTCGCTAAGCAAAGCTATTGTCCAAATTGTAGTGCTCAGCCTTTAGCTGAGTTTGGTAACAATCAACCAGTTGCTGACTTTTATTGCGCCCACTGTGGTGAGCAGTTTGAGCTGAAAAGTAAAAAAGCTAAGCTCAGTCATATTATCAATGATGGTGCTTACGACACTATGATTGCACGTATCAATAGCGAGGATAACCCAAGCTTTTTCTTTTTGACTTACTCAGCACAGTTTACCGTTAATAACTTTTTAATTATCCCAAAGCAATTTTTCAAGCCCGACATTATTATCAAGCGCAAACCCTTATCAGTAAACGCCAAACGCGCGGGTTGGGTTGGCTGCAATATCGACTTGCGCCAAGTCCCTGAGTCCGGAAAAATATTTTTGGTAAAAGATAGCAAAGTCGTTCCACGTCATGATATGACGCAGCACTTTCAAAAAACCCTTTTTCTACGTGAGCAATCGTTAGACGCACGCGGTTGGACGTGAGATATTTGGCAATGTATTGACAGACTTGATGATAAGTTTTCTCTGAAACAGGTCTATGCTTTTGCAGATGAATTAAAGCTTAAGCATCCTGAAAATAACTTTATTCCCGACAAAATCCGTCAACAGCTACAAGTGTTGCGTGATAAAGGCATTATTGAGTTTTTGGGTCGTGGACATTATCGAAAACTATATTAAATTAATCCGTTATCCCAAAGAGGTAATGCTGCATTTGCCACTAGCCGTTCATAAAACTTATGTGGAGGATAATCTAGCTCTAACTCATCATTTATTGGAAAGAAATACTGAATGTCGTTGCTTAATGAGTAGTAAGATCTATTGCGAGTATAATTATTCCAGTTTATCAGCAGACCCAATGGCGTACGAACCTCCTTAGTAAAAGCTGTATATTTGTCGCTTAATGTAGAATAGATAACACCGAACGCTATAGTTGAGTAACCGTCTAAGTAGACCATGTCATCAGGGTATTTTCTAGCTTTACGACAGATTTCAGTAAAAATCATTAATCGACGAATTTGTAGCGGAATTCTTGTCTCTTCATAGACTGAGCGCATTGAATATCATCCTTTGTGAAAGCTTAATCATTGATCGATTGGCTTCAATGCACAAGCTTAGTTAACAAAAGACGATCACTTCTCTTAAATCCTTTTGCTACGATCGGCCGCACAAATCGTTAGTAAAAGTGAAGCTGATTATGACAAAGACAGAACGCTTAAAGACTTATCAAATAGAAGGTATTGAAACGATGAGCGTGCTTATAGAAGTCGTTGCCGAAGATGGTGCATCTGCAATCTGGCAAGTAAGTGAGAAGTATAGAAATGAGGATATTGTGCTATATCCTGATGACCTGCTTGATACGGAGTTTATTATTTTTGCAGTGGAATAAATGACTACCCAAACTCAACCACTTCCCCCGAAAGCAGAGTCAACGCTGAGACCGGCATAACTCCTCGTACTGCATTACAGAAGAATAGCTGATTCAAATTAGGCAAATCCTCAGTCGATAAGGGTCTGAGAATAACGGGGGTATTACTGTTGGCTAAACCGTCGATAATGACTTGCCGCATGACTCCAGCAACGCCTGATTGCGTCATTGGCGGTGTGTACCACTGACCCTTGCTTAAATAATTAGTCTCATTACCGATAGCACTATCCTGTTTAGCGGTAGCGCTGTCTTTGACCCCTGACAACTGATAAAAGACATTGCTCATCGTGCCCTCGACCCAAGACCCGCTTATATCACGCACTAGCCCTTCACCGATCAGGACGGTATCGGCTAGCACATTTTTCTGATTGGCTTTTAGAGCTTGTAGTTCACCACTAGCCAGCACATTATCGAGGCGACTTAGGGTTTTGAGTCCGGCCAAAGTAGGCGGTAGACAAGCCAGCTGCGAGTTTAGACAGATAGCTTGAGTTGCAGCTTGTCGCACAAGATGACGACCCTCTGGCAATAATAAAGTATCATCCTGAATAATCGTGTGACGCGATAGATTGTCATTGAGCGTTTGATTAGCGACAGGCATCGTTTTCAGCCAAACCTCACAGGCGCTGCCTGCACTATCAGTGCTAAAACCATAACCCCGAACTGCTTGTGTGGCACGAGTGACGATGACTTTCATCATTCCGTTCTCAAGTCGCTGAGCATGAGCACGTAAGTCTGATAGCAGGCTTTGCTTAGGAATGTCGAGCTGTAGCGCTTTTGCATGGCTATCGAAGCGCTGCCAATGATAGTCCGTCCACAGTATCTCGCCGTCCCAAATAGCCATAGTGGTAAAAAAGCCATCGGCATAAGCCAAGCCGCGATTATCTAATGATAGAGTTGCTGACGACTCTGTGGTAGGTACAATACGCTGCGAATGCAGACAATACCAATGGCTGCCAACACCATTGCTTTCGCTATGGCTACTGACGCGGTGATTGCCCTTATTATCGCTGATACTCACCGCTTAGCTTTCGCTCACTTGCGCTTCTGACTTATTAAAGATAATCATACAGCTATAAAACTCACACTTGGCCAGCTCAATCTTTTGACCACCCGTGGTTTGGTTCTTGATAATTTGACCATTGAGCATATCAGAGATAACTTGACCACCTTCATCACCCATGAGTTGACGCGCAAGCTTATAAGATTTTTTGGCATGAGCTTCGCTAAGCTCCTTTTCTTTGTCGCTATCGGTGGGATTAGCATAGTACCATCCTAGCTCCAGATATTTTTGTGAATCGATGACGTCTAAATATGGCGCATCGGCTTTCATAAAGCGGTATTTGGTTGCAGGGTTACTCGCGTAGTCTAGGCTGTTTTCGTCTGTAGTCACGACCGAGCCAAAGGTAGCCTGAATATCACCTAGCTCATTGATACTAACAGGCTTGACCGACTCGCTACCCCAACTACCCACATTGTAACTGACAGGCACCCCTTGCTCCGCTACTGCACCATCCACATCAGTGGCTTTATCTGAGACCTCAGTCGCCACTTGCTCCGTTGAGGTATCCGCTTCGGCTTCAGTCTCTTGGTTCGAATTATTACAAGCACTTAAAGACATACCAACTATCATTATCGTACCGACCATCAAAGGCTGAAGGCTTTTATTCCACATAGGACATTTACTCATTTTATTGAAAACATTAAATATAAAAGTCATCAAACTTGCTTGATATACATAGGGTTTTAGCAAACCTTCAATAAAGACAGTTTAACCAACTGCTTCCGCCTTGACTAGCCTTTACGTTACGGATAACCCTACGAGCGAGTACAGATTTGTTACTATTATTATTGATTAACCCATGTTTGTATCGCAGATTTGTGAATGCTTCAGCTATCGATTATGATAACTTAACCTTTATTATGAAACGCTTATTTGTAGAGTTTCGACGACAGGATTTTATAATGACTCAGCACTTTATCGTTATTGGTAATCCCATTAGCCACAGTAAATCACCTCAAATTCATCACGTTTTTGCGACTCAATCCGGTATCGACATTCGCTATCAGCGTCAGTACTGTCCAGATGACAAGGCTAGCTTTACCGCAGTCGTCGAAGCTTTCTTTAATGGCGGAGGCACTGGCGCTAATGTTACGGTACCCTTTAAACAAATGGCCCATGCTCAATGTTTAGCCAATGGCAGTCTATCTGAGCATGCGCGAGTAGCAGGCGCGGTAAACACCTTATCGATAAAAAACGAAACGCTATACGGTGATAACACGGATGGTCAAGGCTTAGTCAATCATATGACAAGCTTAGGCTGGCCACTTAACGAGGCGCATGTCGCTATCATAGGCGCTGGCGGTGCCTCTCGCGGAGTAGTCCTACCTCTTATCCAAGCGGGTATAGCTTCGCTGACGATTGCCAATCGCACGCTGAGTAAAGCGACTATATTGGTTGATGAGCTGAGCGCAGCTAGTGTAAGTATCAAGGAGCATGGCATTGAGACTTGCCGTACGACTGAGCTGACAGGAGCCTATAATCTCATTATCAATGCAACCTCCATCGGACTGACAGAAAACACCCTACCGATTGCAGATAGCCTCAGCACAGACTATGCCTACGATATGATGTATGGGCGGGCTCTACCATTTTTACAACATTTCGAGCAGCGCGGTGCTCAGATCTCTGATGGCTACGGCATGCTTATCAATCAAGCGGCACTAAGCTTTGAGCATTGGACTGAACAGACTGTTGATATCAATAAAGCGACTGTTGCGTTACAACAAGCTCAAGAATAATACGTTGTTATAGAGCATCAGATTAGTGTAGACCTATTCAGTGTTTTACTATTCATGCCAAATAGCTATCTATCTGATGTTATTAATATAATAAATAGTAATAACTGAACTGATCAGTTATGAATATTAGTTATACATAGTATATTTGTGCTTATAGACCATTTATACTAAGTGCAATGCTGACCTAACCTTTTAGAATGAAGTGAATCTTAACCTCATGACTTTAAGTTAATGTTTACTTAATGGCATGTGAGAATTAAATGTCTACTTATTGTCTATATTTATCGACTATCCTATAAGTAATGACTGAATACCAATAGATAGCTCATTACCTTTAACTTTTTGAAGAGAATAACTATGTTAACTTACAAAGCTCCTTTACGTGATATCAAGTTTTTGATAAATGATGTGTTCGATTTTCAAACCCATTATAAAGACTTAGACAATGGCGAAAATGCTGATCCTGAAACCGTTGATATGATTTTGCAAGGTATGGCAGATTTTGCAGAAAACGTCCTCTCTCCTATCTATCAGCCTGCTGATGAAGAAGGTTGTCATTTTGAAAATGGCGTTGTAACCACGCCAAAAGGTTTCAAAGAAGCTTATAACCAATTTGTAGAAGGCGGTTGGCAAGGTATCTCATACCCTGAAGCTTATGGCGGTATGAATCTACCGATGTCTATCAACTTGATCAAAGCTGAGATTATCGGTACGGCTAACTGGCCATGGTCTATGTACCCTGGCCTATCAACTGGTTGTATCAATACTATGATGCAATACGGGTCTGATGAGCAAAAAGAAACTTACCTGCATAAGTTAGTAGAAGGCTCATGGTCAGGTACTATGTGTCTAACAGAACCGCATTGTGGTACTGATTTGGGACAGGTCAAATCAAAAGCTATTCCACAAGACGATGGTAGCTATAAGCTTAGCGGTACCAAAATCTTTATCTCAAGTGGTGAACATGACCTAACAGATAACATTGTGCATATCGTACTAGCGCGCCTACCCGATGCACCAGGCGGTACTCGCGGTATTTCACTATTTATCGTACCGAAATTTTTGCCAAATAGTGATGGTGAAGCGGGCGAGCGTAACGGCGTAAGCTGTGGCTCTATCGAACACAAAATGGGTATTAGCTCATCAGCGACTTGTGTATTGAACTTTGATGAAGCGACTGCTTATCTGATCGGTGAGCCAAACCGTGGTCTAAAAGCCATGTTCACCTTTATGAATACCGCGCGTATTGGCACGGGTATCGAAGGTCTAGCTCATACGGAACTGGCTTTCCAAAATGCACTACCATACGCCAAAGATCGTCGCTCTATGCGCGCGCTATCAGGCACTAAAGATCCTGAAAAAGTAGCTGATGCTATCATTCATCACGCCGATGTACGTCGTATGCTATTGACCCAAAAGGCCTTTGCTGAAGGCGGTCGCTCAATGATTTATCATTCAGCACGTTATGCCGATAAGATGGCACAAGGCATCGCGAATGATAATGAAGAAGAGTTTGAAAAGTGGGATGATAAATTAGGCTTCTATACGCCAATCCTAAAAGGCTTCCTAACTGAGCTAGGTATCGAAGCGGCCAAGCACGGTCAACAAGTCTATGGCGGTCACGGCTATATCAAAGAATGGGGCATGGAGCTCATCGCTCGTGATGCTCGTATTGCAACGATGTATGAAGGCACCACAGGTATTCAAGCGTTAGATCTACTAGGTCGCAAGGTTATCTTACAGTCTAAAGGCAAGATCATCCGCGAGTATACTTCAAGTATCATGAAGTGGTGTAGCGAATATGCTTTGGACAAAAACATGCGTAAATTCGTTTGGGCATTGACTAAGCTTTGTGCCGAGTGGAATACTTTGACCGTACGCTTGATGCTTATGGCGCGTAAAGACCGTGAAATCATCTCAGCAGCTTCTGACGACTACTTAATGTATTCAGGCTACGTGATGATGGGTTATCATTGGGCCCGTATGGCGGCAGTCGCCTATGAGAAGCTTGAGAACGGTGGCGTTGAGTCTCCAGAATTCTATAAAGCTAAGATACAAACGGCTGAGTTTTATTTTGATAAACTGTTACCGCGCACCTCAGGTCACGCCGAAGCTATGGTAGCACCAAGCGAAAGTATGACTGCTATGAAGATTGAGAACTTTGCATTTTTAGATTAAGTTTCAAGCAGTGATCATTCATTTCAAGAAAGCGCCTATCTATTAGGCGCTTTTTTTATGGTTTATATATAGGCGTATAATTTATTAAGCTCTACAATTGACCGTATATAGTCAATAAAATTCAAAAATGACATAGCGCTGCGGGAATGAATTTTGCGCAGCCTATGTCGGCGTAGGCACAGCACGCAAGGAAAATTCATTCCAGTGGCACGCTTTATAACTGTATTCTTTTTATTTAAGATTCACTATATACTAGTCATAGAAAAGGAATTCACTATGTTAACTATAAAAGCCGCCTCTTCACTACTAATAGAACATTTACAGGTTGCTTGTCTGAGCACCTTATTTATCTTAGCAACAACGTATAGTGCAGTTGCCAATACCTCCTCTAGTGCCACGCCCATACAGTTTACCAAAGGTAAAGTCAGTACAACTATCACTGGTAAATTAGATCCTAAGCAAAACGAACATTGGTATCAGTTTAATGCTGGTAGCTATCAATATGCCATTATCAATCTCTCACCTCTAGCTGGTACTACTGAGACTGCCAATGTTGGTGTGCTGTATATGCCAAACGGGAAGCAAGATGGCACTAAAGGCGGTATTATTTATCAAGGTTGCTTGCCTACCAACGGCACTTATCGCTTGCGTATCGCCCGTAATCTCATGGCTACCCAAAGACAAACGGCAGGCTACAGTGCTGAAATTATCGTCCTACCAAAATATGCTAGTGAAAGATTATGCGAATATCTGTAAACCAGTTATTCAATGAATTCATAGATCAAACATTTTCTTATGATAAACGGTACTAATCTCTTCAACCTCAACACATATCTGTAGGGCAGCTCGTCCCGATTGATCGGCGCCGATAGTCTCCTCTATCGTCTTAACCAGTATCTCAGCAAGCTGATTACGCGCGGTAATATCGCGCCCATTCATTAACTTCAGATGCGCGTAAATAAAGCCATACTCTTGCTCATCGTCTTCAATGCCAACTAAAAAGGCATCTATAGGTAGAATACGAGCTTTGATATCGGTAGGCTTACCAAAATGACCACTATTCCATAACGCTTGATTGAGCGTTTTCATCAAGGATTCGGGACGATCGATTCTGATATTAGCGGTTGCTTGAATAGTGAGATGAGGCATACGGTGAGTCCTTAGTTAAGATAAAAATTACCAAAATTTTAGCACGTTTAGAGTGCCAGTGATGCGCTAAACCAACTTGGCATCTGAAAGACCTTAATCATCAATAATATCGGCAAAATGTGCTTGTAGGGTCTCTAAAAGTTGTATTGCTGGAAGCTCAATCTCAAGTCCACGACGTCCAGCACTCACATAAATGGTAGGGTGGCTTTGGGCGCTGCTGTCTATAACCGTGACCAAGCGCTTTTTTTGTCCTAAAGGGCTGACACCACCGAGGACATAGCCACTACTACGCGCCACTTCTTTTGGGTCTGCCATTTGCACTTTTTTGCAGGCTAATACTTGATTGGTAGACCCTTTATTAAAAGAGAGTGCTTTAGCTACTTTCTTGAAATTTAGCGTGTTTTTTACTGGCAATACCGCAACTGCTAAGTGACCACTATCAGTCTTTACCACTAGCGTTTTGAAGACTCGCTCAGGCGCGACGCCTAGCTTCTCAGCCGCCTCTAGACCATAGGAGCTAGCACTACTGTCATGGGTATACTCGTGTATTTTATAATTTAGTTTTTTTTGTTTGGCAAGATTAATAGCAGGCGTCATAAGTATTTACATCACTAGTCGAATAATAAAATGGCAGAGCAGTAGCCTTATTTGAATCAATAGCCTACCAACGGCTCTCTATTTATTTTAGCGTAAAGAACGATAATATAGTGAATCCTAAATAAAAAGAGTACAGTCTTAATAACGTGCTACTGGTATAAATTTCCCTTGCGTGCTGCTTTCACAGAGGCTGCACAACCCTTGTTTTAAAAACAAGCATCCCAGTAGCACTGGGTTTATTTTATAGTGGACAGACTATATCAAATACAGATACGGACGTTATATATCGCTTTGTCTGCTTTTGTGGCATCATAAGCGTATTACATTTTATAGAACATGACTCATAATTATGATACCCCGTTTCCTAAAAAAGCGTCTGTTAAGATCGCAAGCCGTCGAGAATAATGACACCTCGGCAGCTACCCAAGCGACTCATCAAGATACTCAAAAATCCGATAAAAATGATGATATCTATGCGGACAATCATAAGCTGGTTAGCACCTCTTATAACAAAGCCCCTATTAGTAAAATCTATCGCAAGCTATCAGGTCAAGCCCTTGGAATTACCGTAAAGCCCAAACTACTTGGTGAGCTGCCTAAGCTTAGCGACGATGAGCAAACCTTGACGTTTTATGTGCTACAAGACTATTCACGCTCGAATAGTATTCTCATTGATTTACAGACTCAGGAGCATAAGCTACCACCCGCTCTAGTTGGCGTCATAGATTCTGCTCATGATATCAATGAAAATGCTGCCATCATCTTTTTGCATCATCCCAAGGCCACTGACGATCAGCTATCACCGCGCTTGGCTCGCATAGTCGCTGCTACCCTACAGCATCCTAATCTGAAGATAAGACTCATTCCGGTCTCTATTCTTTGGGGACGTGCTCCTGAAAAAGAGGACTCGTTATTTAAGCTATTAATGACAGACAATTGGGAAGATCCAAGCTTTACCAAGCAGCTTTTCAATATTGGCGTCATGGGACGCGATACCTTTGTACAGTTCCATGCCCCGCAAGATCTACGCACCGTCATTTACAATAGTTTAAACGATGGCTTAGACGAGCCGTATTGCAATCCTGATGACAAGGCTGCAAAGGATAAGCACTCTGATAACTTGTCAAATAACACTGATTTGGCAAGCAACTTAGCGCACAGCGCACAGCAACTGTCTTCTACTGAAGACATCTCTAGTTGTAAAAAACCAACTCCTGAAACGCTCGCTCAACCAGCGTCTACTCAAGCGTTGATACCTATCGCCGATGCCAATCGCGAGCTCCTACGTACGCTACAATATCAGCTCGATATCTATTTAGATAAACAGCGCGCTAGTATGCTAGGTCCCGATCTTTCTGACAGACGTAATTTGGTAGACAAGCTCATTTACTCGCCTGCTATCAAACATGCTATCGAAAAAGAAGCGATCGATACTGGCGTCACTGAGCATCAAGCCCGTGATATCGCCCGTGGCTACGCTAATGAGATGGTCAATAATTACTCCTACCCTATCATTCGCGTCTTTGAGCGGTTTTTGACTTGGCTATGGACGCAGCTTTATGATGGCGTAGAGGTTCATCATTTTGAGCGCGTACGTGAGCTTGCTACCGATCATGAGATTATTTATGTGCCCTGCCATCGTAGTCATGTCGATTATTTGCTTTTATCCTACGTCATCTATAAGCGCGGTCTGAGTATTCCTTATGTGGCGGCAGGCGATAATTTGGATGTTCCTGTTTTGGGGCCTTTATTACGTGGTGCAGTCGCTTTTTATATTCGCCGTAGCTTTCGAGGTAATGCGCTTTATACGGCAGTCTTGCGTGAATATATGCACACGCTTATCAGCCGTAGCACCCCTATCGAATATTTCGTTGAAGGCGGACGTTCACGTTCTGGTCGCCTATTGCCACCGAAGATGGGCATGTTAGCGATGACCGTACATAGCCAATTGCGCCGCACCAATAAGCCTGTAGTCTTTATTCCAACTTATATTGGCTATGAGCGTATTATGGAGGGCGGCACTTATATCGGTGAGCTGAAAGGCAAGCCCAAAGAATCTGAATCATTGATTGGGCTGTTAAAGGTCACACGAAAAATCGAACGTATCTTTGGTAACGTCCATTTGAGTTTCGGTACGCCGCTACATTTGAGCGATTTTCTACAGAAGTTCGATGTAGAAGCAGATAGCTTACCGTTAGATCGTACGGATACCCCTCTCGATAAAAAAACCAATGCTATGGTGGATAATATCGGGGTCAAAATCATGCAGCATATCAATAAAGCGGCGGTGGTTAATCCGGTCTCTTTATTGTCGCTAGTGCTACTGTCTGCACCAAAAGCGGCGCTTGATGAAGTTATTTGCCGCGAACAAATCGCCCTTTATCAAGGGATTGCTCGTCATCTGCCTTATGCTGATGATACCGTCGTTACCGATATGAGTCCGCAAGATATTATCGATTATGGTATCAAGCTCAAACTCATTGAGCGTATCCCGCATATCTTAGGCGATATCATTCAAGTGGCTGGCAAGCAAGCGGCACTGCTGAGCTACTTCCGAAATAATATCTTGCATGTCTTTATACTACTCTCTTTTTTAGCGGCGCTAGTCGCTCGCAATGGTCGAATTAAGCGTAGCCGTCTGGACAACATCGTCTCACAATTATATCCCTTCTTACAGAGTGAGCTGTTTTTGTATTACCCTGCCCACGGTCTACAAGCGATACTTGATCAAAAGATAGACAATCTCATCAGCCATGGTCTCATCGTTGAGTTGAACGATGGCGTGCTGAGCGCTCCTGAAGCGAATAGCAGTCGTTATCAGCAGCTACAAGTACTGGCTACTCCTGTTGAACAAAGCCTTGAGCGTTACTTTATGACGCTTGCACTATTGGCGCAACAAGGCTCAGGCAACCTGACTGAAAGCGAAGTGGTTGACCTCTGTCACCTATTAGGTCAGCGTCTGTCTGTCCTATATGCCGATGACATTCCTGATTTCTTTGATCGCTCCTTGTTTACTAGCTTCGTCAATGCACTGATTCGACTCGATTATCTACGAAAGGATGAGGAGACTGGGGTATTAACCTTTGATCAGCGAATCAACAATATTGCTCATCATGCGAAATATATTTTGACACCTGACATGATGCAAATCTTGCAGCAAGTGGCAAGCTTAGATGAAAAAGAGATCTCACACGCTATTATTGAGATCAGTAATAAAAAGCAGCGTAAGTTTGGGCGTAAACGCTAATAGTTCGCTATTTTTTGCAAACACGATTTTTTAAAAACACGAAATACAAAAAAACCTCTAATTAATTAGAGGTTTTTTTGTA
>RCMY010004803.1_pt1 | contig 11583 bp, 9 predicted proteins | sample 2041341 | NCBI WGS metagenome assembly RCMY01 (sample SAMN09708234, study PRJNA481090) | Marine sediment metagenome, whole genome shotgun sequencing project.
CGCGAACAAGGAACTCATTTCGAACTGCGGCGCCGAGTTGCTAGCCGTGGCCGACGCTGCGGGTGTCGACCTCCTATTCGAGGCCGCCGTGGCAGGAGCCATACCGATTGTTCGAGCCCTGCGGGCCAGCCTGAGCGGGGAGAACATTTCGAGAATAACCGGCATCGTCAACGGCACTACCAACTACATTCTGACCAAAATGAGTGAGGAAGGTGCTGACTACAGCGAGGCCCTCGGCGAAGCGCAGCGACTGGGCTACGCCGAGCGGGATCCCACCGCAGATGTGGAAGGGTATGACGCCGGCGCTAAGGCAGCCATCATGGCCTCGATCGCCTTCACTGCGGATGTAGTGGCTGGCGATGTCTACCACGAGGGCATCAGCAGCATTACCGCGACGGATATCGACTTTGCCCAGCGGTTAGGTCACCAGATCAAGCTGCTGGCTATAGCTGAACAATTCCACGATGCCGAGGGCAAGCAGTCTGTGGGTGTTCGGGTGCATCCGGCAATGGTCCCGAACTCGCACCCTCTGGCCAGCGTTCGGGACAGCTTCAATGCCGTCTTCGTCGAGGGCGCAGCCAGTGGTGAGTTGATGTTCTATGGCCGAGGTGCAGGAGGCTTTCCTACCGCCTCGGCGGTTCTCGGTGACGTGCTTGAGGCGGCCGCAGCGTTACAGCAGGGTGGGCACCGGCCAATAACGGTGGGGCCCCGCGTTCCCATCACCCCCATTGACGATCTTCCCAGTGCGTTCTACGTGAATCTGGAGGTGAGCGATGCGCCCGGCGTTCTGGCCCGGGTCGCCGGTGCACTCGGCGAGAATGGTGTTTCGATTCGTACGATGGAGCAGCATGACCTGCAGGACATCGACATTGGAGTCGACGGCGAAACTGCGCGACTCGTCTTCATCACCCACGCAGCGCCGGAACGGGAGCTGCGCCGAACCCTCACCGCCTTTAAGGAGATGGACGTAGTTCGGGGTGTTCGCAGTGTTCTGCGGGTGATTGGCGCCTGATGGCGATCACCTACCGTTCCACCCGAGGGAAGGCCCCTGAGCTGGAATTCTCTGACGTTCTTCTGGCCGGACTGGCCGTTGATGGCGGGCTGTATGTCCCCACCGAGATTCCCGAACTGCCCGAGACCCTGACCCCTGACCTCTCCTACACCGAAATCGCAGTTGCGGTGATGTGGCCTTTCGTCGAGGGGTCGGTTGACCGGGCGGATTTCGTAGCGATGGTGACAGACACGTACCGGCAGTTTGATGACCCGGCGGTCGCTCCGTTGTTTGACCTGGGACACAACCTGTGGCTCTGCGATTTATCGTTCGGGCCCACTCTGGCGTTCAAGGACTTTGCGCTCCAGTTGCTGGGTCGTTTGCTTGACCACGAACTGGAAAAACGGAATCAACGAGTCACCGTGATCGGCGCCACCTCCGGCGATACAGGTTCGGCTGCTATCCATGCGCTCGCTAACCGGGAGCGGATCGATGTCGTGATCCTCCATCCGGCCGGACGGGTCAGTGAGGTGCAGCGGCGGCAGATGACCACGGTCGCGGCCCCGAACGTGACCAACCTCGCAGTCGAGGGAAACTTCGACGATTGCCAGGATCTCGTGAAAGCAGCGTTTGGCGATCTCGAATTACGTAAAGGTGCTCGCCTCGCCGCCGTGAACAGCATTAATTGGGCCCGAGTCATGGCTCAGACCGCCTACTACGTCAGCGCAGCCCTTCGGGTCTCGCCTAAAGGTAGTGCGGTGAGTTTTAGCGTCCCCACTGGGAACTTCGGCAACGTGCTGGCGGGTTGGTATGCCAAGCGGATGGGCCTCCCTATCGACCAGTTGATTGTGGCCTCAAACAGGAACGATGTTCTCACCCGAGTCCTGGAAACCGGTGAACTTGTGGCCGAAGAGGTAGTTCCTTCCCTCAGTCCGAGCATGGATATTCAGGTGTCGAGCAACTTCGAACGCCTCCTGTTCGAGGCTTCGGGGGCCGACGCGAAGGGGGTCACCGCTCTGCTCAGCAGCTTCCGATCCACGGGCCGGGCCGAGGTTCCTGCGGCGTGGATCGAGCGGATTCGGGAGGAATTCGACGGGGGCCGTCTGGACGACGCCGGGACACTCAGCGAGATGCGCCGGGTGTATGCCGATAACGGAATGCTTGTAGACCCCCACACGGCAGTTGGATTGCAGGTCGGCCGGGACCGACGTCGTGATCCTGATGTGCCACTTATTGTGATGGGGACCGCCCATCCTGCGAAGTTTGCCGAGGCGGTGATCGAAGCGACCGGAGAGACTCCTGAACTGCCCAAACGCGTTGGGGATCTCATGAACCTGCCGGAACGCTTCGAGTCTATTCCCAACGACCTTGACGCGATTCGGCCCCATCTCCCGCTACAGTCCGGGGCTGGCGAGAAGCATTCGTAGCGCATTCCGGCGCTCGATGGCAACGCTCCCACCACCGCCATTTTCCAAAACCACACAGGAGAAACTCACAGTGAGTGACGCCGTTGTCGGCCGCGCCGACCTGCAGAAGAAGGATCGTGGCGAACTGCAAACGATCATCACCGCTCTGGGCGGTAAGCCCTCGAGTCGGGCGAAAAAGGATGACCTCATCACGATGGTCCTGGAGCTGACGGGGACGATCGAACCTTCGGCTGCGTCATCCAGTAGTGGCTCCTCCTCGGCTGGTGCGGGTTCATCCAATGGCGCTCCCAGGGTGGAGTCAGATGCGGCCGGGGCCTCTGGCAACACCGCGGCGGCTGAGGCTGCCGACGACGCCGAATCCGACGCCGGCCATCCTTCTGACCGGTCCCGCGGAGAGACTGAATCCGACGATGGCGCTGGCTCTGAAGATGCCGAGGCATCAATTGGATTTTCATCCGTCAGTGCGGGTCGCGGCCGGGGAAACCCGGGCGGGAGCCGAGGCCGCCAGCAGGGTGGAAGGGCGACAAATCCCCAGCAGAACTCTTCGCAGCAGAACTCATCGCAACAAAAGAGCGCGGATCAGCAGAGAAGCAGTGGGCAGGCCGGTGGCGGCAGTCAAAATGGTGGCGGACAGGGAAGCAACAGTGAGGATCCCAACCAGCTTGACACTTCCGACAACGCGAATGCGAAATCGGAACCCGCCAAGGATGAGGACGAGGATGGAAACCGCCGTCGGCGGCGGAGGGGCCGGGGTCGCGATCGTGAAGAGGAAGTAGTGAACATCGAACCACAAGCGGTTGGTGGCAACCTCGACCTTCGGGACGAGGGCTATGGGTTCCTTCGCGTCGACGGAGCACTTCCCTCGCCCGAGGATGTCTATGTCCCACTGAAGACCGTTCGCATCTACGGCCTCCGCAAAGGGGATCACGTCAGCGGTACTGCGCGGCCAGCGGCTCGGAATGAGCGTAACGCCGCGCTCCATTCGCTTGATCTGATCAACGACAAGGATCCCGCTGGCGCCAAGGATCGGCCGCGATTTGACCAACTCACGGCGGTGTTTCCTTCCGAGGCTCTGCCATTGGAAGCCGAAGGGTCCACGGGCGGACGGATCATGGATCTGATCGCACCGCTGGGCAAGGGCCAGCGCGCCCTGATAGTGGCCCCGCCCGAGACGGGCGCCAGCACGCTGCTGGCCGACATCGCGGTGTCGATCCAGGCCAACCACCCCGAGTCACACCTGATCGTCATGCTGCTCGACGATCGGCCCGAGGAAGTGACCGTGCTGAGCCGTCGCCTCGACGGCGGCGAAATAGTGGCCAGTCCCTTTGACCGTCCGCCCGAGGAGCAGGTAGCAGTTGCCGAGATGGCCGTCGAGCGGGCCAAGCGCCTGGTCGAGGAAGGCCAGGATGTTGTCCTACTCGTAGACGGGATCACCTCACTGGTACGGGCGTACAACCTGAGCGCTCCCGGCGGGGGTCGCCTACTCGGAGGGTGCGTCGACGCATCCGCCATCTACCCAGCTAAGAAATTCTTCGGAGCAGCCCGGGCGCTTGAGGAAGGCGGGTCCCTAACGATGGTGGCCACGCTCGTAGCCGAGACTGGATCAGCAGTTGACGAAGTGATTCTGGATGAGTTCCGAGGCACGGCGACGGCGGAGATTCGCCTGTCCCGACACCTGGCGGACCGGGGAGTGCACCCTGCAATCGATCCGGATGCCTCCTTCAACCGGGCCCAGGACCAGCTCTTTGACGCCGAAGAAGCGGCGCTTGTAGAGAAGCTCTGGAAGTCCGTCGCCGGGGACGACCCGCTGACCACAATGCAGAATCTCACAGCCGCCGTCGAAAAGAGCAGCTCGAATGCGGAAATGCTCGGCGCACTGAAATAGCATTCGGTCCAAGCGATCCCCGCGGGCTTTTGGAGAGAATAGCCCGCCCTTCCGTAGCGGAAGCGGTTCCGATGCCGGTACCCTCATCTCTCTTATGAAGCCTGGAATCCACCCCGAGTACCGCCCTGTCGTCTTTCAGGACTCCTCGGCCGACAACTTCTCGTTCATCACCCGTTCGACGATCGAAACCGATCAGACCATCGAGTGGACCGATGGAATCACCTACCCGCTGTACAAGGTGGAAATCTCCGCCGCCAGCCACCCCTTCTTCACCGGAACGATGAAGATCGTTGACACCGCCGGCCGGGTCGAGCGCTTCGAGCGTCGCTTCGGTAGTCGGAAGAAGAAGAGCTGACCACTCCACCAGCCCACCTCGCCGCACCAATTGTTGCGGCGGTCCTACGGAACCGGTTCGGAACGACTCCCGAGGCGGTTCCTTGTGCTTTTGCCGCCGCAGCCTCCGACGGCGAACGTCGAGCGATCCTGTTGCCCGACCGTGCCGACGATGACGGTACCGACGCCCGGGCGTTTGGCCTGGGTAGCGTCCTCATCTGGGCTCGAGGCGATACCTCGCCGGTGGTGGTGATAGCGCCAGTCGAAAACGCGGGAAGCATGGCCCGCCAGGCCGACGCCTTCCCGGGCATCTCCGTCTGGACCCTTGTCGGCAACACTATCGAACCGGCCGCGGCGAGTCCGCTCCCTGTGCCGCCGCCGGTCAGCGACGACGCCGGCGCTCATCGAGGACTTTTCGAATCCGCCGGCGCCGACGTCGTGAACGATTTCGGCCGGTTGGTTGCGGAGGTCCGAGGACTGGAGATCGCTCGAGCCGATGCGACTACCGGTCAACTGGAGATCGGGGTGGGCACCGCTGATCGTGAGCTGCACGGCTATGTCCATGGCGGGACCGATCAAACCGATTTCCTGGCCACCGCTGCAGACTTGGCCCGCTCAATCCGTTCTGCCGGAGCCCCCGGCCATCCGCTCAACCGTAAGGGCCGACAGCGTTGGCTACGGTCCTCGGCATTCCACGACCCTGGGCTTCTCGGCGCGGCGGATCTGGAGATGCTCCCACCGCTCGGCGTGCGAATCCTTCAGCTCGGACCCGAACCCGCAGCAGCCATCGATCGGACCAGCGACACGGTGTACGTGTTTGTGGCAGGGATCGATCCCGAAGCCGTGCCGATCGCGACCGATTACCGCTGGCGCCACAATGCCTCCACCACCGTTGTCGTGAGCACGGAGCAGGATCGTTTCCCAGCGACCGAAGAGATTGCCAAGCGCGCGGGTATCCGCACCCAGACAATCCCAGCACCCTGGGACGCACGACCCGGACCTCTCGGTTAGTTCAAGACCTCCGGGTACGGTAAGAACCTCGGGCGCTGATCGGCCAGCCGTTACGCTGCGGCAGTGACTGCAGCGCAGGCGATCGCCGAGGCCGAAGCGGATCTGACCGGGGAGGAGCGCTCGGAGATCTTTGGCTGGAAGATGTTTGACTGGGGCTGGTCGGCCTTCAGCACCACAGTTGTTACGGCCCTCCTGGGGCCGTTTCTTCTTGAGCTCATTGATGACGAAGAGGGGATCAGCGTCCTCGGCCTGACCATCGACGAGGGCAGCTTCTATCCCTACTTGATCAGTCTCTCCGCCATCCTCCAGGTGATCGCCCTACCGCTCGTCGGGGCGGCGGCGGACTTCAGCCATCAGAAGAAGACCATCATGATGGCGCTGGCCTACGTCGGCGCCATTGCCACGATCGGCCTGTTCTTCCTGACCGAATCCACGATCCTTCTGGGCGGCCTGCTCTTTGTGATTGCGGCCGTGGGGTTCTCGGCTTCCTCGGTCATCTACAACTCCTACCTCCCCGACATTGCGCCACCTGCACTGCGCGATCGGATCAGTTCCGCGGGCTTCGCCTATGGCTACCTCGGCGGTGCGATCTGGTTGGCAGCGAACTTCGGCCTGATCACTGTGATGGAGGACACCGAGCTTGCCGTCCGCCTCAGTCTGGGCGGAACCGGCATTTGGGCGCTGATCTTCATCTACCTATTTCCCGGCCGATTGCTGCGGTCGCGACCCGCCGCCCGCGCCAAGCCCGCAGCGATCGGCTGGCTCAAACTCAGCGTGACATCGGTACTAGCAACGCTCAAGGAGATCCGCTCGTCCTTTCCGGTTACGTTCCGCTACCTCATCGCCTATCTGGTCTTTAACGATGGGATTGCCACGGTGATCACCGTGGCCGCGGTGTTCGCGGCCGACGAACTCGACGCCGAGGCCTCGCAACTGCTGCTGCTGGTCCTCTTGATCCAGGTCGTGGCGATCCCCGGCGCAATTGCCTTCGGCCGCTTCGCCGAACGGATCGGTGCCCAGAAGGCGTTGATCATCAACCTCGGCGTGTGGGTCCTGCTGGTCCTCTACGCCTTCTTTGTCCTCAGCAGCATTACGCAGCTGTTCGTGATGGGCTTCATCCTGGCCTTGGTGCTGGGCGGTTCCCAGGCCCTCAGTCGCTCTCTGTATGCGCAGATGATTCCTCACGATCGCGAATCAGAGTTTTTCGGCTTCTACGAGATCGCAGCGCGGGGGACATCATGGATGGGGCCACTGGCGTTCGGTATCGCCAACCAGGTACTGGGATCTCAACGTCAGGCGATTCTGATCCTGCTGATCTTCTTTGCAGTGGGTCTGATGCTCCTGATCCCGGTGAAGGTGAAGCAGGGCATGCTCGACGCCGGCCAGGATCCCACCGGCCTCGTCTTCTAGCTAGAGCCAGATGTTCCTGGGGCAAGACGGTCGGCGAGTTCGGCCAGCGAAGCGCATCCGGTTTGGGTCATAACGTTGAGGAAATCCTCCCGAAGGATCTGGAAGGCGTGGTCGGCGCCGGGCGCGCCCAGCGCGGCGATGCCGTAGAGGAATGCTCGCCCGCAGAACACGAAGCTTGCCCCCAATGCGATCGCCCGGGCGATGTCGAGGCCGCTGCGGACACCACTGTCGAACAGGACGGGCACGACGCCGCCGATCCGGTCGAGGACGGGTGGCAGCGCATCGATTGCGGCCAGCGCGCCATCCAACTGGCGTCCGCCGTGGTTGGAGACCTGGATTGCGTCGGCTCCCGTATCGACGCAACGCTGGGCGTCGTCTGGGTCCAGAATCCCCTTCACCACCAGTGGGCCCTCCCAGTGCTCACGGACCTCGGCAAGGTAGTCGAAGGAGAGGGTGCCGCCCAGGCTGGCGCCAACGAACCCGGCGGTGTTCTGCATCGTGGCCTCGTCCACGTAGTCCTCCAGGGCTCGGAAGCGCGGCATCCCGTTGCGCAACATCGCCAGCGACCAGGCCGGCCGAAGGGCGGACTGTCGGATCAGCTGGGGTCCGATCTTCGGGGGCACCCGGATGTGGGCCTTACGCTGGCGTTCCCGTCGGCTTCGGTCTGGTACGTCTGCGGTGACTACCAGCGTGGTGAACCCTGCTGCCGCGGCCCGATTCAGCAGGCTTTCCCGCAGCGCAAGATCACGGGGCGGGTAGAGCTGGAACCAGCCCATGCCGTCTGCGATGCGGCCCACCGTTTCGGGTGATTGGGTGCCAACCGTGCTGAGGACGAAGGGGATCCTTCGCTTGGCCGCGACAGCAGGAAGGGCAAGATCACCGTCCGGCCAGATCAGACCCAGCAGCCCGATGGGAGCGATCCCGATCGGTGCTGAGTAGGTCACACCGAAGAGTTCCGTTTCGATCGTGGGGGTGAGCGGTCCCTTGAGCAGCTGCGGAACAAAGGTGACCTGTTCCAACGCAGTCAGGTTACGGGCGGCGGCTTCGTCGTTGCCGGTACCGCTGTCGAGGTACTCCCAGGCAAAGTGCGGGATCCGCCGCTTTGCTCGCCTCTGGAGATCACTGATCGCTGGATAGTTGTCCATCAGGGAGCCGGGCACGGAGCAAGGCTAGCCAGTGGGGCAGAATCGATGGTGGAGGAATCCGATCAGCGAGCGCGTTGCGAACAAACGTTCGCTAGCGTGGCCGCGATGGACCACTCACCGAAACCATCAACGCCAACTGCTTCACCCGCGACTGCCGAAGACTGGGAACAGGTGCGCAGGTCGGTCGCCATGTTGCCTCCCGGAGCGTGGGCCATGAAGCGGGAGCAGGCGCTCCAGGCGTTGGCCTCACTGATCCAGCAGCTGAAGCGCTGAGCGCCCGCGCGCTTTGTGCAACCGGGTTGCAACCGGGCCTGTGACGGGCGCGTTGCGCAACTGGGTTGGGTGACTGACTCGCCTTCCCGGGCGCGGGCCGGACGTGTGCCACGGGCGTTCTGGTCGAGCCAACGACCATGCGGTCTGTTACTCCGGGTCAGTGACGAGGGCAGGTTCGAGGCGGAATATGCCGCCGTCGAGGCTCATAAGGAACATCTCGTCATTCTGATCGGTGCCGAAGGAACTTAGCGTGTTGCGGGGGAGGGTCAGATCGAGATTCCGGAAGATCACGCCACCGGCGCTAGGTTGCGCGCCGAACACCTCACCGGAACAGAAGTCACCGAACACGTAGACACCTTCGAAAGGAGGGAGCATCTCGCCTCGGTACACGGCACCCCCGGTGACGGAGCAGCGATTGTTCTCGTGCGTATAGGCGAGAATCGGCTTAACGTGATCGGCGGGCTCAGATCCACCCTCGTAAGCCTCCAAGCCCTCCATTTGGTTCCATCCGAGGTTATTGCCGTAACCCGCGCTGGGGGCAGGCAGAAGGTTGACCTCCTCGAAACGGTTCTGGCCGACGTCGGCGATCCAGAGGTCGCCATTGTCCTGATCAAAGCTGAACCGCCACGGATTGCGGACTCCATAGAGCCAAAGCTCGGGAGCCCCACCGCCATCGACGAAAGGGTTGCCATTGGGAACGGCATAGGTTGATTCTCCGCTGGCACCGTCGGGATCGATGCGCAGGATGGAGCCGAGGAGCGTGTCGGTGTCTTGGCCCGAGCCAAGGGGATCCCCGCCCTGTCCGCCATCACCGATTCCGATGTAGAGATAGCCGTCGGGGCCAAAGGCCAGACCACCGCCATTGTGATTGGCAAAGGGCTGGTCGACGGTAAGGATCTGCCGGCGGGAGTCGGTGTCGGCCCGATCGGATGCCATCGTGTAGCGGTCGATGACGTTGTTGCCCTCGGTGTCGGTGTAGCTGACAAAGAGCTGTCGACCATCGCTGGAGAAGACAATGTCCAGCAGGCCCTGTTCAGTATCACCGCTAACAGCTTCGCTAAGATCCAGAACTGGTCTCCTTGCCACATCGAAACGATCTGGCTGGTTCTTCTTGACAGTCCGGGTAATTAGGCGCACTGCGCCGGTCTTTTCGGCAACGTACAGGTCCCCGGTCCCGCTACGCCCCACGAGTGCCAGCGGCTGGTTGACCGTGGCAATCTCGTTCAGAAGGATCTCTTGGTCGGACCAGCCTGGCTGTTCAGCGTTGGTTGCCGGCGCCACGGTGCTTGGTGCCTCGTCCTCCGGCGTCGTGCCGGACCCTGGATCATCATCGCTTGCTTCCGGTGAACCACTGTCAGCCGCATCGGCCGCCACGTCGGTCGAGTCTGAGGCTGCAGGCCCGGCGCCCGCGTCGCTACCGGAGCCGCCGCACCCGGCCGCCAACAGCGTCAAGGCTGCTACGGCCGTGACCGCCCGAAACGTCGAGGTCGCCCGCTGATCACGTGGCCCAAGCATAGAAAAGAGGAAACCAAACCGAGAAGCCATGCCGCTGCCTTGCCCGTCCCTTGAAGACGTGTGCACTTATGGGTGGATGCAATCAGGAGAGGACCCGTACGAGCCCCTCCTGCACGACCGACACTACAAGCTTTCCGTCCTGGAATATCAGACCCCGAGCGAGACCTCGGGCACCTTGGGAGCTGGGGGTGTCCTGCACGTACAGGAACCATTGGTCAGCGCGGAATGGGCGGTGGAACCACATGGCGTGATCCAAGCTCGCCATCATCAGATTACCGCTGTGGAAGCTCTCCCCGTGGGGCAGATTGGCAGTGTCCAGCAGCGTCATATCCGATGCGTAGGTCAGTACGCACTGGTGGAGGACCGGGTCATCCGGCAGTGCGCCGTCGGCCCGCATCCAGACCTGCTGGTGCGGGGGCAGCGGCTCGCCAACAGCCCGCGCGGTCTCGTCCGGGCCTACATAACGGGAATCGATTGGCCGTGGCATTCGGGCCCACTCGCCGAGCAGATCGGTTCGGTGAGCGTTGCGGGTGGCGAAGTTGGGCAGCGACTCCGGGGCGGGGACGTCCTCGGGCGGATCGAATTGGTGCTCGAATCCCGATTCGGGCGTATGGAAGGACGCCGTGAGGTGGAAGATCGACTCACCGTGTTGAATGGCGATGACCCTCCGGGTCGCAAACGAGCGGCCGTCCCGGATTCGTTCTACCTCGAACACGATGGGGATCGTTGGATCGCCGGGGCGGAGGAAATAGGAGTGGAGAGAGTGCACCGCCCCCTGCTCGACTGTGCGGTAGGCGGCCACCAGCGCCTGACCGGCCACCTGGCCGCCGAAGACCCGCTGCCGCATGTCGTTAGGGCTCTGACCCCGGAAGATCCGGTCTTCAATGCGCTCCAGATCCAGCAGCTCCACCAATTCATCGACCGCCGCTTGCGCCGTGTAGCTCGCAGCAGCAGTGGGGTCAGCAACACGGTTTTCGCTCACCTCCACAGTGTGCCTTCCGATAGGAGCACTCCCGTCGTTCCCCACCCCCAACACCTGTCCTCTGGGGGCTACTGTGGAGACTCACATATGCCTCTGATCCCCGAACAACTGCAGCGTCTCGTCGACGGCCGATCAGGCCCGGCGGCACGGTACGTACTGGTTTCGGGAATCAACGTTTTGAATCATCAGGTTCTGCTGTATGTGGCCAACTCCGTGTGGGGTTGGCCTGCCGAGTGGGCCAATGCCTTTGCAGCCTCGGTCGCCCTCGTGCCGGCTTATTTCCTCACCCGCTCCCTGGTGTGGTCGGTGAATCGGACCCACTCGCTGAGCAGGGAAGTCGTGCCGTTCCTCATTCTGGCTGTGCTGGGACTCTTCGTTTCCAGCGGGACCTCAGCAATCGGCGAATCGCTCTTTGGATCCGGACTGGCAGTCAACGCGGCCAGCCTCATTGGCTACGTGGCGGTTTGGATCGCCAAGTTCTTTATCCTCGAACGCATCTTTGCCGAGCAGTTTGAAGATGCTCCCGGCCCCCTTGTCGCCGAGATTCCCAGCGGGGATTCGGTACGGAACGCTTGACGCCGCAGGACCGGGCCCGTGCCGAGGCGGCCCGG
>RCMY010004805.1_pt1 | contig 11582 bp, 10 predicted proteins | sample 2041341 | NCBI WGS metagenome assembly RCMY01 (sample SAMN09708234, study PRJNA481090) | Marine sediment metagenome, whole genome shotgun sequencing project.
GGGCTGTGGCCGGGCGCGGTTCCAGCCGCGATATCCGCAAGCGCGGCCGCGCCCCCCTCCAGCAGGCCCCAGCGCAGATCGCGCTCGCGCCAAAGCGCGGGCACAAAGCACGGCAGGCGTCCTTCGCTGCGCCCATAGCGCAGGTAGTGGCGCAAGGGGTCCATCCCAGACGCCGCAACATCGTCATAGACGTCGCGATACCAGTCAGCATCAAAATGGATCGGGCGGCAGGGCGATAAGGCCGGCACGCGCAAACGGGGCAACATACGCCAGAATTACGCCGCCGGGTGCCCCAGAGGCAAGCCATGCCCGCAAGATGGCCAGATTGGCCCAGACTGCACTTTACACAGGCCGCACTTTACACAGGCGCCGATTGCCGCCATGTAGCCTTCGGCGCAAGGCAACCCGGCATATTTCCCCTCGACAGGACCCATGCACATGGCAGAACGGCAGAGCAGCGCGGCACAGATGGCGCAGCTACCCGCGCCCGGCGCCCGCATGCAGGTACAGATTGAGCGGCTCTATCTTGAGCGTTTGGCGCTTGATCGCGAGGTGCAGGCCCTGCGTGCCACGCAGCCGGTGATCATGGTGCGCCCCCCGCGCCCCGGCATTATTGGCCGAATCGTGCTGCGGATCAGCCAGCGTGCGGTACGGCGGCGCAATCTGGCGCTGCTGCGCGGCTGCGGCCTGATGGACGGCGCATGGTATTTGCGCACCTACGCGGATGTCGCCCAGAACGGCGCAGACCCCGCCGCGCATTATCTGGCCCACGGCGCCACCGATCTGCGAAATCCCGGTCCATATTTTGACACCGGGCACTACCTGCATCTCTATCCCGATATTGCCGAAAAGGGCCTGAACCCGCTGGTGCATTACATCCTGTCCGGCATCGACGAGGGCCGGTCGATCCGCCCCGGCATGCCCCATGGGGCGGATGCGCTTTGAAAGGCTGACGAGACATGTCCAAACCCTCCGGATCCTCCAGCGCGCCCGCACCGCAGGAATGGAAATTTCCCAATCGCTTGGCTTATGTGGTCAATCACAGCCTGCCCTGGTGCAGCGATGGCTATGCCGTGCGCACCCACGAGGTTGCCCGCGCCCTGACCGCGCTGGGCCACGAGGTTCTGGTGATCAACCGGCCCGGCAGGCCCTGGGATATCGAAGGGTTTGCATCCGACACCCCGGTCGATATCAGCCAGACAATCGACGGTGTGCGCTATCTGTTTCTGCCGATGCAGGCCGATCCTGCGGCGGCGCTGCGCACCCGTTTGCGGCAGGCAGAAAAGGTGCTGCTGGGCGCGTTCGAGGTGTTCCGCCCCGGCGCTGTCATGGCCGTGTCGAACTGGGAAAACGCCGAGCCTGCGCTATACGCCGCGCGGCGCTACGGCGCGCCGTTCTTCTATGAGCAGCGCGGGTTTTGGGAGATGTCGCAAGCCGCCCAAGACCCCGGTTTTGAAGGCAGCGCCGCCCACACTCAGGCCCGCGAGGTCGAATTGCGCATCGCGCAGGAGGCGCGCGCGGTGTTCACCCTCAATCAGGCCATGCGCAGCGAACTGGCCCGGCGCGGCGTGCCCGAGCAAAAGATTCACCTTGTGCCCAACGGCGTATCGCCGCCCGGCCCGGCGGACCCGGCCATCACCCGCGAAAGCGTGGGATGCAGGGCCAAACATCTGCTGGGCTATGTCGGATCAATGGCCGCCTATGAGGGTGCGGGCGATTTGCCTGCCCTGCTAAAGGCGGTCAGGGATCGCGGCGTTGACGCCGATCTGCTGGTCGTTGGATCGAACGCGCCCAAGGGCCTGATCGACTCCAGCAGCGCCGATGATGTCGGCGCCGGCATCACCGCCGGGGCCGCGCGTCTGGGGCTGGAGGGGCATGTGCATGTCACCGGCCGCGTCGCCCCCGCCAAGGTGGGCGCCTATTACAGCCTGCTGGATGCCGTGGTGATGCCGCGCCGCCGCGCGCCTGTGACCGAACTGGTCAGCCCGCTGAAACCCTACGCCGCCGCTGCGTACGGCCTGCCGGTGTTCATGCCCGACATGACGCCGATGGACGAGGTGGCGATTGATGTGAACGGCTCGCTTTATCCCGAGGGCGATCTGGAGGCGCTGGCAGATATGCTGTGCGATACGCTGGAAAACGGCGGACATCCTGCGGTTCTCTGCCCGCTGCCCGCGCGCGTGTTCTGGCGCCGGCGGGTGCAGCCGATGTCGCGCCTGCTACGGGCGGCAACCGAGGGCGTGCTGTCTCCGTCAGCTGCTTTTGCCGGTGCCGCCCCCGCCCTTGCCGCTGTTCAGGCCGAGGCCGATCAGCCAAGGTTCCCGGTCCATAGCCTGCCGCGTGTTGCCCTGCGCGCCCGCATCGGCACTGCGCCGGTCGCGGCGCTGGGGCCTTGCACGCATCTGCCCGGCGATACGCCGATCACCCGCCTCAGCCGGGTGAATATTCTGTCCGAGCTGGCCACGCGCGACGTTGGCCGATTTGTCATCGACTGGGCCGGGTTGCAGGGCGATCCGGGCGAATGGGCCGGGCTGTGGTCGATCGACAACATGCGCCTGAACCGGCTGATCATGGATGCCTGCGCCATCGCGCTGGACCGTGGCTGGCGGATCGAGGTGGCCGGCCCCATCGCCCGTTCGCGGGCGCCACTGTTTCGCACCGTCGCGCGTGTCTGCACAGAGGTGCTGCCCGGCGGCGCGCCCACATCCGAGGAGCCCGCATCATGAAAATCGCGGTTCTTGCCGAGCAGAATTTCAACCTGATCGACGGCTCGACGATCTGGCTGCTGAACGTGTGCAAATTGCTGGCCCAGCAAGAGGATTTTCAGACCGACCTGCTGTTGACCCATCCGCTGGAAAACCCGGTGCTTGCCGCCGAGTTGCCCGAAAATATCCGTATCCGCGACGCGAACATCCTGCTGGAGACGGCCAGCATCGGCGACACGCAATTGCGCGCCGACACCCTGACGGACGTGCTGACCGCGTGGGAGGACGCGATGGGCGCCTATGACCGTATTTTCGTGCGCGGCACCGATTATCTGGTCCGGCTGATGGCCGATGACCGCTATGCAAGGCGCCTTGTCGCCTATGCGCCCGGCGCCCTGCCGGACATTGCCGAGGACGAGCCTGATTGGGTCCGGCTGGGACGCGCGCAGCGGGTGCCGGTGGTGTTGCAAAGCGAAACCGCCAAACGCGCGATGGAAAGCCTGCTGGATTACCCCGCGAACCTTGTCCACGTGGTCCCGCCCATCGTATTTCCGGGCGATGCGCCCCTGCGCGATCCCGGCCAGCCCGCGACGCTGTGCTATTCGGGCAAGGTCGATCTGCATTACGGCCTGGATTGGCTGATTGGCATTTGCGACGAAATCGGCGCTGATCCGATGCTGGGCGCGCGGCTGATCGCGGGCAAGGATACCTACCGCCCGCGCTACCCTGAATTTTTCAAGGCGATGGATGCGTTTCGCGCCCGCGTCACCGCAGGCGAACTGCCGGACATCACGCTGGTCTCAAACGTCTCGCACGGGCAGGCCAAGGCGCTGATGGGCACCGCCGATTTCGCCTATTGCATGCGCCATGACCGCTATGACGACGTGATCGAGATTTCGACCAAGATCGTCGAATTCTGCACGCTGGGCGTGCCGCCGATCCTGAACGACAATGCGCTGAACCGGGATCTGTTCGGGGATGATTACCCCTACCTGATCGACATCGCAGCCGATGACGTGCCCGCGCGCATCCTGTCTATCCTGCGGGGCCGGGGCGGCGCCGAACATGCGCTTGCGCAGACGCGCATCGCGCAGATCGCGGCGCGGTTTTCGGCGCCTGCGCTGGCGGGCAGGCTGGGCCGGGCCATTCGCGGCTTTGACGCGGATGCGCCCGCGCTGACCTCGGCCCCGCGCCACATTCTGATCGCCACGCATGAGCGCAAGTTTCTGCGCCAGTTCATCGACCGCGTGCGCGGCGATGCGGGCGTGCGTATTGATTGGGAGCCGTGGAAAAGCACGGTCAAGCCCGAGGGCCGCCCGCATGTGCCAGATGGCGTCGATACCGTTTTCTGCGAATGGTGCTGCCAGAACGCCGTGTGGCATTCCAACAACAAACGCGCAGGCACCCGCCTGATCGTGCGCCTGCACCGGTTCGAGGCGTTCCGCGATTTCCCGGCGCTGGTCAACTGGGACAATGTCGATGCGCTGATCGTGGTGTCGGATTATTTCCGGGACCGCATGATCGACCGGCACGGCGTGGACCCGGCGCGCATCCATGTGCTGCCGCAATATATCGACTGGCACGCCTTGCAGCGGCCCAAACTGGCCGAGGCGCGGTTTACCCTTGGCCTCGTCGGGATCAACCCGTTCGAGCATAAGCGATTTGACCGGGCGGTTGATCTGTTCGCCGCCCTGCGCGCCCGCGATCCCCGGTTTCAGATGGCTGTGCGCAGCGTGATGCCGTGGGATATCGGCTGGGTCTGGGACCGCGAGGATGACACGCGCGCGCGGTTCGAGGCGGTATTTGACCGGATATTCGCAGATCCGGGCCTGAACGGCGCGGTCCGGTTCGATACCGCAGGCACGGACATGGAGGAATGGTATCGCGGCATCGGCACGATCCTGTCCAGTTCCGACAGCGAGGGCTGCCATACTTCGGTGATCGAGGGTATGGCGTCAGGGTGTCTGCCGGTGGTGCATGACTGGCCGGGGGCGCAGTCGCTGTTTTCACCGCATGTCTACGCCGATATGCACGATGCCATACCCCGGATCATTGCCTTTGCAGATTCCGCTGGCCGCGACGACGCAAGGCGGAGTATCGCAGACGGTGTCGCTGTTCACGACGTCGAGAATTTCACGCAGTCCTTTTTCGAACTCTGAAAGATTCCCATGGCTATGAAACCCAAAATCACGTTCGATCAGGTCGAGCGTAAGCGCCGCGACTTTGCACAGATCTTGCGCGACTTCGTCAAACAGCGGGGGCACTATCACAACCGCGCGCCCGAATTGCCGCAGGCCAAGCTGGACGATTGCACATTGCTGTCCAATCGCCTGGCGTTGCTGGATCAGGTGCCCCACGACTGCATCATCGCCGAAATCGGGGTTGGTGCCGGTGATTTTTCAGCGGAAATTCTGGCGCGCTGCGCACCAGAGCGGCTGCATCTGCTGGCCGTTAACCCGGACGCATTGACCAACCCGGACATTCGCGCCGAGCTGAGCGCCGAAAATAGCCGGGTCAAACCGCATCTGGGCGACCCCGCCAAGGCGATGGCCAAGTTTCCCGATGCGTTTTTTGATCTGGTCTACATCAACGGCGATCACGATTACGAGGCGGTCAAGCGCGATATCCAGATGGTCCTGCCCAAGCTGAAACCAGCTGGCGCAATGGTGTTGCATGCCTATACCACGTGGTCGACGGTTTCGATGTATCATTGCGGCGTGGCCCGTGCGGTGCACGAATTCTGTCTGGAAAACCCATGGAAATTCCGCTACGTCGCTTTTGAAACGATGATGTATAACGATGTGATGCTGATCCGCGACGACATGTGACCGGGCCTGCCCGTTCCGGCAATATATGCCGGAGCCTTTTCAAAACACACGCACCTAAAAGGAATTTCGACCGATGGCGCCCACAACATACCAGTCCAAGATCCTGGATAATGGCACCGAGCGTTACAAGCGCTATCAGATTCAGCACGAACGTCATTTTGGCGCTCAGCAGACCGGGCGCATGTTGGATTTCGGCTGCGGCGGCGGCGGGTTCATGTTGGCGGCGCTCAATGCGGGGCATGACGCCTGGGGCGTCGAGGTCGACACCGAGCGCCAAGCGCAGTTTCTCAATATCAGCGAGCGCAATTTCCCCCAGTGGAAGGACCGTTTCGAGCTGTATGAGGGGCGTTTTCTGTCCTATCCGTCGAATCATTTCGACGGCATCTATTCGTGGTTCGTGTTCGAGCATGTCACCGATCCGCAGACGTCGCTGCGCGAAATCTCGCGGGTGCTGAAACCGGGTGGCACGCTCTATATTCAGGCCGAGGACGTGCGCAACGTCTGGGAAGGTCACGCGCTGGCGCCTTGGCCTCCCTACCTGCCGCGCGAATTTGCCGGCGCCTATCTGGACGGGCTGGGCAAGGGTGATCAGTCTGATTTCATCACCAATTACGTGGTTTATACCAGCGCTCCGGCCCTGACCGAAATTCTGACGACGCTGGGCATGGAAGTCGTCTATTCCAACGCCAAACCATCCCGCCCCAGCATCCCCGAAGGGCTGTACGTCACGAACGAGGATCAGGCGCGCGCCCTTGGGCGCAAGATGAAAGACAGCCCCATCAAAGGCCCACAGGAAAACCTGTCTGTCGTCGCCCGCAAGCCGCTGGACCTGTAGGTCCGGCGCACCGCGCGCCTACAGCATCGAGCCGTCGGGCGCGCGGTATTTGAGGTTTCGTTCGTGCCGATCAATGCCCTGTGCGACATCGTGGTAATGGCTGGCCTCGCCATTTTCCAACACCACCACCGACGTGCAAACACGCGCCACCTCGCCGGTGTTGTGGGACACGAACAATGCGCCGCTGGTGCGGAGGCGATCCTTGAAAATCGCCTCGCTTTTGGCGCGGAAGGCGCCATCGCCCACCGCCGTTACCTCGTCGATGAGATAGGTGTCAAAGTGGATTCCCATGGAGCAGGCAAAGCCCAGCCGCGACCGCATACCGGACGAATACATGCGCAGCGGCTGGTAGAACTGCGCGCCCAGCTCTGAAAAATCCTGCACGAAGTCCAGAAACTCTTCGGTGTCGACCGCGTAAATCCTGGCCAGAAACCGGGCATTCTGGGCGCCGGTCAGATCGCGGTGGAAACTGCCCTGAAACCCGACGGGCCACGACACGCTACCCTCGATTTCAATCGACCCTGAATCCGGCAGGATCGCGCCGGATATGATCTGCATCATGGTGGATTTGCCCGCGCCGTTGCGGCCCAGAAGCCCCACGGCCTGGCCGCGCGGGATATCAAATGACAGGTTGCGTGCGATAAATTTGCGCGTGCCGCGATAGCGAAAACTTTTGGTGATATTCTTGATGCGGACCATGGCGTCAGCGCCGGTCCCGCAGACTGTAGAACACCAGCACAAGTATCGACCAGATGCCGAACAGCAGCAGCGACATCAGCAGCAGAATGATTCCACGTTTGGGATATTGCGGTGTCTGGGCGCGCGTCGGGCTGAGATAGGCGGCCAGATACCGGCTTTGGCGGCGGGCCTCGGCGACGGCGCCGTCATAGGCGGACAGACTGGCGACATAGGCAGATTCGGCGAATTTCAGATCGACCTGAAGGCTTTCGAACTGGCCGATGAGATTGGCAAAAACTTCGCCGCCGCTGCCATCGACCACGCCCAAATTCATCCGCTCTTCGGCGATGCGGCGGCGAATGACGTCCGCCTTGCGGCGGGCAGAATCGACACGCGGATCGGTATCGCGCGTGGTTTCGTTCAGCAGGTCCAGCTCGATCAGTGTGTTGGCCAACTGCTCTTGCAGCGAATTCAGCAGTCCCATCTGGCCCTGAATATCGGCGCTGGGATCGACCAGCTGATTGGAGTTGCGAAACAGCGTCAGGTTCTGGCGCGCCGTCTTGAGCCGCGCAACCGCCTGATCCAGTTCGTCGCCCGCATAAAGTGTAAGGTCCGAACGCGCGACTGCCGACAGCTGATTGATCATGGTGCTGGAGTGGGCAAAGATCGAAACGGCGATGTCGTGGGCATCATCCGACGCAAAGGCGCGCACATCCAGTTCGATCAGGCCGGTGCCCGGATCGTAGACGATGCGCACCATGCTGCTCCAATAATCGACGATATCCTCGATCGAGGCATCCGGCGGCAGGCTGAAAACCCAGTCCTTCCGCGGCTTGCTGTAGACGGCGCGCAAATCCATGTCGGCGTCGACCTTTTCGATCAATTCCTGACTTTGGATATACTTATACAAGATGTCGGTGTCGGACGAACTGGACCCCGACAGGCTGGAGAAACTACCCAAGATGTCCATGGCCGAATTGTTTTCCTCGTTGCGGACCGCAAAGCCCACATTCGAGACGTATTGATCGGCGGCCAGTGTATACAGGTAGATCGCCGCCACCAGCGTGGGCATCAAGACCGCCGCCAGAAACGAGACGATCAGCGCCCAGTGCCGCGTCTTCATGATGGCAGGCCGGGCCGCTGGCCGCACGCCCCCCTTTGGGGGTGCCGCGGACACAGACTCCGCCGCAGAGGACGTATCGGAGGGAATATTGTCCAAGAGCCGGTCCAATCATCGAATGCTATTGCTGGTCTTTAACGCAGCAGAGCCAAGCGCGCCATACCAAAGCCGCCGGGCCCTGCCCCTGCTTGGAGTGGCGGGCATATCCTGCTAAAGCAGGCAAAAGCACCTCAAGTGCCGCAGGAAGCCGCCATGTCCATCCGCCCCGCACAGCAACCCGGCACGCGCCGATTTCGCACTTTTCGGTCCGTTACCGCGCTGATCTTGCGTGAAATGACAACACGCTACGGTCGCTCGCCGGGTGGATATCTGTGGGCCCTGCTGGAGCCGATGGCCGGTATCGCACTTTTGACGATCATCTTTTCGCTGGTTATGCGCTCCCCGCCTCTGGGCACGAATTTCCCCTACTTCTATGCCTGCGGGCTGCTGCCGTTTGCCTTTTTTGTAGGCATCGGCAATCAGGTTGCCGCGTCCCTGCAATTTTCCAAGTCGCTACTGAGCTATCCGGTGATGACCTTTCCCGATGCAATCCTTGCACGGTTCCTGCTCAATGGGCTGACCCAGCTTCTGATTTTGACGCTTATCACCGCGGGGATCATTGGGTTCTACGACCTGAAGCCTATCTTCGACTGGCCGCAGATATTTCTGGGGGTCGCTATGCTGGTGGCGTTGACCATGTCTATCGGCCTGCTGAATTGCTATCTTTTCAATGTGTTCCCTGTCTGGCAGCAGGTCTGGAGTGTGATCACGCGGCCGCTGTTCATCGCGTCGGGTATTTTCTTTGTACCCGAGAGTCTGCCTGCACAGATGCGCGAGTACTTCATGCTCAATCCCTTGGCCCATGTGATCAGCCAGTTTCGGAACGGCTATTACGCCACCTACGAGGGGGTTTATGTATCGCCGCTGTATGTGTTCACGATCTCGATCATAGTCGGGTCGCTGGGGCTGCTGCTGCTGCTGAGGAATTACAAGGACATCTTGCAGAAATGATCGGTGCATTCTGGCGGCGCGTGCGCATCGTATTGCGGTTTTTACTGCCGGACGCCCGCACCCGCCAATATGTGCGTGGCATCCGCCGCAGCGGGCTGTTCGACCGGGTGTTCTACACCGCCTCCAACCCGCGTCTGCGGCGGATCTTTCGGCTGGCGCCCGAGCGGCATTATGCGCTGTTCGGCGAACCTGCGGGCCTGTGCCCGAACCCTGCGTTTTCGCCGCGCGCCTATCTGTACAACAATCCCGACATCGAGGGCACAGCGCCCCTGCTGCATTATATTCAAAGCGGGCGCGCCGAAGGGCGCACGGTGCTGAATGCGGCGGGCGGGCCCGATCTGGCGCTGCCCATTGTCACCCCGGCAGACCGGCCCCGGCCGCCTTCCGAGGTGGCGGTGGTGCTGCATCTTTTCTACCACGACCTGTGGGACGAATTCGCCCCGGTGCTGGCATCGCAGGAATTCGACTTCGATCTGTATGTGACGGCAACAGGTAGCGACGGCGATGTGGCGCCGCTGCGCGCCCGCGTGTTGGAGGCGTTTCCACGCGCCCGGATCTGGGCAATGCCCAATCACGGGCGCGATATGTTTCCGTTTCTCTATCTGGCTGGGTCGGGCCTGCTGTCGTGCTACGATGCGGTATGCAAATTGCACGGCAAACGTTCGCCGCACCGTGCGGATGGCGAACGTTGGAGGCAGGCGCTGGTGGCGGGGGTCATGGGCGATCCGGCGCGCACCGCGCGGCGTCTGGGGCGATTTTTGGCCGATCCGGGCGCAGGGCTATGGGTGGCGGACGATCACATCTTTGACGGGGACGAATGGTGGGGCATGAACCGCCCCCGCGCCGAGGCGCTGCTGGCCCGTGCCGGATGCGCCCCGGCGCAGGGCGCGCTGCGTTTTCCTGCGGGATCTGTCTATTGGGTCAAGCCCGCAGTGCTGGAGGCGCTGTCAGACCTTGGCCTGCAACCGGGCGATTTTGAGCCGGAACAGGCGTTGGTCGATGGCACCACAGCCCACGCCCTGGAGCGCGCCATGGGGGCGCTGACCACGGCGGCCGGCCTGAACATGTGCACTGCGCGCGATCTGGGCCGCTGACTGCGCGCAGTTGATTGATCCGGGCAGGCGCGCGGACGCTGGTGTTTCGCCGCAAACTCGCCCATAACGCCGCCATCGTTTTAATGCTTCTGGGATAAAGCCGCCGATGGCCAAAGTCGTTCTCCATGTCGGCGCACACAAGACCGGCACAACCTACCTGCAAAACCTGTTTCACGAAAATAGGTCCAAACTGGCCGAAGTCGGCGTGCATTACCCCGATATCGGCCCCAACACCGCCCACCACGCGCTTGCGCGTTCCTGGATCAAGTTGCCGGACGTGCCTGACGAATTCTTTGGATCGCGCGGCGCCGATGGTTTGTGGGACGACCTGATTGCGAAATACGCGGACCTTCCCGGTATCGTGTTCCTGTCGGCTGAAAACTTCTCGCGGTGTTATCCCGAACAGGTCGATATGGCCGATCTTGCGCGGCGCCTGTCGGCGTTCGAGGATGTGCGCGTCCTCTACACCATGCGCCGCCAGACCGAGATGGTTCAGTCGCTCTGGCTGCAACTGGCCCGGTTCCACCGGCCTCTTTCGATCTACAGCTATGTGCATAACGCCATTGAACTACGCCGCGCCGTCGGGGTGCGGATCGACCACGGATCGTTCTATGATGTGCTGCTAGGGGGATTTGCCCCCGAACAGATCCATTTTCTGGATTACAGCCAGATCCGCCGCGTTCCCGGCGGCATCGGACAGTTTGTGCTGGACCTGCTGGATACCGGGCTGAAGGTCGATGACTTTGCCAAGCCTCAGGCCCAGGAAAATAACGTATCTCCCGATCCGCTAGGCTATTGGATCGCCTGCCAGATCACCCGCAATGTCATTCCCGATTTGCCCGTCGTCGAGGCCGTGACCGACGCGCTGGCCAAAACCGGACAGCCCGACACGCTGCTGGCCCGGCATGAATACGTCAGGATCGCGTCGCGCTATGCCTCGGCCAACGAAAAGCTGGTTGAACGCCTGCAACAGACGCAGCCCGGTTTCACCTTCGAGGAAACCGAACCGCCCGAAAATCTGCTCTACCGGGACGAGATCCCCGATACGGTCTGGCTGGATATACTTGCGCGCATCCACGCGCTGCCGCCCGCGCCCAAGCCGAGGCCGGCGGCATCACCAGCCACGCGCGCCAAGCAGAAGTTCCGCCGCCTTGTGCCCACGCGCCGGCGGTTGTGACGGCGGTTGTGACGGGGCTTGTGACGGGGCCGCCGCGCCGCACATGTTAATTCAAATGTAACCCTTTCAAATTTCACTCTAATCGCGCGATCAAG
>RCMY010004806.1_pt1 | contig 11582 bp, 22 predicted proteins | sample 2041341 | NCBI WGS metagenome assembly RCMY01 (sample SAMN09708234, study PRJNA481090) | Marine sediment metagenome, whole genome shotgun sequencing project.
CCTTTCGCGTCCGTGTACTTTCGCCCTTCCTTCTGAATGGTCAGCCCGGCGGTTCTGTGATTCGCAGCGGCCTCGCAATACTGTTCAAGCAGAATGCGGTCACTGTCCGTAAAATGCCCAACGGGGAAGGCTGCGACAGTCGAGAGCCAGTAGTCCTTCGCGGTTTCGCTGAGGTAGTCAGGAGGTGGGAAAGAGTTCGCGTCTACATGAGCTGCAACCCCTTTCGTCCGTTTTCCTGTTTGACTTACAGCCCCGCGCTTTCCCACTTTTTCAACCTACTGTTTTCCCCGGCCATTTCTTGCCAGAATGATTTTCCCGACCACGCGCACGGTCTGCGACACCATAGCCCCAGACATTTACCCCCCCCCTACGCCTCAGCCGGAGGGACAAAACTCATATCAACCCTGACAGCTTCGCCCGGATTGACAGACAGATGCATGCCCGTGCAACCAGCAAGCGGAATACGTGAGCCGTTGAGATCGAGCATGCACAAATGCTGAGCGTGCCTCGGCGTCTTGATGCTCATCACGCCCTTGCCATGTTCACCCCTGACCAACGCCATGATTGCCTCGCGTCCTGCATCCGTGGGCTGCCAACACCCAGGCATTGCACCATCTGCAACCCTCTCCAGCCAGCCGCGCTGCTCCATGATGCTACACATCTCATCACACACACCGAACACGATGTTCTTTCCATCCTCTCGCTTACCCATGCCGTATCTCCCTACCCACCACCGGGCATTCAATCTGTTCATTGCCGCACGCCACGGTGCAGCCGTTTGGCCCTAGGTACGGGCAGCCAGTGGGGCAGCTTTGGACTTCTCGCGTTGGTACTGCGCCTCGTCGTACTTGCCGACCTCTTCCGCACGCGTACTGTCTGCCGTCTCCAAGTTCCATCTGCCCGCCTGTTTATTCCGTCTCACACCCGGCACCACGTGCCGCTTGGAACCGGAACCAGTTGCCGCTTGATCTATTCCACATAATTTACCAGCAAGCTCACCTGGACTTAGCTCGTCCACCCGGACTGTCCGGCGTTTGACGAATATCCCTGCCTTGACCAGGGCCTTAATCGCTTCACGAGTCGCACGCTCCGAGAGCGAACACTTCTGAGCGATGATTTCTTGACTGACGCGGATACGGCCCGTCTTCTTGCCGATGTGCAGTGCCAGCATCAGCCCGACCAGCTTTTGAGTGCTGGTCAATGAATCGCAGGCCGATATGGCCCATTGCAGGCTGTAGGTGTCCATTCATGCGCCTATTCTCCACCCTTAATGAGGCTCTTTCCGTGCTTAACTTCTCGCAATGTCCGGCTTTGTACTGCATCCAAAAAGCTGCCACCCATGTAAGCCAAGCCGCCGATTATTGCGGTGTCGACGGTGGGCGGGAAGTCCATGCAGTCCAGCCCCCAAAACGTGAGGACAGCGACAAAAATTGAGGTCATAAGGCTTATAAGCCTCTGCCACCATGTGAGGTTCCCCCCGCGCCGCAGCAGGTTCATGAACCCGGCAATGGCCCCGATAAGCAGCGGGACTGATAGCCCGATCATGAGTTCTTTCATGCCCGTCCACATGCTGTAATCGCCGCCGCTATCTGGGCCTGTCATGGCTTTCTACCGCCTTACACCACGCAGATATGCCAGCCTTGTCAGCGTTGCTCTTGTCCAGAGCTTCGCTGTAGCGAGCAATGGCCAACGTGGCAGCCTTGGAGTATTCGCGCAGGTTATCGGTACGCATCAGCGCCTCCGGTAGCTCCGGGTGCGGTGTGGGCTGCATCAGGCTTTCCGGCGGCGTCAGAACCACCGTCTCCACCCGTGGAGAGCAGCCCGCGACGCAAAGCATCAAGCCAAGCGCCATCAGGAAGATCATCCGATACGCCATTGATGGCGTCATATTTCGCTTGGGCATCGCCTTCCGCCTCCCGGTACATTTCATTTCTGAGTGACTGCGCCAGATCGTCAGCATACCTGGCCGCGTGAAGCTCTGTGACCCTAGATTCAAGTGTCGCTATTTCGTTTCCGGCGCTCGACAACCGCCAAGCCATGAATGCATTCAGTGCCAGCGACGCAACGCAGAGAAAGGCCAAAGTGGCAAAAGCGCGCATCAGCACAACTCCTGCAACAACTCGCCCTCAATGCGGCGGCGCAGCTCGTATTGCGAGAACCCCGTGCGCAACTCTTTGCTGGCAGCGCACCAATTCTGTGTGATGAGATAGCCCCAAGTGTTTTTCCAATCCCTGCGCACGCCCCCGCAGCCTTTCTGGAAGCACACGCTGAACACAACGGCCTGAGCCTGCTTGGGAAGGTCGGCAAATTTGACAGAGGATGCGCGATTATAGGCGGGCTCAACGTATCGCTGGAGATAGCCAGCGTGTACGCACTCATCGAGCAGAGCAGCCGTGTCGGGAGCAATGGTGAGGGGCAGGGCGGAGAGCTTCGCAATGGCAGCAGAAGACTTGAGTCCGAGGTACGGACGGAGCTGATTGACGATTGCCAGGGGCAGGCCGTAGCTTTGCAATGTCGCGGCGTCCGTCTGTCCAAGGTCAACACCAGTAGCTATCGTAACGCCAGAAACCCCGATCACTTTGTATGCGTCGGGGCGCTGGTTTGCATTGCCGTAAAAATTACCGGGGCGCGCGGGGATGTAGCCGCGCAGCTGACGCGGGCCTTCAACACCCTGTCGATTCAGAAAATCGTTAATATAGTCGAGCTGCGCCATACACTGCCCCTTTTGGGATGTAGTATAGCGCAGATTCCAAGCGTTATCCTATATGAATCTCTGTCAATTCCTGTGAATCTCTGTCAGCACATCTTTTGTGGGGCACAGATACCCCTAATTCATGATTGTCCAGTTCGCAGGAGTAGGCGAACACAGAGCCGCCAATGCCCTGTTTGTGGATGGGGTATCCATGTGCAAGAATGGTGTTGCGTGACAGTCCAAGATAATTCTCGATCTGCCCCCACCCCCTCAGTCGTTTAGCGCTTCCCATACCCACCTCCCGCGTCGTGCTTTACCCTGTCGCGTTCTTCCTGCCGTTTCGCGTTGTTGAACCTGTCCAAACTACCCACGAGGTAGCCCGTTATGCGAGCCGTCCGTTCAAACCCCACGCCCTTCCCGATGGTGCGATTGGTCGTCAACTGATGGTTTACAGCCACTAGACTATCCTCTATCTTCCGTCCTTCGCGCTGGCTCATTACTCTGCCTCCTGCACCAGCACGTAGCTAGGCGCTGTGGTTTTTGTGCCGGAGATGGTATCCACAGTTTTCCGTGTCGCCCTGCATTTCCCCTCTCTCACGGCCTGTTTGACAAGCCTGCGCACCTTTTCCACGCCGCAGCCCATGGCTTCGGCTATTTCAGTTGTCGTTACGCCTTCTCCGGCCGACGCCGCACCCAGGCGCGAAAGGAGGGCGACAAAATCCACGGTTACCCCTGCACGGGAACCGGGCGCATCGAATTTATGTTGAGCAGATGTGCTTTCCATGAAAAACTCCCGTCCTCGTCTATGTCAAAGTGAATTAATCCGAAGTCCACCACGCCTGAGCATTGCCGGATGCCATAAGAACTGCCCGGACCCTGTAGCGCTGGCGTCGTCATGGCAAGGTGTTTCGGGTTGCCGCTGAATTCGTGATAGTGGACATGGCTGCGGATGATAACGCGAGACAGCGGTGCCCAATCGCGCTCATGCCACAGCACATTCCACATGCGTTCCCGGCTGATGGCGGTATGGCGGCCATGAGGCACAGACGATGAACCCACCTTGTGCTTGAAATCGAAAGTGCAGCCGTTGATGTCGAGCCATTCATGCCCGCCAAAGATAGCCCCGAGACGTTCAGCAATGATGGCTTCCCACGCCTCGCCATCCGGGTCGGAGTGATAGGGTGTGCCACCAATGAGCAAGTATCTTCCAGCCCGCGCCTCTTCCAGAGCGGCAGTTGCCATGTCCGCCTGCTGGCTCAGGTCTGGCGTGATCAGCTCCACACCGTTGTTTCGGCTGCCTCTGCCGTCAATGGCGTCGCCGTTGCACACCAGCCAATCAATGGGTTGTAGGGTGCGAAGCGTTGCGGCGTACCACTGCCACAATTCCCGCTGTAACTGCGCCCATGCCCGGCGTGACTCGCTGGCGTCCTGCATGGCGTACTGATAGCCTGGGCAACACAGTCCGGCCCTGTGGCCGCAATGCAGGTCGGAAACGATAACAAGGCGCTTCATTCGGCCTGCTCTTTTTGCTGGAACATATCCCAAGCCAGGGCGAGGTATCCGCACCCATCAATGGCATTGTCTCTCTTTCCGGCCCCGTTGATCTGGCGGGCGATCTTGAACAATACCATCATGTGCGCAACGTCTGTGTTTTCAAGCTTCGGGAATTGGAATGGGCTGTATTCGCCATCGTCTTTTGCCTTGGCCATCCCTTGCAAATACCCATTCCACAGGTCTGCTATGACCTGGTGCGTGTCCTCCGGGTTGCCGTAGCTCTGCTGCCTGTCGCCGTTGATGATTTTGTGTGCCTCAAGCAAAACCTGTCCGCGTTCCGTACTCATTCCGTCCGTCCTTTCCGCAGCCGTCCGCTACGGGTTACTTGTATTCCTCGCCCAAGAACCGCACCGATGTTGCAATCACGTCCAGCGCTTCATCCATTTGGCGCGATTCCGTCTCATGCTCCACAGCATGCTCAAGCTCTTTAAATTCAGCGTGTATTACGCCAAGGGCTTGATACTGCCCTTCGGCGTACAGCGGGTGCTTTTCCCGCGCTTCTTCCAGCCGCAGCGCAATGGCCTGCATTATGGCGCGGCCTATGCGCTCGTTGCCGTTGCCGAAAGCCCTGCGCATGCGGCGGTAGGTTGCCTTGTCTAGATCGTTCATGCCGCGGCCCCTTCCGGCCTTTTGATTGCTTCAAACAGCGCCACGTCCCAATAACCCTGTTCCGCGTAAATCTTCTCGCACCGCAAGCACACCACCTGCACATCGTCCGTCCAGAATTGCAGGCGCGTCATGCAGTCGAGCAACTGCTTGGCCAGGTTGTCCAGGTCAGGCTTTTTCTCTGGCGCCACCCACCCCGTCAACTTGGCCTCACGCAGCTTTTTAGAGTCAGACTTGCCTACGGGCAGGGCTGCCACGAATTCAAGCACCAGCGGCCCTTGCAGCGGCGCTTTCGGGGCATACGGTGCCAGCAGGGCTTCCAGCGTGCGCTCGTTTGCCCGCTGATTTGCGCTCTTGAACGTCACATGCAGCCCCGACTTGGTGCGTCCGTGCCGTGCGCGGGCCTGCGCTGTGGGTATGCAGTTAAGCCGGAATTTTAGCATCCCGCTCCTCCTTCATCGTCTTGATCGCCTCCCGCACTGGCTCTATCAGCGCCCGTTGATGTTCCCGGCACAGCCAGAAATGAAACGGCGAGTCCCATCCATCGTCGGAGTAGTGCAGGGCGAAGTGGTCAGCCGGCTCGCCGCAGATAACGCAGGGCAGGCGGGTCATCGGATGACCTCGCGGGCGGCTTCAGCCGAGAGCACCGCTTCAATGAACGCCACCTTCCTGTTGGAGCCAGATATCCACATAGCGAAATCGCGACACTCCACGAACCACTCCAACGCCTCGACCCTGTCCCGCAGTGCGGCGTTTTCGGCTTTCAATTCGTCGCACTTCGCGCAACCGGATGTGCCGCTTTCTTGCAGAAACTTTCTGCCCTCAGGCGTCACTTCCCACGACCATGTGATGCCATTGTCGCGCCGAAAAACCAGCCCGCGTTTTTCCAGCGCGGACATTGTGTTTTTTACCCAGTAAGCCGACCCGTCACAGTACGGATTGTCTAAATCTATAAGCGCCTGTCGCATGGGGGTAGAGAGTTCCAACTTGGTCATTTTAAATCATCCTCTGCGGCGCAAAGTTGTGCCCGTTCCGCCCTCAACCTGCGCACCTCGGCCACGAGCGCGGGTGTGGCGTTGCAGGCGGATTCCCGGTAAGCATCATCTGCAAAGGGCAGTGCATTTCCACTCGCGTAATGCGCAGCCATTTCCTCCAGCCTCGCCAGATCGGCGTCGGTCAGTTTCAACTCTCTCATATCCCCCTCCTCGCACCTCGCGCACGCCATCGGCCCGGCCCATGAACCCGCGCAGTCGGTGCGGTTACACATTACAGGCCGTTGTCCTCAGCCGTGGGCGCAAACATGCCGCCAGGCTCTGTACCTTCGATGAAATTCGTGAACGGCTTTTCAAACCGCAGCCACATGGAGCCAGTGCCAGAGCTGCGGCCCTTGGCTACCACGGCCTTTATGGGCGGCACTGACTCACTCAGCATGCGTTTCTGCGTGTGCAGGAACAGCACAATATCGGCGTCCTGTTCAATGGCCCCAGACTCGCGCAGGTTGGACAGTGACGGCTCTTTATCCAGCTTGTCAGACTCACGGTTGAGCTGGCTCAACAGCAGCACAGGGCAGTTGCAGTCGAGCGCAAGCTGTTTGAAGCTGCGGCTCATTTCGGCCACCTCGCGTTCCCGGCTGTTGCTCTTCGTGTCGGCCTCCATGAGCTGCAAGTAGTCCACAACGATCAGCCCAACTCCGCCCATGCTCTTTGCAATGCGGCGCACCTCACGCGGTGTCATTGGGGCAATGGACTTTTCAACGATCATCAGAGGCAGCGCGTCCAGTTGGTCTTGTGCGCGCTGGACTTTCGGCAGGATGTTGGGGGCATGTTCGATGCCCTGACGGAAGATGCGCGAATCAATTCGGGCCTCCCGGGCAAGGATGCGGGCGGCTACAGTTTCGTCCTTAACCTCGCGGCTGATGAATAGAACCGGATGCCCGGCGCGCGCAGTTTCAACGCTCAGGCAGCCAGCCAAAGCCGTTTTGCCCATACCTGGGCGGGCAGCCAGAACAGCGAGTTCGCCCGGGGCCAAGCCGCCCTTGAGCACCTTGTTCAACTGCGGCCACGGTGTCGGCAGGGGTTTTGCGGCCTCGCCACTTTCCAGCTTTGCCACCACCCGGCGCATGATCGCGCCAAGGCTGTAATCCGTCCGATCTGCACAGCCGTCTTCAAGCTGCGTGGCCAGAGTCGCCGCACCGTTAGCGATCTCGGAAGGCTCGTTGCCGTAGCGCTGGCAGTCTGACAGCATGCCCATGAGCTTGCTCTCTGCCTGCTGCTTCAAGCCTTCGCGGCGCACAATCCCGGCCAGGTTCAGCACGGCGTCCTCACGGCCAGCCAGCGTAGACACAAGGCACATGTCGCCCACATCCGCGGCAGTGATGTTCGGGTAATCGTTCTTGCGGGCAAGAATCCATTCCCACACGCTCACCGGGTCAGGGCGTTTACGCTCGGCTGTAAGGCCAGCAATGGCGTCGTACACGGCTTTGGCTTGCCAGTGGTGAGAGAGCATTGCAGGGGGGCAGACAGACAGCACGGCTTCCGGCTCAATGGTTCTCGCAGCGATGGCGCAGAAAGCGGCACTCACGAGGTCACGTTCAGCGTCACGGCGCTGTTCAATCACGTTTACGATCTGGCTCATGGCTATGCGGCCTCCTGATTTTCGTATTTGCGCTCAATGATTTTGGCGAAATTCTGTGGTTTGACGATCCAGTCCAGCGTTGCCTGAAATGGCTTCCTGCCGCCGTAATTTTCAGACCTACCCATGAGCCAATCGCATTTCCTGCCGACGTACTCGAACATGCGCCGCCAGTAGGCCAAGCCCTCAGCCTGGGTAGCGTAGTGTCCGGCCTTCCACCGTTCACGCCACCGGGCAGTAAGGTTTTGTTGCCGTGCGCCGTCCCAAACTTTCATGCGGGGTAGTTCCGGCAGCAATTCGTGATACAAAGACAAGATTTGCTGGTGAGGGCAGGGGGGAACTGTGGGCCTTTTGCTTTCCAAAGGCTTGTCCTCTGCCTCTAAGTTTTCGGGCTGCTGGTCAGGCGTTGACGCCGTGGCGTCGACAACAGATTCGTAAGAATCTGTACTTGTATTTATATTCTTACATTCTTGTATGTGGTTAGCTGCTGGTTGCTTGCTGGTTGTTTGTTGGTTGTTTTGTTGGTTAGTCTTGTCACCGTCAGACTGATAAACGTCCCAGTTAACAAAAGAAACAACGGTAAACTTGTTGGTTGATTTGGTGGTTACAATTTTCATTTTTTCGAGAGTTTTTAGAGCCGTCCTTATCTGTTGTTCGCCAAGATTCAGGTCATTGGCGGCGCGCAATCTTCCGAATACAGATTCGCCGGGCAGCACATCACAAGAGACTCTACCCATCGTAGCAACGTAGCCCTTGTGCGCGGCTTTCAGGAGCAGGTAGCCAAAAAGCTGCCATGCGGGGCCATTCTGCAACAGGCCGCAATCCAGCGCCTTGCGCCACAGTTTGACGTAACCGCGATCCATATTACGGCGTCCTTCCGTCATACAGTTCGGCAAGTCTATGATGCGCAAAGGCGTTTCTGTCACGCATGTCAGCGAACTGTTGCAATCCGTCTTGCATGCCACGTGCAGTTGCCTCAATTTCAGCGCGTAACAATATTTCGCGCTCTTTCGCGGTCAGGATGCTTCCGCTATTGACATTCATGCGGTCATTTTGCATAATAACTCCATCACAGTAATACGGTTTGTTATCTGATTGCCCTGGTTCGCGCCGGGGCTTTCTATTTCTGTTTCGGCTGCCATTCCGGTAACTGGCACCTGGCCCTGAACCCCACCAGTTCGCCGGTGGCTGCACACTTTCCGCTCCACCAAGACATGCCGGGTACACGCTGCCAGCACAGGCATTCCAGACAGCGTGGGCGACTCATGCCATCACCCAGTACACCTCGTCCGCCGTGGGGCCATCGCAGCTGTCACGATACGTGGCGCGGTGCTTCGCCCAACACTCAGGGCAACGGTAATCGACAATCATCCGCCCGCAGCCAGAGCATGGGCGTAATGCTCCAGCCTCCGCTGGCCCAAGCAGGGTTTTCACAGCAGCGCGTCTTCCCCTCACGTTATCCCCCGCCACGCCGAGCTTGTTCGCCTTGTTGTGCACGCTACGCAGGCTGCGATTCAGCTTCTTGGCGCACCACACAGCACCCTGCGCATTGTAGTGCGTGCGCAGACATGCAGCTTCTTCAGCGCTCCATTTACCAAGCTTGTTCATGCTATTGCCTCTCCCTTTTGTGCTGCATGTCGTAAGACTTCATGCTCTGGTCAATTTCATTGTGGATTGCATTGTAGATTTTGCGGACGACATTGGGATGGTCGCCATTGCGCATAGCTTCGTGGAATTCCCGCAGCAGCTTGCAGTCATCCAGCATTTCATCTCGCACATCTTCCTTGTCAGGCGTTGCGTCGGCAGGACACACACGACGCCCAAGGGCATTCGCGGCAAGCTCAAGCGCTCCATAGCGGCGCATAATGCGCATGGCCTCAATGGCATCATCAAAACTCATTTTTGCCTTGCCCTGGTCCCCGTATGGGTTGAGTTCCCCGTAGAGGCTGGACGGCTCTTTATCCAGTTCAGGGGCAAGCCTTTTTATGCCGTATGCGCGTGAGTCCTCGCTCAGAACTTCCATTACGGCTGTATTCCGAATCTGTTTCATGGTTTATGGTTCCCCTGGCCGCGCCGGGCCTGTATTTTGTATCTGTGAGAGAAAAACCCTCTGCCGAAACACCCTTTCAAACCGTCCGCGTCTACCTCAAGCGCCTTCCGTCCGGCGCTCTCCGCCTCACCGTCCTGTCGCCGTCTCTGCCTCGTCCTGTGTTCCGCATGTACCCTGCTGGAACCAGCGAGGCGGAGGCGGTGGCGCGTGCCGTGGGGCGGGCGCTGTCAATCAGGCGTGACGCAGAGCAGCGCGATCAACGCAGCAACGCCGAAGTAGAACACAAAGTCCACGTCCTACCCCCTGCCAGCGGCGTAGATGGTTGCGGCCACCACGGCCCCGAAGAAACACGCAACAGACACGGCCAGCCAGAAGACAGGCTCGTAGCCGTAGAAGGCAACGAAGCTACGCAGCATCGCCGCCCACCTGTGAGGCTTCGGGTGACGTGGCAGGGGCTGCTGGCGTGAGCTTGCGCCTTTTGGCCTTTGGGACGTTCTCAAGAAGAACACAGGAAAAAAGCTTAATGGCGTGGTTGCTTCTGATTTCAAGGCCAGACAGGAATCGCGACAGGCAAGGCTGTGGCACCCCTGTTTTTTGGCTAAGACGCAACTGGCTCATTTCGTGTTCTGCCATATACGCGCGGAGCTTTATTCTGAATTGTTCGGTGTTCATGGCTACATTCTATTCAATTTTGAATTGAAATCAAGAAAAAATAATTCAAATTTGTAAACATACTAAATTTGACAGGAATCAAGTAAATGTTATGCAAATCTGCATGAGTCTAGAAAAACTATTGATGGACAGGCTGAAGCAGTACAAAGAAGACAGAAAGCTCACCCAACTTAGCAAGGCCGTTGGTATCAGCCAGCCTACGCTTTCGAGGGCTGCGAACAACGGGACAGGGCTCGATATCCCTAGAATATCGAAGTTGGTCGACTTCTTTGGACTGTCGGTTAGGGAAAGCGGGATAGACCACGATCAATATGAGATGGTTCCTAAAGTCTCTGCAAAGGCAGGAGCTGGTAGTTCTCTGATTACTGAGGGAGATACAGAGGGCTTCTACGCATTTCGCACTCAGTTTCTTTTACGGTCTGGTATCCACGCAAAGCAGAGCTTTATGCTTGATGTCATGGGTGACTCAATGGAGCCGCTTATAATGAACGGTGACACTATCCTGGTAGACAGCAAGGAACGAAGCGCCGCAGATGGCAAGATTTACCTCGTCGCACTGGACGGCGACCTGATGGTTAAGCGGGTGCAGCGTGCCGCAGGGGGATGTCTGCTGGTCTCCCAAAACAAGGCGTATGAGCCCATTCCGGTGAGCGGCGAACAAACTGACTTCGTCGTTCATGGCCGCGTGAGGTGGTTTGGCCGATTACTGGCATAGCTAACATGCATGATTATAAACAGAAGGCCCCTTTTGGGGCCTTTTTTATTCACTACTGAAATATTTTTTTGTCAAAATTAATTCAAAAATGGAAAATATGACTTGAAAAACAATTCAAATATGAATATTCTGTTTTTGCGAGACGGGAACAACACCTCACCACAGCGCCTACGGGCAGAGGGGCGGGGGCAAGTACCGGGAGCAAGCCGCTGCTGAGTAGCGAGGCGCAGAAAACAAGGCAGACCTTACGCGAAGCCGAGCCAGTAAGCAGACCTAGACCGAACAGCACAAGGCGGTTGGTTCAAGAGCAGATCACAGCCTTACAGATCATTGACAATTGAGCGCGATGAAGCCCCCGACCCTGATGTGAAGCACATTGCAGGTGAAGCTACAGGGACAAGGGCAGAGCGGGACACGGTAGGCACAAGTGAGAATGGCCGCCGTGAAATCATTGAAGATTTAATTACAGCAAATTTTGTTTCTGACCTGCCTTCGGTGACGGGGGCAGGGATTGGAGCAGAATTTACAACCCACAACAAGCCAAGGTAAAGCAATGGATATCAATAACTTGACCATCGGACAGGCAAAAGAGCTTGCCGCCATGATCGGAAGCCAGGAGGGCTTGGAAGGCATCAACAATTTCTGCATCGGAAGCACCGTCA
>RCMY010004807.1_pt1 | contig 11581 bp, 5 predicted proteins | sample 2041341 | NCBI WGS metagenome assembly RCMY01 (sample SAMN09708234, study PRJNA481090) | Marine sediment metagenome, whole genome shotgun sequencing project.
GAAATGATGATCGCGTTGACCGATAAGAGAATGTTGGCCTTTGTATCGGCAATATCACTCAAGGTCAAATGGTTTTTCAAGGTGACCCTAAATAGGGTTTGTATGCCACGATCTGGGCTTTCAGTCTTATACTTTGCTTTTAGCGCCTCTTTCTTCGCAATCTCTTTATCGAGTTTTTGTTCTTTTCTAATTTTTTTTATGTTTTTGTCCTTACCGGGTTGCCAATTTTCCTTGGCATAGTTGGTGTTGAAATTGTGCTCCTTTTCCAACATCTGTAAATTTGCTTTCAACCATTCTTTTGGAGTGTATTCAGCGATACCTAAAAGGGAAAGTTCGGAGCGTAAGAGCTCACAGGTCTCCATATAACTTTTTTGTCCAAAATGGGAGGCATCCGCATCCCTTATAATTTGCTCTTTTACCGTTTTCGGTGCGTAATACCGTTTGGTTGCCATGATAATATCCAAAACCTCTTTTATGCCATCTGCACTATATTCTTGCTTTTCAAGGAAATCCTTGGCAATGACACAGCTTTTTTCCTCATGCCCTTCACTACCTTTGGTATAACCTGTATCATGCAGCCATGCGGCCAAAATAAGCGTTTCGCTGTCCTGGGTATTTAGGTTACGGTAATTAATGATTTCTTTACTACTTTTAACCACACGTCGGGTATGCGTTAAATTGTGGTATAAATATTTACTGTCCAAATCATTGGTCAATAAATCTGTTGCAAAAGATTCAGTTTTCTCAATTATTTCCGACATATATAGTGTTTTTAGTAAACCCCCAAATTACGAAATTAAGAATTTAAAGTACTGATATGCGTAAATATTACTTCTCCCTTCTGCTTTTATTTCTGTCGGTTAGCTGCGCGACCCATAAGTCCAAATATGCTGCTATGGAAAACACTTATGATGTACCAACTACCAAAACGGTTTCACATACTATTTATTTAATTGGGGATGCGGGTTTATCACCGAATGATGAAATGAACCCAGCATTGAAACTCTTCAAAAAACGATTGGATCAAGCTGATAAAAACAGTACGGCTATTTTCTTGGGCGATAATATTTATCCTGCTGGTATGCCCGATAAGAAAGATGCTAAGGCAGAATACCAAGCGGCAAAAAACAATTTAGATGCACAACTGAATACCTTGGGCGACTTTCAGGGGAAACCTATTTTTATTCCCGGGAATCATGATTGGTACAATGAAGGGTTAAAAGGGCTTAAAAGACAGCAAGAATATATCGAGAAAAAGCTGGATAGTAAAAAGGTGTTTTTCCCTCAAGATGGTTGCCCAATACAAAAGATAGATGTTAGTAATGATGTTGTGGTGATTGCTATAGATACGGATTGGTACCTGACAAATTGGGATAAACACCCCACAATGAACGATGAATGTGAGATCAAGGATCGGGAAAAGTTCTTTGAGGAACTGGAAGGACTTATCAAAAAAAATGCAGATAAAACTACCATCATGGCCTTACATCATCCCATGTTCAGCTATGGACCGCACGGCGGGCAATTTTCAATGAAAAGGCAATTGTACCCTAGTGGAGGTAAATTTCCGCTTCCTGTTATCGGAAGCGTAGTTAGCGTATTGCGTAAAACAACTGGGGCTTCGCCAGAAGACTTGCAAAATAAACGCTATCGCCAATTAAGAAATAGGATTGTAACTTTGGCCCAGAATTCTGAAAAAGTAATATTTACATCAGGTCACGAGCATACCTTGCAGTACATTGTTGAGGAAAATACGCCTCAGATTATAAGTGGTGCAGGTGCTAAGGAAGGTGCAACACGGTTGTTGAATGGTAGTAAATTTTCGACCGGTCAAATGGGATATGCCACATTGGAAGTCTATACAGACGGTTCTTCCAGGGTTCGGTTTTATGGTGTTAAGGAAGATAGCACGGAAGAATTTCTATATACGACAGAGGTATTAGCGGAAGAAAGAAAAAAAAGCCAAGTAGAATATTCCAATGAATTTCCTGCAGCGGTTGAATCTTCAATCTATACTGAAGATGAGGTTGATAAAAGTAAATTGTTCAAAACCATTTGGGGGGAGCGGTATCGCGATGTTTATGCGACCAAAGTTGCGGCTCCAACTGTTGATTTGGATACGCTTTTCGGTGGATTGGAAGTAGTTCGCAAAGGGGGCGGGCATCAATCAAAATCACTCAGACTAGTAAATAAAGAGGGAAAGGAATATGTGATGCGTGCCTTGCGAAAGAGTGCTGAAATCTATTTGCAATCCATGGCCTTTAAAGAGCAATATGTGGTTGGCGAGTTTGAAGATACCTATACAGAAAGCCTGTTGGAGGATTTTTATACGGGATCACATCCGTATGCACCTTTTACGATTGGAGAACTGTCCGACGCTGTTGGTATTTATCACACCAATCCCAAACTCTATTATATTCCCAAACAAAAAGCCATTAAGGACTTTGATGATGAGTTTGGGGATGAATTGTATATGGTTGAAGAACGCACGGACAGCGGTCATGGCGACCAAAAGAGTTTTGGTTATTCCAATACCATGGAAAGTACTGATGATATTCTGAAAAAATTAAGGACTGATGAAAAATACATTGTTGATAATACGGCCTATCTAAAAGCACGTTTATTCGATATGATGATTGGGGATTGGGATAGGCATACGGATCAATGGCGATGGGCACGATTCAAGGACAAGGAAAATGACAAGATTATTTACAAACCTATTCCCAGGGATAGGGACCAGGCATTCTCTATCATGGGTGATGGCCCATTAATGAACCTCATTACCCGTATTGTTCCTGGGCTAACCCTAATGGAGGGATTTAATGAGGAAATCAGAAGTGTAAAAGGGTTTAATGGCTCGCCAAAGGCTTTTGCTCTGGATATGGTGCTATTGCCTGAAATCACTATGGATGTTTGGAGGGCACAAGTGAAATTTATTCAAGACAATATTAATGAGGGGGTCATTGACAAAGCTTTTAAGGCATTCCCAAAGGAAGTGCAGGGTGAGACGATAACAAAAATCAAGAAAACACTGCTGGCAAGAAAAAGCAATTTAATGCAGACTGCCGAGGAATATTATGAACTGCTCAATAAATACGCAGTGGTCACCGGAACGGATAAAGATGATCATTTTACGATTTCCCAGATGCCCAATGGAGATACCAAGGTAGTGGGTAATCGAATAAAAAACAGCAATAAGGGAGAGGTGTTTTTCAATAAAACCTTTGACCAAGAAATCACCAAAGAAATTTGGATCTATGGCTTGGATGATGATGACCAATTTGAAGTGAATGGTAAGAAAGGTAGAATAAAACTGCGATTGGTTGGCGGTCAAAACAATGATGTTTATGATGTGATTGATAGTAGGGGGGTTTATGTGTATGACCATATCTCTAAAAAGAACACTTTCAAGAACATTAAAAGTGCCAAAATGCGATTGACCAATGATTATGAAACCAATACCTATCAACCCATAAAATTGAAAAATAGTTCAAATCAGATTATACCGTCAATAGGGTCAAATCCCGATGACGGTTTTAAAATAGGGTTTACCAATATTTATACTTTTAATGGGTTTAGGCAAAATCCGTTTACCAGTCAACATACGGTAAACGCCGCTTTTTATTTTGCAACTAGTGGATATGATTTTGGTTATAAGGGCGAATTTGCACACGCAATAGGTAAGGCCAATTTAGAGCTGGATGCTCGCTTTACAAGTCCCAATTATAGCATAAACTTCTTTGGGTTAGGGAATGAAACAAAGAATCTGGATGATGATTTGGAGTTGGATTATAACCGTGTGAAACTGCAAACCTTAAAATTAACACCGTCTTTGGTTTGGCGGGGCGATTTAGGTTCAAAGTTCAGAATGGGCATTAATTATGAAAATGTGCAAGTTGAGGAAACCGAAGACCGTTTTGTGAATACTTTTTATGTCGCCAATGGTGAGGATAACAGCAAGTTCTTTGTTGGTGCGGATGCTGAATACTCTTATTCTAATTCAGATAATGCAGCCTTCCCAACATTAGGCATGGCGACTTCTTTACACCTAGGTTATAAAAGTAATACCGAAGATGGAAATCAAAATTTTGGGTATATAATCCCAAGTGTGTCCTTTGATTATAAATTGGTGCCTAGTGGTAGATTGGTTCTGGCTACAAAGTGGAAAGCACACTTTAATATCGGAGATGGGTTCGAATTTTATCAAGGAGCGAGTATTGGTGGTTTAGACGGTTTGCGAGGGTTTAGAAACCAACGTTTTACAGGTAAAAAATCATATTACCAAAAGACCGATTTACGATATAGTTTAAAGAAAATGAAAACAGGATTATTGCCCTTGACCATGGGTGTTTATGGGGGATATGATTATGGCAGGGTTTGGTTGCCAAATGAAGACTCGAACCAATGGCATGACTCCTATGGCGGAGGATTCTTCTTTAATGCTGCCGATATAATGTCGTTGACCCTATCTTATTTTAATAGTGTGGATGGTCCGAGATTTGCTTTTGGATTTGGATTTGGATTTTAAAACTGTTGTTACTTCAGTTTTAGTGAATATAGATTTCCTCCGGTATTACCTCTTTCTTCATCGGAAAGTAGCAAGGTGCCATTGTTTAAAAAGCAAATGGATTCCAATTGGGTAGTTGTGCCTAGATTAATGGTTTTCATTTTCCCTTTTGAAAAATCATCCCATTTAAAGTCAGTGAACAAAAACAGTTTGCCATAACCTAAAATTGCAATGGTTGACCCATCTTGGGAAATGTCCGCAGCCGTGACCTGACAAATTACATCTTGTTTACAAGTAATAAATTTACCCACTAATTCTGCTGAGTGCTCTCCAGGCCTTGCTGGTATTTTATATATGAAAGCTTCCCCTGAAAATGGTATGGTCCTGTTTTTGGTGATTACATATAGAAAATCCTTATAATAAAAGAAGGCCTCTGCATCATAGTTTAGTTCTGCTACGACTGGCGGAAAACCTTTTTGGTCCGGATAACTGAATTTTATTTTTTCAGCATCGATTTTATCGCCCTTTTCAAATTCAGGATTCGGTATTTTATAGATTACAAGGTCTTTCCTTTTATTTGAATTGTTGCCGAAATCACCAATATAAATGTTTCCCCCCTTGTCCTCCGCCAAATCCTCCCAATCGTGGTTTTTGGCATTTTTCACTTTCAACTCCCGTAGCAAATTGCCTTTAAAATCGACCTTATATAATTCATCGCTGTTACCACGGTCCTCGATCAACCACATTGTTGAGTCCTTTATACTGACAATACCGGAGTTCTCACCTAACTTTTTGGGGAGTTTGGTAATGTAAGTGAGCTGACCATAATTGGAACAGCTACTGAGAATGACAAGTATTAATAGAACCGATAGTTTTTTCATGGCAGTACTTTAAATTTCTTGGTTCTAAAATCTTGTTTCCATTTTTACTTGAACCTGGTTACTGTTCACGGCCTACTGTTTTTAAAGGCATAAAAATTTCGGTTTTCCATTCCAATTCATTAGCGCCCATATTCGGGTTATTATAAAAAACCTCAATCGGTAATCCAGTTAAAGTTATGTCATTTTTCGCTGCATAATCCAGTAACGCATACCACCCTCTGTCTGAGGTAATATAATTGCCATTATATATGGCTTTCAACGCATTTCCCCCTGGAATTTCTCGATAGGTAATTTCCTTATGTTGAGGTAGCTGATCAGATTTTTCTATAGGATAACAAAAATTGAATGTTACACGGTCTTTATTTCTATCCCATTCAGTAATCTCTAAAATAGGTCTTCCTTTTAGGGCAACATTGTTCTTTGCAAGAATACCATCTAGCAATGGGTAGTCTTTCATCATCCCTGCTGCTTTAGCAACTTGCGCAGTACTTTGGGTGGTACAGGCGCAGAATTTAGGCTTTAATTCTTCCTGCCCAATTATTTGGACCCTAAAGTCAGCAATATGCGCATTTAGGTTTTTAAGAAAATCGAACAAGGATTTTCTTGTTCGTTTTTCGAAATCAGTATCAGAAAAGGGGATATTCAATTTATTTTTAAAACTATTATCCGCATCTCGCGCATATACTTTTATCGTTGAAGTCGAGTCTGTTTCTGGAATGATTTTCCAGGAATATAAATGGGTTGAATCTCTGAATTGCAGTTTTTGTGTTAAGCTTAAAGCATCAGCTTGTTCCAATATTTCAGAATAATCCATGGTATTGCTCCAATATTTGATACTTTGATTTATGGTACCAGGAAAAGTTTTGACATTCATTGAAACTTGATAATCATGGGATTTTATAAAAAAATACCATAATAGAGCTCCAAACAATATAAATACGAATACGTAAAAGAATTTCTTCATAGCTTTAATGAGTGGCGAAAATTGGTTTTTAGTTCATTTTCAAATTGTCCAAAACAAATTTACCAAGATCTCTTCCCTGTTTTACCCCAATGGCAACAGCTGTGCGGTAATGTATGCCACCATACATTCTACTTATTGCAGCTTCATCGGCAGCTTGGTTAAACGATGCAAAACTTCGAATAGGAAGTCCATAAGCTACTTCGGTGTCATCAGCAAAAGCAAAGTCATCACCAAAAACATCGGTCAAAGCAGTTGCAGCAGCTCCTGATACTACGCTATGACCACTGGTGTATTCAGGAAATGGCGGGGTTTGTAAAACGGGTTTCCAGTTCTCGTCAATATGTTCATTGATGAGCGTTTCCGGTCTGATTAAATTGCTTCTGTACTTTTCGTCCCAACAGCTGATAAAGGCATCATAAATGGCAATAGAGGTCTTAGTATAGGCATATACGGTTTTGTTAAAATCGCTATTGGTCATTTTGTTGGCAATCTTTGTTATTCCTATCCAATGGGCGCCAGGGGATATTTTTTTAGTCGCGAACATAAGATGGCCCCTTGTTACAGATACGTACGGATTACAATCCCAGAATTGGGCTATGGCTATTTCTTCAGAATCATCACCTTTTTTGGTAATGTCCATACTTATATCGTATACCTCTTTTACCTCTTTGTAAAAATCCGTACCCTTTTTCATAGAAAACGGTGGAGGTGGAGTTGGCTTAAATTGACTTGCTGAATCGATTACAAAGGGGCGAATTTTGTTCCAATGGGGTTCAATGCCATCCATATAGGCAGGTGGAGTAGGTTGCCATCTAGAAGGATCATCTGTATGAACTGAAAATTTGGGCATGGTACGTGTTTGATAGTAATTATCATTTTTCATCCATGCTGCTATATGCTCTGCCACCTCTAGGCCGTAGTCTTTCGAATTGCCAAATTCTTTTTTGTTTTTCGCTTCCCAAACGGAATAGAGACTATCTCTATAGGTTGTTATTATATCTTCTGAAAATATAAGACGCCTACTAATATCCATATGGGCAATGAGTGCCGCTAACTGATAGTTGACCGTTTTTGTACTGTCAGGTTTGGGAATTGTGGTTAGACCCCTAGCCTGATTTGCAAGTGAAACATAATTGCCATCACCCATTGCCACAATTTCATAGGCTGCTATATTGGGATAGGCATAAACCCTACTAGCAACCGGTGGCGAGAAAATATCATGAATCATGATATTGGTTACCTGGTCAATAGAATTGTGTAAGTCGTCAACCGATACTATTATGGGTTGTTCTTTATTACAAGAAAAAAGTAAAATTACCACCCAAAATGCTAATATTTTCTTCATTATTCTCCTACTTAGTGTTGTTTAATTGATATACTTCTGCCTTTTCATTATTATAAGTAATAAGCAAATAGGCTTGTTCACCTAGGGTGATTATATTTAAATGGCGAACGGATTTATGGGTCATTTGTAACCCTAAATCATGTCCCAAAATTACATTATTTTCATCTTTGATAAGGGCTCCGGAAAAGGAATCCATTCTGCCCATAAATGGTTTCACCCCAAAATAGTTTCCCCCTACTAGCACTTCTTCCTTACCATCTGAGTTAAAATCGAATTTGAGAAATGCTAAGATTGGCGATACTTGTAAGGTGTTTTCAAAAGGAATGAACTCAAAAGACCCGTTTTCATTCTTTAAATACCCTGATTTTAAATTATGAACGATTCTTATCTGGTTTTTTGATATAGTGTAACTATCCAATACCTCTTCAATGGTCTTTCCGCCAAATTCTTTATAGCTGTTATATTTTTTACGAAGGCTCACCATTTGCCCGCCCAATTCATTCAATCCCTCTAAAGGATAATACTTTCCATTCTTAGCGGTAGTGGTGATTGTTTCCGTTTGTCCGTTATCGTCAAAATCGCCATAGTACATTTTCATTGGAGATTCTTTGGATGCAATGAATTTGGAGTTAGTGCCCCAATTGCCCAAAAGATAATCTGTATCTCCGTCCGCATCAATATCAAAAGGTATGATTCTTTGCCAAAGACCATTCAGGTCAGATTCGCTATTATTTGATTTGGTAAGATTGCCATTTAGGTTTTTAAGGAAGACAGGCGGCATCCACTCTCCAACAACTATTAAGTCTTTACTACCATCTTGATCAAAATCCTCCCAGATTGCATCAGTGACCATTCCAATCTCCTCTAAATCTTTATTGGGTTTTATTTTGAATATTCCATTATCATTTTCCAGCAAATATGAAGAAGGTATTTTTCCAAAATCATTGGAAACGGATTGTTTGCCTATGAAAAGATCTAAATCCCCATCGTTATCAAAGTCGTTTGCCCTTATTACTGACGTGTTTTGAAAGTTTTCCGGAATTTGGCCATTTTCAAAACCTTCACTTTTTTGCAAATAATAGGAATCTAATAATGGTTTCATTTCATTGAAGAAATCGGCACCACCTGTTCCAATTAAAAGGTCATTTTTTTGATTATTGTCGAAATCCGCAATTAGTGCAACAACATCTTCTTTAATTGAGTCTTTTGCAATTAGAGGAATTTTAAACGCTACATAAGCTGAATCTTTTTGAATAAATACTTCGGAGGAATTGTATTTGGATCCCCCAAAGAAAAGATCATCCTTACCATCATCATTGAGGTCGCCAAAAGCAAAAGCAGGTCCACGATCTGAAATTTGGTACGGGATAAGCTTTTGACGATTAAAATCAATATAGCTATCCTCAACATGGGTGAAATCTATGCCCAAATTGTTTTCAACCTTTTCAAAGATGGGTTTGGTTTTTGGTTTAAGTGAATTATAATTGAAAGGTTTAGGATCCTGTGGGCTTATCGACAAGGACTGATTGGTTTTGATATTAGTCAGTATTTGGTAAGTTTTGTTAGGCCAAACGATTCTAATGGAATCTATACTTTCGGTGTTGCCGTATCCAAAATGTACGATTGGTTCAGATGATGCCTGAAATCCTCTTACTGTATAAAGTTCTTTATATTGTAATTGACCATCATGGTATGAATAGACCTTTGTGCCTAGACCATATGGGTTTTTACCAGTGAATTTGAACCTTAGTTTAAGATAGTTGTTTTGCGCATTTGAATTATTGATGTACAAGGTCGCCGGGCCATTCAAGTTATTGGTCACTATATCCAAGTCGCCATCATTGTCCAAATCGCCCCATGCCGTTGCTCCGGATACGGTTTTCTGCATTGATGTCCAGTCTTTCGATTTATCATCGAACCTTAAGTTCTTAGCTCCCTTAAAGACATAATTGTGCATTTCCCCGGCAGGCATCATTTCAAGGGCTTGTTGGTCTACTAATTTGGTATTACTGATCTTATTCTTAATCTGATCACTTGATACAAAATTAATATAATCAAGATCATTGGGCCTTTTAGGGATACCGTTGGAAATAAAAATATCCTGTTCCCCGTCTTGGTCAAAATCTGCAAAAAGGGTGCTCCAGCTCCAATCGGTTGCGGCAACACCACTTAACAATGCGGTTTCAGAATAAGCACCGTTAGATTGGTTGATATGTAGCATGTTCCGAGTAAACTGATAATGATATCCAAAACGTTCAATTTGCATTTTTTGAATTTGAATATCTGCTTCCCCATCTGAAGATTTCAAGACTATTTCATCCTCTGGAAGCATATCCAAGGTCATCAGGTCTGGACGACCGTCATGGTTTATGTCTGCAACATCATTCCCCATCGAAAAACGGGTCGTATGTCCAAAGTATTTTTTTAAACTTTCGGTAAAAGTACCGTCCGCATTATTTAAGTAATAATAATCGTCTTCATGAAAGTCGTTGCCAATATAAACATCAGGATAACCATCAAGATTAAAATCGGAAATGGCCAAACCTAGCCCATAACCGTTTATTCCACCATAAATTCCTGCTTCTTCGCTTACATCCTTGAATTTTCCATCGTCATTACGGAGTAATTTGTCCCCTGTTTGGAAATTCCGTTTTAACCTTAAGTCCGCTTTGCCATAAGACTCTTGCGTGTGTACAGCATGGTTTAAGAGATAAACATCAAGATCCCCATCAAGATCATAATCCAGAAACGCTGCCGAGGAACTGTATGAATCATAGTCTAGGCCATATTGGGAAGCGCTTTCCTCAAAAGTGCCATCACCCTTGTTTATATAAAGTTCATTTTGGCCATCGAATCCGTTAATCCCTACAACGGCACAGACATATATATCCAATAAACCATCACCATTTACGTCGCCCATTACAGCTCCTGTGTTCCATGTGCTATTGCCCTTTACACCTGCGGCGGCCGTAATATCTTCAAATTTTAGGTCGCCTTTATTCAGATAAAGTTTATTTTTTACTTGGTTTCCTGAAAGAAATATATCGGGTAGACTATCATTATTAATATCTCCGATGGCTACGCCACCTCCATTATAGAAATACAAATAATCCAGTATATTCAAATCATCTGTTTCAGTTATTTCATTTGAAAAAAGAATACCTGTATCTTCTGGATTAGGATTGCTGAACAACTTGCCTTGTTTGTTTTCACATCCTAGCAGAATAGTCAAGACGAATATACTCGCAAATAAATAGGACTTATTCATTGATGCTGAAAATCATGGGTTTGTTATTGTTAATCGCCGCAATTACAAAGACATTTCCGTTTTTGTCTTTGAACTGTTTTAGGTGCTTTATTTCATCTTTAACAAAAAAGCCGCTATTCGAATAATCCTGCCATTTGAAATCCATTTTACCATCGCCCAACAAAACATTGCCGTAACTACCATCTAACCTTGAATATTGAGGTTTAAACTCGTAGTTGTTACCTCCCATAATGAGGTCCAGATTGCCATCATTGTTAACATCGGTGCAGGTAATACCACAAACGCAGGACAATTGAACCCTACTTGGTAGGTTTTTGATCGTAAATTTTCCGTTTCCTTCATTTATTGCAATGACAGATTCCATGGTGTTGACCTGTTTTACAATAGTATTATTTATGACTTCCTCTGGGAATAATTCATTAATAGATCTTTTGGCATATTCAGAGGCTTTCAAATTTTGTTTTTTTAAGGAGACAATTTGCTCTGTCATTTCCTTTTTTTGATGCAACGGAAAATCTTTACCATTAGAATGCTGAGTAACTATTTGCTCAATAGTGCCGTTCTCATCATAATCATTGATCCACATTTTCATCGGATTTTCCTTGGTAGGCTTATA
>RCMY010005038.1_pt1 | contig 11580 bp, 8 predicted proteins | sample 2041341 | NCBI WGS metagenome assembly RCMY01 (sample SAMN09708234, study PRJNA481090) | Marine sediment metagenome, whole genome shotgun sequencing project.
GATCGACGTGGCGCGCAGCGACCGGATCGCGAACTGGCGCTTCACGGACGACCGGGACTGGTTCGCGCTGAGTCACCGGGTCGAGCCGCGCCCGATGTCGCGGTACGTCGATCGAGTGGTCAGCCCGCTGCAGACGAGCGAAGCGGCCGAACTGGCGCTCCGCCGGCTGGCTCCTCGTGTGCCGACCGGACGATCGGTCGCGGCGATGGTCGCGTTCGCCGCGCTCATCGAGGAGGAGATCCCCGGCATCGATGTCAGCCGACTCGACACCCGCCTCAGCCCCGCGTGGGTCCCGCTCCCGACCGCTGCGATCCCGCACCTGTGCGCCGGCACCGTCGACGAACACCTCGATCTCGACACCCTGGTCGAACACGACGGATGGGGCCCGTGGAGCAATCACTGGGAACTCGCCTGGATGACCGATCACCCGTCCGAATCAGACTGGTAGCGCCCTGCCTGCTCGGTATCTCTGTGACAGCGCAGGCGTACCTTGACTTTCACCAGCCGGGGAGGGTTGCCATGAGAAATCGGAGATTCGAGCTCGACACATCAGGGACGAGCGGTCGCATGTCCGACGTCGCTGGTGGACAGTGAACACGGTCGCCTTTCCCGACGATGCGCTGTACGCAGGCATCCGCGATCTGCTGGTCGACGCTCGAGCGCACATTGCCCGCTCGATCAACACTGCAATGGTCCGCACCTATTGGAACATCGGCGGTCTCATCGACGACCACCTCGCCGCAGAGACACGGTCGGAGTCGTACGGGACAGACCTGATGGGTCGACTCTCCGCTCAACTCACCGGCGAGTTCGGGAGGGGATTCGACACCAGCAATCTCAGCAACATGCTGCAGTTTTTCCGGGGCTTCGAGATTGATGACGCGCCGCGTCATGAATCTTCGATGCCCCGTGTTCACGTCGACATCTCGCTGTCCTGGACTCACTATCGACGCCTCATCCGCGTGCACGATCCGGCAGCGCGACGCTGGTATCACGACGAAGCCGTTGCATCGGGTTGGAGCACACGTGAGCTCGACCGTCAGATCACGACGAGCTACTGCGAACGCGGTCTCACCACCAGTAACGAGCAGTCAGACCGGCCTATTGACGCCATCGCTCAGTTCGATCCGACTGGTGTGCTCCGCGACCCGTACGTGCTGGAGTTCCTTGGCGTCCCCGATCGGACCATCGATCCAGAGTCCGAACTCGAACAGACACTGATCGATCAACTCAAAGGGTTTCTTCTCGAACTCGGCCGCGGCTTCAGCTTCATTGGCCGCCAACAGCGCATCTCGATCGACGGCGCCCACTATCGCGTCGACCTCGTCTTCTACCACTACGTCCTGAAGTGCTTCGTCCTCGTCGACCTGAAGACCGGCGCCCTCGACCATCGCGACATCGGACAGATGGACTTCTACGTCCGCTACTGGGAAGCAGAAGTACGTCGGCCCGATGACAACCCCACGATCGGCCTCATCCTCTGCGCCGAGAAGAGCGAAGCGATGGCCAAGTACACGCTGCTCAACGATCAGCGCTCTGTGTTCGCGTCCAAATACCTGCCGTATTTACCATCTGAGGAAGAACTCGAAGCCGAACTCGAGCGCGAGCGGCTCGCGTACGAGATGCGCCAAGTTCCACGCGACCAACAGGCAGTTCGAGATCGCTCCGAGGACGGCCTCCACGCCTGACTCTCAGCGAGCCGGGTCTCTCAAGTCACCTGCACCCTCGCCCTCCGCACGGGCTGATCGGTACACGTCATCTCCGTCCATTCACGAGGCGCCACCGGTTCTTGGGACTGATTCGATTGCTCGCGGTCGGCTCGACCACGCCATCGTCCTCCATTTTGTGAATCCAGTACATCACTGCCTGCGGGGTGAGATCGACCTCGGCGGCCAGCTCTCGGGTGCTCTTCGGTCCAGCCGAAAGGAGCACACGGAGTTGCTCGTATCGAGCCGGTTTCGCATCGGCCTCGACGGGGGCCAGCTCCAGCTGCACTGCTCCGGGTTGCGACGTGAGTGCATCGGAGAGATGCCACACCGTCCAGCGCCGATCGTTCGACTTCTCCACCAGGTTTCGTGTCCCGAGTGCGGCCAGTTCACGCGTTGCTTCGAGAGAGTTGCATCCGGTCAGGGTTCGGTATTGCTCATTGGTGATCTTCTGGTTTCGTCGAAGGAAGGCAAGACCGAGGCGCTGACGGTCAACGAGCCCTGCTGTGTCCAGCGTCGAGAGCCACGAAATCGCATCTTCATCGAGGAGTCCGCTGTTCTTCATGACAACGGAGAACTCTCGGACATCATCGATGATGGCCGGCGGTTCCATTCCGGCCGAACGCAGAGCTGCGGCCGTGGCCATCAAACCCGACCCTCGATTCTCACAAACGCTTCTTCCGGTTCCAGGAATCTCGACGTCTTCGAGCAACTTGGCCAGCTGTGCATTCCGTGACGACGACATCGGCTCCGTGCCGAGCCGTGCCTTCTCCACCGGCCCCCAGAGTCCACCAGGACTCGACACCTCGAGCCGGTCGGGGTACAGAGCGATTCGAACCTGAGTACCCCTCGACATCGGATGATGGTCGCGATGCATCAACGCGTTTGCAACGATCTCACGGACCGCTTCCTCTGGGTATTCCCAGCGATCCTCTCGACCGACGCCCACCACGATCGACCGACGCTTCATGTTCCGCCGAAGCGCCGCAATGGCCTCGTCGACCATCAGTGGGATGGGTCCGTCGATGGACTGATTGTCGAGGAACCTGGTCCCGTCCGCCAACGGTTCGCCCGTGACCGTCGGGTATGCCACAAAGGTTGCATCGAGCTGCGGGAAGAACTGCTGGGGATACCGGCCGAGAGCGAGCAACCCGGCAAGCGTGACACCGGGATTCCCCTCGGCTTCTGCGGTCACGCCCAGGAGCCGCAGGATCTGGGCGTCCGTGAGTGGACCGAACACAGACTGCCTCGTCGACCTGAGTCGGTCCAACAGTCGCTGAACGAGTTGTTCATCGAGATCGATCAACGACGCACCCTCGACCACTTCCCTGTCATCGACGGGCTGCCCCCTCGAGGATCTCAAAACGTGAATCTCGTAGGTCGTCAGCCGCCGGTCACCGTCATGAGTTCTGATGTACGAGCCACCCTCGATTCCGCGGCTCTTCACGAAGCATGGCTTGCGATTCACTGGCATCTCGTCGATGACCGCAGCCACGATCGGCCGACCATCGACCGTCACGATGTCGATCTCCGGTCGGACCGGAGGTTCCATCTGCTCGGCGCATGCCGCTCCGAGGTCGGCGGCGAGCTGAGCTGCGTCGACGTCGGAGACACTGAACCCGTCCGCCTCGTTCACGCCGAGCAGCAGTGTTCCACCACTCCCATTCGAGAGAGCCGAGATGGTTTCGAGAGCGGACTTCGGAAACCCCCCGCTCGCGCTCTTGGCCTCGACATCGTTCAAGTCGGTGTTGGCCGCTCGAAGCCGCAGCACCAGAGCGTCTACTTCCTGCTGAAGCGCCATCGAGTACACCTTCCCACAAACAACCAAACAAGCGTCCAAATAGCCTACAAAACTTCCAGGAGCCTTTTGCAGGCTATTTGTAGGTTCTGTGAACGGTCGGGCTTCCAGCTTCGGATCCGACAGATGTCGAGAGCTGAGGCTCAACAGCGCGCGCTGGCGACCGTGGCCGACGGCGCCACCAGGAACGCTGTGTCGCCGTCGTTGTTCCACACGTTCTGGCGTTTCCACACCACCTCGCCCGGCGACTCGACCGCATCTTCACCGGTCAGGATGACCAGCCTCGCTCCGGCTTCGATCGAGCCGAACTGGTCGAGCATCGTGGCGTGGCGCGACTCCTCGTCATGGAGTTGGTAGCCGGCGAGCGAGATGGCGTTCGCCGTTGGGTTCTCGAGCACGACGCGCTCCTCGCGCCGCTGACACTGGGCGACTCGGAGTTCGGTCGATCCGTCTCCTGACGGCACGACGGCGGCGATCGTTGTTGATGTCGGTGGTGGGGCGATCACGACCACCGCCGGCGCAGCTGTCGGTCGGGCAGCGATGTCTCCGACGGCGCAGGACGACAGGATTTCCAGTAACACCGCCGCCTCGGGCTGAGTGACCGACAGCTGCCAGCGAGCTTTCGTGGAGACCCAGTCCGCCGCATAGGCACAGTGCGATTCCGGGCGGGGCGGCAGCCACTTGTCCGGTGTCTTGTCGGCCTTCGCCTGGTTGACATCACCGCCGACGGCGAGCAACACCCCCGGCGTCTCGTCGTTCGCGAACGCGATCCTCGTCGTCGAATCCCAACGCCATGCGCCGGCGCGATGCGCCTCACTCAGCGGCACGACGTGATCGATCGTGATCTCGGTCGCCTCCGTCACCACCACGCCCGTGTACGGATCGGTCCACGACCCTGACTCGACGGAGCACCCTGACGACATCATCTGCACCGGGATCGCTGACTGGGTGATGAGCACTTCGTGCCGTCCCGAGATGCAGTCTCCGTCGAGGTCCGCCCAGCCATCGGGCTGGTACGTGTCACGGTCATACGGCTCACGATTCGGGTCAGGCTCGGCGACGGTCAGGCCGCGCAACATCACCAACGTTTCCTGCAGGCCCTCGTCGACCGGCACCGTCGTCATGGCGATCGTCGTTGAAGGTGCGGCCGTGGTCGACGGGATCGTCGACGTGGACGAGGTGGTCGCCGGCTCGGTCGTCGTCGTGCTCGTTTCCGGAACAATGCTCGACGTGGTCGCGTCGGTCGACACGACGGCGGACTCACCTTGAGCCGGAGCGTCGCCGCCCAGCCCGCCAGCGAACTGAAACGTCGCCGCCAACGTGGCCGCGGCCGCGCTGACGCCGATCAGCATCGTGGAGCGCTTCACGCGAACAGACCGAACACCATTCCGGGATCATGGCAGGTCCGAGTTGGCAGTTTCTCCTGCTGAACATCTTCGCCCCACCGAAGGAGGTCAGACACCAAATGGGCACTCCCTCCGCCCACCACTCAGCTCATCTACGTTGACGGCGTGACAGCGCAGAGCCACGTCCTCACCGTCGATCGGCATCCAGCCACACGATGGGTGAACCTGGCAGTGAAGGTCGCACTGTTCGCGAGCTTCGCGATCGCGATCGGGCTGTCACCCGACACCGTCGATGGCAAGGCAATGGGCTTCCGGGCGCCCCTCTTCTTGGCACCGGCAATCGTCGTGCCGATCCTCGCTCGCACCCGCAACTGGCAGCCCTATCCGCACACCGCCGACGCACTGCTGGCCGCACCGTTCCTCCTCGACACGCTCGGCAACCTGCTCGGCATCTATGACGACTCCCCGCGCACCGATGACGTTCTCCACACCATCAACTGGATCCTGCTGGTGGGTGCGTTCCATGCGTTCCGCTTCCGCAACGTCACCGATCGGCGCGATGCCACCCTCCTCGGCTATGGCTTCGGCGCCATCATGATCGTCATCTGGGAGATCCTCGAATGGGCCGTGTCCGAAGACGGCTTCGGCGGCGCGGGTGGCCTTGCGCTGACCTACGAAGACACCATCGGCGACCTGTTCCTGTCCTCCACCGGCGGCCTCATCGGCTCGGTGATCGCCGTTGCCTGGCTCGGCCCAAGGCTCGGCAAGCAACAGCGAGATCCAGCAATCGAATGCACGCCGCCTGTCTGAGGCCCAACGCCATACCCGAGCGCTTGCGCATCAACCTCAATTCGTCGCCCTCTCGAACTCTGCCCACACCGCTCGGGCGAGTGACGGACCCCTGTCGTCTGACCGGCCTTCGCCAACGGTCTACAGTTTGACCTCGGGATCGACTCCGTCCACGGGTGTGGGGAAGGGTTTGATGTATGGCGACGCTCACGGAATCCCAAGCGACGAGAGACGGCAGTTCCTTGAGGGTCACGTTCGTGATCCGGCATGAACGCCACGAAGCCGGTATGTGGTTCGACGATCGCGTGCTCATCACCGCGCAAGGCGTCGTCCAGGTCACGTTGACGTCCGAACACCAAGTGCCCGGTGATCTCAAAGAGCAGCTCGACATTCGAATCAGAGCCGCCGACATCACGGTGCCGGGATGGTGGTCGAGCCCAATCGAAGTCATGCTCGAATCGACCCCGAGGTTTCCGGTCCCGACCGGACCGCTTCATGTGGTGGTCAGCTGATGACTCGGCCGATCGGCGCAGTGGGTCTCATCGCAGCAACCGTCATTGCTTGCGCGTCATGGAGTTCCTCGACCGCCATGGCCGCCGACGAGGATCCGGTCGTCCCGGTCGAATGCGCTCGTCACGAGGACGCGTTTGAACAGGTGAGTGCACTCCTCGACGACGGAGAACTGGCGGTCGCCGACGCCTACCTCGCCGTTCAGTTCGCCGATGCTGACGTCGAGCCCTGCGCCGAATTCCTCGATGCGCTCGTCGACAAGCAGCGCACGGCATCCGCCCAACTCGTCACCTCAGCCAGGAGTGCGACTGCCGAAGGGGATGAAGGACAAGCCGCCACCGAATATCTCCAGGCCCTCGCCCTCAACGCCGCGAATACCGACGCGCGCAGCGAGCTCGATGTCCTCCTGGCCCCGATGGCCGACGATGCATTCCGCAACGCACGGGCGCTCGAGGCGGCGGGCTATCCCGACGAGGCCCGAGCCGCGGTCATCAAAGCACTCACCGAGAAGTCCGGCGCTCGCGCGGCAGACGTCCCGGCGACACTGCGTGGCGACCGGAAAGATCTCCTCAACCGAGTCGGCGGAAGCATTCCGGAGGGGGTGCGCGAATTTTTCCGGCCGTCGAATCTTCCTTTCGTACTCGCCGTTGTGGTCGGAGCAGCGATCGTCTTCCTCGCCATCCTGCGCCGCGCGAGTAGCGGGCTCACGCCGTCTCGCCCTTCTGATCCAAAGCGCCCCGGTAAGGCTCGTCGGTGGCTGGCGACCGGCTCGCTCCGACGCCTCGTTCGGCCGGTGGTCCAGTTCGAGGTGCAGCAAGATGGTGCCACGACCAAGGCCGGTGAGGCGTTGCGTGACGCAACCACGGTGGCCCTTACTCGAGATGGTGATGGCCAGCAACTCGATCGTGCTGGAGCCGGTGAGATCGGCGCTGCGCTCGAGTCGATCGACTTCGGAGTTGCGTCAGTGGGCGCGCTGAGCAAAATACTGGCGAGAGTCTTGGCCCAGCGAGTCATCAAGGTCTCGCTCACCCTCGAGCCGCCGCGCGCCGGACGTGTCGGAGCTTCGGTCATCGTCACCGATTGGCGTCACCGAACGTTCGATGCGACGACGATGACGTCCCCGATTCCGAAGCGAGAAGACAAGGACGACGATTCCGCTGCCTACCTGGCGTTGTCGCCTGCGCTCACCAGTTTCCTCGCCTTCACCCTGGCCAACGTCTGGCGCGCCGGAAAACAATGGCCACCACAGTTCGGTAAGACCACATCCGAGGCCAGCTACTCAGCGTTTCTCGAGGGTGTTCGCCTGCACACAACCGACCCGGACGAAGCGCGAGCCAACTACGTCCGCTCCATGCACCATGACCCCGGCAACTGGCTGGCAGCTCTGCACGTCGGCACCTTCGACGCCCGCGATCCCGACCGACTCGACAATGCCCTCGAACTTCTCGCCTTCGCAGCTGGCAAGCTCTCGACCGACGAGGACTACCTCAGCCGCTCGCGCGCCGACTACCAGCTCGCGATCACACAGCTACACATCGGGGATCTACTCGAAGGTGATGCGCGTTGCGCGAGCTACTCGGCCGCCCTGACCACGGCACAGGCGCTCTGCGAGCGTTTGAAACAAGCTGATACGGCCAGGTCTCGATCCTTCGCTGACGTCAACCTCGCGACTGCACGGAGCATGTGCGTGTCGGCAACGATCGCCGCATTCGCTCCCGACCCCGACACCTCGATGCCAGCTGGAGAGACGGACGCAGAGTGGCTCCCCTACTTCCAGGCATGGCTGATCGGCGACACCGAGGCGTCCTGGGAAGCTGTTGTCGACGATGCTGGGCGGTCGTACGGAGCGCGCTACAACCTGGCGTGCGCCTACAGCCGAGCGTCGCGTCGAATGGATGATCCCCACGCAGGCCGGGTTCGTTCGATGGCCTTGCGCAACCTGGAGGCCGTGCTCGCCGATCGACCGACGCTGCGGTCGTGGGCTCAGGAAGACCCAGCGTTCGGAGAGCTCCGGGCGCACTCACAGGAAGACTTCGAGCGAGTCGTCCGCGCCGCCGAGCCCGACGAGGTCGAGGCGGAAACGGTCTGGCACGTTTCGTACATCACTTCGGTGGCGCCTTGATCGAACGCTCAACGCGACGCTGAACCTCCTCGAGTGCTCGCAGCGTCCCTCATTGTCCAAACAGCAGGTGTCGAACGGCTGCGAATCGGGCACGGTCTCAACATGTTCCGCAAGCTGTCGATGCTGTTCAACCCATTCACCCGGACCGCAGCGCTCGCCTTCGCCTGGTCGCACCGTCGGACGGTCATGCGCTGGGGTCGCTCGTTCTACACCGAGCTCAAGCGGCCCGGGAAGATCGAGCCGAAGCGACTGCAGACCATTGCCAAGGTGCTGTGGGAGGTCACGAGCAACGACGATCTCGCCAATGCCAAACAGCTCCGCGAAATCCGTCTCGACGGTGACAAGGTCGTGGTCGACACCGCCGCCGGTTGGAAGAAGGTCACCCGCCTCGTCGACCTGCTCGACGGCATCGATGGCGTCAACGGCGTCGTCGACACCCACGGCAACCACCTGTCCGGCTCGATCGAAGCCACCGCCTACTGACCGGACCTCCGACCGGCCTGTCGGTGGACCCGCTGGGCAGACACGCTCCGACAGCGATCCGCTCGACGCCACCGCTGGCAGACTGCGGTGGTGACGGGATACGACATCATCGGCGACGTGCACGGCTGCGCCGACATGCTCTCGTCGCTGTTGAAGAAGCTCGGATACGTCGAGCGTGATGGCGCGTACCGACACTCGCAGGACCGCCAGGCGCTGTTCGTCGGCGACCTGGTCGACCGTGGCCCAGGTCAACTCGAATCGGTGGCGATCCCACGTGCGATGGTCGAACACGGCACCGCCCAGATGGTCATCGGCAACCACGAGTTCAACGCCATCGCATTCGCCACACGCACTGCCGACGACACCGATTGGTGCCGTCGCCACTCCCCGAAGAACCGGGCACAGCACGCTGCCTTCATCGACGCGGTCGGGTTCGGATCACCGAACCACCGCAGCATCCTCGACTGGTTCATGTCGCTGCCCCTCTGGCTCGACCTCGGCGGCGTCCGAGTCGTCCACGCGTGCTGGCATGACCCGTCGATCGACCATCTCCGCACACAGCTCAGCGCCACTGGCGGCCTGACCGACGAACTCATTCGGAACGGGACCACCCACGGCACGGCCACCTACGACGCGATCGAGACCGTGCTCAAGGGACCCGAGGTCCGCATGGAGGGCTACACGTACACCGACAAGGACGGCAACGCACGCCGAAAGGGGCGCGCCGAATGGTGGAACACCGAGGCCACGACCCTGCGCGACACCGTTCGTATCGACCCGTCGTGGAAGCTCACCGACGCCGACGGCAACATCGCCACGGAGCTCCCAGCGACCCCACTGGCTGACCTCGCCGAGCCCGTTCCCCGCTACCCCGCTGACGCGCCGCCCGTCCTGTTCGGCCACTACTGGTTCAACCAGAACGACGTGAAGCCGAGCACGCCGACGACGGCATGTGTCGACTACAGCGCCGTGCGGGGTGGCGATCTCGTCGCCTACCGCTGGGACGGCGAACCCGAACTGCGGCACGACCACTTCGTCGCGGTCTGAACCGGGGCGACCGATCGAGGCAGCGCCGATCGTTGACCCCGCAACTCTGTGACAGTGCGTGCGTACTGTTCGACACATGAATCCCGCCGCCACCGTCACTGCCGTGTTGTCGGCCGTCGACGCCTTGGGGAACTCTCTTCGCGGCGGAATCGGTGACAGCACGTGCTCCTGGGAGGATGGGGTGATGTCAGAAGTGAAACTGGTGCCCGCTCCAGATCCGGCGTCGGCCGAGGTGGGAGGCGAGACGTCGGTCGAGGTGAGTAGCGAAGTGTCACTCCACGGCGCATACGTGGCGCGGCAGTGCCCGGTGCGGCTGTTTCGTGATCGCGATCCGTTCGAGACAGCCGAGGCTGCCGCGGCTGACCCGGCGCTCCAGACGCTGTTCGACGAGGGCATTGCATTCGAAGATCACGTCGTCGACACGCTGGCCAAGATCCACGGTGACGATCTGGTTCGCATCGCTGCCCGAGGCGCCGACACCCCTGCCGCACGCGTCGAAGCGACGATGACCGCGATGCAGCGCGGGGCACGGTTCATCGCCGGCGCGCTGCTCGAGCACGACACCGTCGGACGTCGGCTGAGCGAAGTCGACCTGCTCATGCGGGTGCCGGGCGACGGTCTCGATGCGTCGACGCCGAAGTACTGGCCGATCGACATCAAGCACCATCGGGCGACACAGGTCCCCAAGAAGCCCGCACCGGCCGAACTCACCGACCTGGTCGTCGACCTCGACCTGTCGCCGAGCGACGGCGGGTTCGTTCCGAAGCGGTCGGAGGCCGACTGCATCCAGCTCGCCCACTACCACCGGCACCTGCAAGCGCTCGGGTACGCCGACCCGGGCGACGGCACGGGGCGCGTCTGGGGCGGGGTCATCGGCAGCCGCATGCTCCTGATCTGGTTCGACCTCGCTGCACCGGCGTACGTCACCACGACACCGCAGGTCGTCGACGACACCATGCAGTTCCACAAGCGATCCGGCAAGACGAGCCGCAGTGCACTCGAACGCTACGACTTCGAGTTCGCGTTCCGCCTCGACATCGCCGACCACGCAGACGCTCGCACGTCGGCCGACGAGACGCCGCCTGTCGTGCCGGTCAAGATCAAGGAGTGCGACCGATGCGCCTGGCAGGGGCCGTGCGACGCCGACCTGCGCGCCAGCGACGACGTCAGCCTCGTCAACGGCGTCGGCTACCCGGAGTGGACGCTGCACCGCCACATGGGCAACCCGACCACCAAAGCACTGGCAGGACTGAACCCCGATCAGATCGCTGCATACGACGACACCCCGATCAAGCCGGCGGAGCTGCTCAAGCAGATCGAGAACGCACGCGCCGTCCAAGCCGGCGGGCCCATCATCAGGCAGGCCGTCGAGATCCCGCGGGGCGACATCGAGATCGACTTCGACCTCGAATGCACCGTCAACCCGGCGCAGGTCTACCTCTGGGGCGCGCTCCTCACCCACGACTGGCCTGAACCATCCGGCACCTACGTTCCCTTCGCCAGCTGGGAGCCGATGACCGTCGAGAGCGAGGCGCAGCTCGTCGCCGACCTCTGGGCCTGGCTGCAGCAACAGATTGCGCTCGCAGAGCAACGGGGTCTGACCGTCCGGATCTACGGCTACAACCTCGCCACCACCGAGACCGCCCACCTCCGCCGAATCAGCGCCACCGGAGCCGCGCCCGGCCTGCCGTCTGCCGACGAGCTCGCCGAGTTCTTCGGGCACGAGCGTTACGTCGACCTGCTCGACTACATGAGACCGAAGTGGATCAGCAACGACGG
>RCMY010004808.1_pt1 | contig 11579 bp, 12 predicted proteins | sample 2041341 | NCBI WGS metagenome assembly RCMY01 (sample SAMN09708234, study PRJNA481090) | Marine sediment metagenome, whole genome shotgun sequencing project.
TGTTCCTCTTGATCTTGAAACCCTTCTGTGCTGGAGGAGCTGGCATAGAAGTAAAGGACCACTAATGCTAACATTAGAAGTATAATCACATAAATATTGGGAATCATTACTTTATTATTGTGGAGTCTAAGATGATCTCTCCTTCCTTATAATCTTACAGATATGTTTTCTTAGAATAAGATATATTCATGACAGACAAAAATTTGTATAGGGACACCAATGTCATAGTGCTCGAAGATGAAGACTTTATTATCAGTGAAACCCCCAGAGTAAGATCCAGCTTGTGGAACAAGGGGGATATGGGATACTTGATGGCTTATGCTGATTGGTGTCCTCATTGTCGAAACAAAGTCGATATGTGGGATGATCTTGCTACGGAAATCCATGAGTTATACCCTCAGGATCGGTTCCTTGTAACTGCGGCTAATATTGATACTGAGATTCCTGGACTGGCAAGGGCAGCGGGAGTTAAGGGCGTTCCGACTCTCTTTCGCATCTTAGAAGATGGTAGCCTTGAGCGTAAAGAAACAGACTGGAGTATGGAAGACCTTGAAGCCTTTTAGTTCTAACCTCATCGGAGTAAAACAAAAAAATGGTTTGTTTTTATTTCGCTGAGATACAAATCACTTTAGAAAATATTCCTGTTACATTATATATAATGGGTTGTCCGAAGATTATTTATTGTGTCAATATCAAAAGTAAGACAAACCCTCCCTTGTTAAAGCATGGGGAGGTCTGTCTTAAAGAAACCGAAGAAATCTTTTATGTACAGCCAAATCAAAAAGTCGCCAACAAGACGACTCCGGGTTTAATGACCGAAACTATTCGAGTCTCGCCCTGCACTCATTATAGAGTGTCGGTCGATGCTTACACGCAACGGGATTGTTCTGTATTTCTCTGGGCCAAGGATGAACACGGTACGGCGTTTATTCCAAAGTACAACTTTGTCCGAGCCGATGGAGATTGTGTCTCCGCTGAGTTCACAACCGAGAAATGCAGCGAAAATATTAAACTGGGACTTCTTTTTACAGGTCCGAAGAAATGTGATTTTCTCGTACTAAAAAGCCTTACATTGTCCCAATTGCCTCCGAAACCAAAACCACCAATCTGCAAGAAGAAGGAGACCTACAAGAAGGTGTCACCAGTTGCTCCATGCAAGAAGAAGCCAGTTCCAGCTCCATGCAAGAAGGAGCCAGTTCCAGCTCCATGCAAGAAGGAGCCAGTTCCAGCTCCATGCAAGAAGGGACCAGTGACAGCATGCAAGAAGGAAGAGAGTGGTGGTCATGTCAGTCATCTTGTTTTGACCACTTCCTCTAAGTCTCACTATGATCCATGCCATGAAGAGAGCAGCGGAAAAGCCATAGTCAGCCCCCTTATTTGTACCACATCTGCGAAGCCCCACTATGATCAGGTAGTCAAGTCTAGTCCACATGCAAAGTCTAAGACCGAGTGCAAGACCGAGTGCAAGACCGAGTCTAAGACAGAGTCTAAGACAGAGTCTAAGACCATAGCACCGCCAAAAACAGTTGAAAAGCATATTTATTACCAGCAACCATTTCAGCAACCATTTCAGCAACCATTTCAGCAACCATTCGGAGCTGCACCACCCTACTATAACTCCCATCCGATTATCTACAGTCAGCCTCAACAGCCTATGATCCAATTGCCAATGATGCCACCACAACCGGTGATTCAGCCACAGCAAGCCCCGGAACACCCACCTAGACCCCACCATCATGATGGTCCATATAAACCACACCACGATCGACCTTATAGTCGGGACCATGACTACCGTGGTGAACACCATGATCCGTATGACCATCATGACTACCGTGACCACCTTGACCATCATTACCCTCACGACCATCGTGACCATCATGACCATCGTGACCATCTTGACCACCATGGACCGCATTATGATGAAAAACACCATCCTCATAGGCGTGATCATTATGGGCCTTATGCGCATCCTTATGATCACAGTGAAAGTTCATGCAGCTCTAGCAGTAGTCATAGTAGCTCCTGCAGCAGTGAAAGTAGTAAATACCATGATCATAAAAAATGTACTAAGAAGGATTGCCATAAATGCCGGAAGCATGGAAAGTACGGGAAGCACGGGAAGCACGGGAAGTACGACAAGTGTGATAAAAAATCCGATGAATCATCTTCACACTGTGACCGTAAAAAGAAGCCGGAATGCAAAGATGATCCTCTATGTTACTGCATTCCAAGCTTTAACAAGCACGCTGTGATTAAAACAAAGCCGCGCATCGATGAGAAAGGGTGCAATCCTTGGTCTATCAATCCTAAAAAGAAGCCAGTTGGATGGACCTTCTTGGATGAAGGCACCAATTTACTCTACATCGTAACTAAGGACCACTGCTTTTTAGAGCCACCCATCAAGTTTGTACCATGTTAGTAGTTCTTACGAAGATATGATAATGAGGTATACTGGTAACTGTGCGATTTTCGGGATTATTTACCAACCCTATCCATTCTTGATCCACTCCAAAATGTTGATCAAGAAATTCCACTAAGCCTGGAGTGAGTTCCACCTGCCATTGACGAGGATCTTTCACCCACAGAACCCAATGCTCGATCCCAGGTTCCAAGTTATAAGGAAAATCATTCAATCGCAGTTTATTTGACGAGTTCGCAAAAAGGCCCTCCGCAAACTTTTGAGCATCGAATGATGCTTTATACGCTATGTATCGTAACTGAATCTCTGGACTTCTCTGTAATATTCCGGGAATACCAGTCTTCATCCGGAAACATTGTGTTCTGATCCCAATCAACTCTTCCCAAGTTATCACTGGAACCACTCCTGCCACCATTGTATCATTGTTCATTGCCCCATCTAAGACACTCTTCGCTTAAGTTTCAATTTAGCTCCTTCATCATTTATTTATTTTTTGACAAATACTCTAAATTTTAGTCAAAAACTATTACTATGATTAAATTTGAAAACATTCCCATCTCATCTCAATGATGTACATCATCTATTCTATTACACACTAGATGCGCAGTTTTTCCAATAAGTTAGATAGAGCCTTTAAAGACCCTGAATACGAGAGGAAACAGCTATGGCATGTAAAAAAAGCGACAAAGAAAGCAGCACGCATTGTGCGTAAGAAGATACTCAGAGCTGCATATAAGAAAAAGCCACTTAGTTTCTTCCTCCTCACTGAATGGGATCTAGGACTCCGAAATTTCGAATCAGTCTATAACAATTCGGGATTGTTTATCAAGCTGCTCAACAAAGAACTACGGGAAGGAGATTTCAAACCTCAGATCAAAATCCAGCCAGGTATGACCTATTACATGACCCACGGGTGCCTGTGGTGCTCCGGATCCATACCCTTTACAATCTCAGGGTATCTGATGTAATTGTGATTGTGATTGTGATTGTGATTGTGATTGTGAATGATTTTTTATTCACAACCACATTAACCTAGGAAAATCCTTACTTTCCTGGCAGTAATGGTAATTATTTAATTAGTTAATTAGTTAAATTATCTAATTTAGGTAATTAGAAAGATCATAAGTAATTAAGAGCTTAATCGCAGTGGCACTTGTCACCGAAGTTGAAGTTCAACATGCAGTTACGCTTCTCGACGGCGATAGGGCGCTTGCAGCTGTTCAAGTAGCCAACAAGATCGCACTCCATAGTGCGGAGCAAGCATTTGCTCGACTCAACGACGCTGCGGTAAGTACCGAGGAGTTGGATCAAACCTTCAAGAGTCTGGGCGACCTCAGCACGAGAGTCGACGCAACCGGTCTGTCCCTCCCACTCAAGAGCATTGTCTCCAGCAGTCTTCAAGCTGCGCAAATATTCGCAGTAGACTTCATGAACATCAACATCAATGCTGCAAGTGCTAGCACACTCATAGATGATGTTGATGCAGAATTGACGCTTGGTATCACAAGGCCAGACACAATAAGGTCCAGTAGCACCAGTGGCTCCAGGGCTAAGACCAGCATCGTTTTCGGGAGCGGCATCAGGAAGATCTTCATGAAGAGTCAAGGGAACGCTGTTGCACGTCTTCTCAGCCACACAGCAGTAGTGGTCTACGCCGTGCTCGAAGTTTTCGCGAATGCAGTCCAACTGAGCCTCGACATCGGTGTTCAAGGAGTTGTTCAAATCGTTCTGCAGAGAGCAGACGATTTCTTGCAAGGAAGCAAGCGTGTTAGCTTGGCCTTCCTTGTACTGGATGCCCTCCTTAACCTTACGGACCATGAGGGATCCGTTGGTCAGCACGCAGAGCGGCTTGTCGAACATAGGGTTGTAGGTTTTTGTCCAATCGATTGCTTTGTTTGCCATTTTTGTTTATTATACATTAAAGTGAGAAAAAAATTAAAATAAATACCTATTTAATTTTTTAAGTCTTGGGTATTTTTTTATTTTTAATCGTGTCAGGGACGCGTCCTTAGTAGCCAATGCAATCTATATAAAAGAGTGTGGCTAAATTCTAAATTCTAAGATAGTATATAAATAATAAATTGTGATTATGACATACCCAAGTGGGAAGCATAAATCTAACGCACCTAGTCGGAGGCACTTTAAAAATAAAAAATCCCCCTATGGTTCGCACCATCCATCCTATAGATATGGGCCCCCGCATGAACCTTACTGCTGCGACGATGATCGTGAATGTTATCCTTACCACAAGTCTTATGGCCCACATAAGTCCTATTATGGCCCGCACAAGTCTTATGGCCCACATAAGTCATATTATGGCCCGCACAAGTCTTATGGCCCGCACAAGTCTTATGGCCCACACAAGTCTTATAGCCATCCCCATGACTATCCCTATCTATATGGTCGGGGGCATGAGCATTCCCATCACAAGAAAAAGAAAGCAGTCTGCAAATGTACCAGTAATCAGATCAAATATCTTAAAGTAGCTCTTCAATTGCTTGGCGAACTAAGTTTCATCCTTGAGTTTCGCGGTATGATCGATGTTCAATGTATCAAGGAGTCTTTAAAAATTATATTGGAATCCTTAAAACGTTCCAAATGGTGCAAAAAGATTGACGGAGGAGAAGAATGCGCTGTCTTACGCGGCCTTGCCTGTAATCGTACGATTCATACCGAGTTCACTAAACCAGGTGCAGAAACATTTCCTATAGTTCCTGGCACGGACATCGTCATCAAGACCTGTCCAGAACAGTGCTATACCGTTTGTGACAGTTACATACTTCCTAATACGAAGCAAGTCGTAATCATCTTGGATAAACCTCTGAAAAAGAACTTACCAAAATGTGAGGTCAAAATATGTTTAACCTTTAATCCCTTGAAAAACATTCCCGCCATTCTAGAGTCTGAATGCTTCGGCCCTACTCCCTCCTTTAAGAAGTGGGTGGATCGGTTCATTGAAGAGATCCTATGCTGTATTACTGGAGTCAAAAGGTGCTGCAAATGCCCTCCAAAATGCAAGTGCCCTAAATGTTTAAAGAAATACAAAAAGTGTGATCATAGTGATAGTTGTAGCTGTAGCAGCAGCCACAGCAGCAAAAGTTGTAGCAGCCACAGTCATCACAGCCACAGTAGTAGCAGTAGCCGTAGCAGCCACGGTAGACATAGTCACAGTAGCGGTAGCAGCCACGGTAGACACAGCCACAGCACGAGTTGTAGTAGTCGCAGCAGCCGCAGGCACAGTAAGGTTTGTAAACCAAAAAGTTGCAAACCGCACTATAAGGGCCACAAAGGCTACAAAGGGGGGAAAAGCAAGCATTATAAGGGTTGGAAGGGCCACTCCCGATCTCGTTCCCGCTCCCGTTCCGGTTCCGGTTCTGGTTCTGGTTCTGGTTCTGGTTCTGGTTCTGGTTCACATTGTGGCACACGTAGCTCTGACTCTGAAACATGCTAAGTACCCACCACAAGATTCAGTTAAGATTCAATGATGTTGAAATCACCAAGATCCGCCGCTCTCTTCGCTAAGCAGTCTGCGATTTCATTCCCCTCTACCCCACTGTGGGCTAGTTCCTTTTTCCAGATAACAGACACTTTTTTGAGGACTACCAACAGTCTGCCCCATAAATCAAGATTCACCATATTATTGCTAGATATGTTGGTAATAACATAATTAGCATCGGTATGTATTTCAATAGAAGGTAATAATTGCAAGGATAGGTTGGGGCAAGCACTTGCACTTTCGGCTATAATCTCAAGAATCCATATGATGGCAAACAATTCCCCTCTATTATTCGTCTGTGCACCAGGCACTCTCAATCCAATCCTCCAGTTCCATTTAGGAATGTAGATACCTGCACCTGCACGCCAGAGGCTTCGATCACTCAAACCTTGATCTAAACAACTTCCATCAGTAAAGATTTGTAATGGCTCCCGATCCTGCATGCACGCAGATAACTTCCTTCTCAATTTTGCCATAACCTCGGCATGTTCGAAACTGTTCATGGGAATTCGAGCTCGAGCTCGAGGTGCTGTAAATGCTGGTGCTGGAGGTGCTGGAGAAACTGGAAGAGTGATGCTGGTGACAGCGGTCTCAGTCCCTAAATATTTGCGAGCGACATCAAGTGTTCCGAAACCTTTGAATAAAGCACCTGGAAATCCCTTCACTAAGGACTCACATTCACTCCAGGTTTTAACAATGACAGGAGCTCCTCTTCCTTCCTTTACAGCATAATAATTTTTTTTCGGCATATCTTGCTCAAACCAAAGTAAGATATTAAACAAACTTTTCAATTATTTGTTCGTTGGGGTGCAAGTAAAACTTGGCCAGCAGAGATCAGTTTCTCTACTATCTATTTGCTGACCACCCATCGAACTCCGAGCCCAAGTGTGGTAACTCCCAACACGACAAGGGCTAGATTCTTATAAGATGGACGGGTATGCGTGGCAAGGGTATCGAACAGAGCCTTCACATCCATTACTCCTGTCGAATGATCAATGTCTGAGGTGCGATCATTATCCTTGTTAGCCTGCCAAGTAAGACGACAGATCTCCAGAGCTAGTTCAGGTGTCGTGGCGGCACCGCAGAATAATGCCTTGTGGACGAAGACGATTTTCCCATGTTCCTTGACCTGCCCAAGGAGCTGCTCCTGTGAGAGAAGATCAATTCGGTTAACAAACCTCTGACCAGGTACTTGCCGAGTGCAGAAACTCCAATTCCCATTGCCAGAGCGATAGACGATAAACCGAAGCGGATGGTCTCGACTCTCAATCTTGTCAATTAAATAAGGGCTGCTCGATACCCCCTCTGGCAATTCGAGAATGTATGGTGTTTCCGAGTTGCGGTTTGAAAAGGCCTTTTGTAGTAAGGGGATTTGTAGGACTTCCTCTGCGAGATTTTGTAGATGATTCTGAATGTGAACCAGAGCAGTGTCCTCCATCATCTTGGTCGCCATTCCGAAACGTGCACGTTGTTCATCTCCATGAACTCCGGATTGACTATTAAGACGCGAAACCGTCTGGCCGATGTGCAATTGTTTTTTGTAGCGATAGATCTCATATCGATCAAACTCTTCGAAAATGGCACTCTGACCATTGTCATTAGCATCGATCTCCTTTAGAACGCTGTGGTAAATACGATCATAAGCCTTCTCTCGTAGACTTCTTAATTGATCGCTCGATAGCTCTGGAAACAGGGATGTGGTTGTTAAGGTCTCGATAATCACTGGACCAAATTCTTTCCAAATCATACCAGCAGAACTGAGTAAGATCTCACATTTATCTTCGAAAGTTTCGGTACAGCTCTCTTGATGATGATCGAACCGTCTTGCAGATGGATCATAAACCCTACCAACATCCAGTACAATATCGCACTTGGCCAAGAATTCCGCATTACGAGACCGGTGAACCTCCAATCGTGAACCTCCCAAATTATCATAGAGGATTTTCAATAGAGCGACCCCCAATACCTCATCCGCGTGGAAACGACCATCATGTACAGCCACACTAATCACAGATTGGCGCAGTAGGGGGGTTCCGCTAGTAGTAGAACTAGTAGTGGAACTAGTAGTGGAACTAGTAGTAGAACTATTAGTAGAACTAGTAGTAGAACTATTAGTAGTCGTATCTGTGCCCACACCTTCTTCATCAATGACTGGTACTACTGGCTCCGCTACAGGCTCTACTACTAGCTCTCGAACTTCTTCGACCAATGGACCTTCCTTCTCCTTGGGGGTATTATTATCTTCGCTCCCGCTGCTAGCATCTTCAGGGTCTTGTACAACTGTGTCTCCTGCACCAGCTCCACCATAATAGCTCTCTGCTAGGAGTGGGTCCGTCTTATCGACAGAAAAACTCTCCTCCAGCAGCACGGTGGTTGGAGGAGAGTCGGGAGAGATGGTCCCAGTAATATCATCAGTCAGATCATTCACGGCGGTGGTAGTGATAGGGGTAGTGCTATCGGTGTTATTATCCATTTCTATTATTTTTAATTTATTAGGTTTTCTAGTAGTAAATGAAAACGAGATTTTATTACTAGATCAATTTTATCAAGGGTCTGTCAGTACATTTTGACTTTTCTTAGTCTCCGCGACACATTCTATCCTCTACATTAGGTTCCACCTCGACACCCATTGTGAATTTCGCCCGTGTAAAGTTATTAAATACTTTTGGAGTAAAATTCGGATATATACATTCATTGTCCTGGAAATAGGTTTCAAACATCTTACGGCTATTACGTAGTCTCTCAGCTTCTGCTACCGGGCCACACATCGTGTTATCCCAACAGACGGGATTAGGATAGCAATCAGCATTATTTCGGTAGTTTAACCTACGAAGCCCCGACTCTGCATCAATATTCCGATTTATTCCACTAATCCAGGGCTTTAAATCATCGCCTTCTCTCGTACCTGGTATCCGACTCCAGTCATCGCCCGGACAAGGTAAGGGATCCTTCTTGGAGGAGAAACCACCACACTGCTTAGTGGGGATAGCCTTTCCTGTCGTGCTACATAGGTTCATAGGTTGTGCACCCTTGCAACTGCTCACAAATGTCGGCACTCCTCGAGGTGGACAGGTTTGATTAGGAGCGAGATTCTGTAACCAATATTTCTCTGACCTCTGGTCCTGTTCTGATGACTGAAGAACACGTGCTCGATTTGGCTCTATACAAGGGCTGGATGTCTGCGGATAAACAATATTATTTACTGGAGCATGGTTAATAAAAAAATTCCTGAGATATAAGTCACAATTCCAATCATCGCGATCTGTCATTCGTAATTCACCACAACTATGTGCTTGTGCATCATCAAAGTAATCACGATGAAATGCTTCTACCTGTTGCTTTCTCAGTTCAAGGTCTAGTGGACTTACCCTATAACCGGTTGGATCCACTACATTTTCGGGATCGGAATTACAGTCCCATCCAATATTAGCTGTTTTTGACATCTTCGTTATTATATATTAGGACAGATTATTAATGGATTATGATTGAATTTTATTTCATTTGATTTGTCAATCAGCATAGTTTTTGCAAGAGGTCTCAAAAATTCGTTCCCACTCTGTGACAGTATCCTTCATATCCTTATCTGAAATGTTTTCCAAGACTTTCGGGTGAATAATAATCTGCTTTTCATGAATTATATCTGTTCGGATAACATATTTCGTACCCTTCGTAGGAGGCAATCCTTCATGAAAGATACAATGATCAGTTATCAGGGCTCGTCCCTCCTTAGGTTCGATTAGAATATCATGTCTATCATCAGCTTTATTCGAAAAATTGCAATACCTTTTACGATGGGTTCCTACATCTCCCGTATCATAATCAACCCAATATCCCGTCTCACCACCACTGAAATCCGCATTGAGATAGATCAATAAGGTCGTAAAGGTCATTTGGCGATATTTTTGACCACCTCTCCAGACAGTTCGAGCCATGCGATAATCCATGTGCTTAGGAATTCGTTGACCCTTCTCATATTTATAGATTCTCAAATGAGGATTGACCCCCACAGGCGCCCATTTCAGAGCTTCTTCTTCATTTGGAATATATGCCATGTAGTCTATGTGTGTCAAATCTGGTGGCAAGACTTTTTTAACCACATTCCACAACTTCACTGCTTCTTCGGGTTCCTCTACCACGCAGAACTGCGAGGTTCTAGGAGCTTCATTGTTAGTGCGACCATGACCCCCACCTGAAGGAGGAGAAGCTTTAAAGCCTTTTTCTTCCGCATACTCGATCCATCTCAGGCATTCCTGCTTGGTCAATATGTAATCAACTGTAAAAATCTTCTCTCCATAGAGCTGGGTGGTAGTAAGTGATGATGAATGTGATGATGAATCTGATGGTGTTACCTGTGCTGCTAGTTTCTTAGACATAATGTTTTTTGATATTATGATTAATCAGTTCATCTGAATAATTAATTTCATTTTTGTTTTGGTTCTGACGAGATTTTCTTGTTCAGTAAGATTCTCTCGCATTTTTATCGATGCAGGGGTGGCGGTGCAGATCCCCTCTCTTACTCGATTCGCAATTATAAGCTCTATGTTCATGATAAAACCAATCAGCAAAGCTAGCTAAATCGGGTATTCCATCCATGGTCTCTTGGAATTGTTCAAGACTTTTGGTCTCTCTCTTAATTCGAGCCTGAATAGTACTCTCATCTAATCCCTCACTGCTAACTGCTCGAAATATTAGTTCCTTCTCAGGATCCCGATCTGCTAGTTTCCACAACCAATTAAAAATGGCATGAGTTCGCGCCATATGGAAATCCGAGGTTATTATCACAATGCTAGTGAAATTTAGCGGAATAGCGTAATTAGTTAATGCAAACCAAGCATTGGCGATGGTATCATAACTCGACCATTCCCTCATTATTTGAGTATGAGGTACTCCTTTGTTGATCAAATAGTGAGCACAGACTGTACTCTCATGCATGACAAATCCCTGATGATTCCGAGGACTCGGTTTATGGTATGTACCTCCACCTAGACAGAGAATCTGTTTCGTATCTTTATCTGCCGCCTCTCTCCATAATTTTATGGCAAGATCGAGGCGCCGAACTACCCACTGATGATTTCGATTCTCTTCATTTAGGCCACCAGCGAGCACGAAGATGACTTGAAAAGCGGTTTCCATCTTTTCATCATCATGTTCTTCTACCAGGCTTTCATCTTCTCCAATATGTAAAACATCATGGACATATTCGTAATTGATCTCCTCCCATCCCTCAGGCCGGTTGCACCAACCTTGACTCTTGTTTAGATTTTTTTGCGATATGATACTATTTAGATGTTTTGGACTAATACCAATGTCTCCCTCTCCTTATTTATAAGGACAGTAATTTACTCTGAACTTTAACGTGATAAGATAAGCAGAATAGTAGAATAGTAGAATAACATAAATAATGGTCAGATCTTCTTGAATAGATAGTGTCTTAAACTCTCTTCATCATATTGATAATGATCCTTGTTGATATTAGGGTCATTCGGATTACCTCGGTTCATTGAAGTAGCCATATTATTCAGCGCTTGTAAATTCTCGAAATCGCAAGAGAAACCGAATATCATGTCTTCGAAATTTTCAGTTTTTTTCAGATTACTAATTCCTTCCAGCTGTTGCGCTTGGAAAAAATAATTAGCAATTGAATCACTTATTTCTTGTTGGCTT
>RCMY010005428.1_pt1 | contig 11579 bp, 18 predicted proteins | sample 2041341 | NCBI WGS metagenome assembly RCMY01 (sample SAMN09708234, study PRJNA481090) | Marine sediment metagenome, whole genome shotgun sequencing project.
GATAAAACAGTCCTTTTCATAGGCGCAACGGGCGTTTGTCGTGACATCGCCCTTTTGCCGGATTTCACGGCATACATAGGCCGGGCCCTCGCCGTCGATGGCCTCGACCACATCGAGCATGGAAATGTTCCCGGCCGGTCGTGTCAGGCGATAGCCTCCTCTCGGGCCGGGAACCGCCTCGGTCACGGAAGCGGCTGTCAGCGCGCGAAGATGCTTGAGCAAGTAGCTCTCCGAAATACCGTGCAGCGCCGCCAAGTCCTTGCCCGACAGAACCTTCCCTGTTGGCAACGCCGCCAGAACAACGGCGCAATGCAAAGCCGCTTCAACCCCATCTCCCAGACGCCGCATTCGCGTATCTCCTTATGTTCTCAGTTCTGCACTTTGCTGTTGCAGTGATTAATTATAGATATAAACTATCCATGATTAGACTACAACTCTTGCTCACAATAAGGATCACACCAATGACCATGCGCTTCAACGTCGCAAAAGATACACCTCAACTCTACGAGGCTCTTCTGGCGCTCAATGCGGCGATTGCCGGTTCAGGAGCCGACGCTCGCCTCATACACCTCATCAAGATCAGGGTTTCTCAGATAAATGGGTGTGCGTTTTGTGTCGGTATGCATGTCAAAGAGGCTATTGATGATGATGTCGAACAGAACCTTATTAATCTGCTGCCTGTCTGGCGGGAGACAAGCGCCTTCGACGCACGAGAGCGGGCCGCATTGTCCTGGGCTGAAGCTCTCACACTACTGGCCGGGACAGGTGTTTCGGATGACGACTACAAGGCCGCTCACGCAGAACTGAGTGAGCAGGATTTGGCGGCGCTGACCGTGGCTATCGGCACGATGAACTTGTGGAACCGCATCGGTGTCGGCGCGCAGATGCCGGCCTGACCATGCAAATTCAACAATTGGCCCATGACATGACATGTATCAAAAATGACGCCGCCAAACTGGCATCAGCGCAGGGTAAAAATCAGGACACAATCTGGCGGCGCTCAAGACTGAACATCATCAACTTCCTGCTTTTCTGCCTCATAGCGATTGCCGTGCCGATGAAGAGCTACGCCCAAGATGCGAAGCGTGGCGCCCCCGGTGTTCACCGCGAATTGCTTCACCAATCAACCTTGCCCGACTTCCCCGATCATATCGTGACTGCCCTGACGGTTGAAATTGCACCTGGTGCGGTCGTCGGACCCCATCGGCATGGTGGCTTCGTATACGTTTATTTGCTGCAGGGCCGGATCCGCAGTCAGATGAAAGGCGAGGACCCTGTGGAATATAGCGCCGGGCAAAGCTGGATCGAACCGGCTGGAGCCTTGCACAAACACACTGAAAATCCCAGCAAGACCGAACCGGCGAAGTTCCTCGCGGTGATCTACAGCGAGGAAAATGCCGTTATCACTCAGCCGGAAAAGGACAGCCACGACTAATGTTTGTGAACGACGCATACTTGGTTACAGCCAGACGCCTGCAAACTAGGTCCGGCGTCTCGGCCAAATCTTCGGCTCTCATGTTGGTGCAGAATTCCACGAAATGATGTAAAGCCTGTGTCATCGAGGATTGTGCTGAGATTGGGACGCCCCATGAAAGTGCTTAAATGCTGTCTTCGGCCTGCGTCAAGAAGGCCATCCATGAGCGCGCCGATGTCCTCCAACATTCTCCCATTGATACGCAGAAAAGGCCTCGGCTCGCCGTTGCAATAATGATGCAACTCGGAGGGCGTTACGCCCCGTCGATGACTGCGATGTCTATATCGGCTGCCGGAGGATTGTTGAGATGAGGTGTGCAGCTCATCATGGCCACTTTGCCTTTAGGTGGTGGAGGTGTTTATCTGCGGATCATCGGGGTCATCAGGAAACAAGTCATTTGCGTTGATGTTACCGTATAGCGGGGTGATCACGAAGGCGAGGTGCTTGAATCCTATTTAACAAAGCGACGAGATCGCAAAGCCGCATTGAAATTCCTCAGGAAAACCATGAAACGCCATGGCAAGGTTGAGGTGCTCGTCGCCGACAAACTGCGTTCCTTTGGCGCTGCGATGAAGGTCGTTGGCAACGTAGGCAAACAGGAAACTGGCCGCTGGCTCAACAATAGGGCGGAAAATTCTCACCTGCCGTTCCGACGACGAGAACGGGCCATGCTACGCTTTCGGCGCGTGCGAACTTTACAGAAATTTGTCGCCGTCCACGTCCCTGTCTTCAACCATTTCAACCAAGAGCGCAGCTTCTACAGCCGGTCACATTTCAAGCTGAATCGTGGCGCCGCTCTTGCCGAGTGGTGCGACCTTTGTGCGGCATAACAGATTGCCGATACCGGAAAACTGAGACGAATTCGCATTCGTCTGACACCACCCCGTCCCGCGATCGGCTTGGAGCGTCGCAAACCCAGTGACCTCATTTGCAAATCCAGGGAGGTTAACCATGCACTAACATTCAAACTGGACCACCCGATGGGGGCGCTCCAACTTACTAAAATTCAGACGACCGACCCAATCGCTTCAACTTACCCACGATCTTGGCGCTATCAGTCTTGAAGCTTCGACAATAGCCTGACAAGCTGAGCTGCGTCCTTGGTCGTCAGCTTTGCTCCGATCTCTTGTGACAAAACGCGGGCATAGACGGGCCACATTGCCTGCCTGACAGACTGTCCTTTGTTAGAGATGCGCACGATTTGCCCACGCCCATCGTCGTCGCAGTCCTGACGTTCGATCAGTTCTGCTTTTACCATACGGTCTAGCAGACGCGACGTGCCGTATTGAGGCAGCAACAGAAGCTCCCGTAGTTTGAATGGGCGTAAGCCGTCAGGGCCAGCCTTCTCGATCTCCAGCAGTGCGTCATACCAAGCGAGAGGTGGGTGTTCGGCTGCTTTCAGCGCCACCTCGACCGATTCGAGGAGCCTTTGACTGGTGGTGACTATTGCGGCCCAAGCAGCCTGAGTTGCGCGATCTGGTTTGGTCATAAATTCAATATGCCACGTAGATGCACTTGCATCAAGGTTGACATTGCAATAATTCGCTGGCAATCTAGATGCAATTGCATTGACGTAAGGGCGCCCATCATGTCACAGACACAACTCATCGATATTGCCACATTTCTCCTGCGTGTAGCGTTGGGCATCATGTTCTTGGCACACAGCGTCATTTTGAAACTGTTCGTTTTCACTCTGCCAGGGACTGCCCAGTTTTTTGAGTCCGTCGGAATGCCTGGCTGGCTTGCCTATGTGGTGTTTACGGCCGAAGTCGTGGCGGGTGTCTTTCTCGTCTTGGGAGTGCAGACGAGATGGGTGGCCCTCGCGACCGTGCCGATCCTTGCTGGCGCTACATGGGCACATTCCGGCAATGGCTGGATGTTCGGCTTTGAGAATGGCGGCTGGGAGTATCCTGCCTATCTGACGCTGCTGGCCGTCGTGCAAAGCATGCTCGGCGACGGGGCGTTCGCTCTCAATCGTTCCCTATTGCCAACAGCGATCGCAAAATTCAACCAGGAGAAGGCAATGCAATGAAACAGGCAGTCTGTAATCTGACCCATGGTCCCGCTGTGGGTGCGGCCCGAGCGCTTCCGTTCTTTGAACGCGACGAATTGGACTGTGTTTGTGGGGAGCCGTTATGAAACTTCATCTGATCAGCCATAATCTCTGCCCCTATGTTCAGCGGGCCGTGATTTCACTCTCCGAAAAAGGTGTCGATTTTGAGCGCACCTATATCGACTTTGCCGATAAACCGGATTGGTTCCTTGCAATCTCACCTCTTGGAAAGACGCCAGTTCTGTTGGCCGATGATGTGCCGATATTTGAGTCCGCTGTGATCCTTGAATATCTCGAAGAAACGCAACCGAACCCGCTGCATCCGGGCGATCCGCTTGAGCGCGCCCGGCATCGAGCGTGGATGGAGTTCGGGTCGGCCACGCTGAACGATATTGCGGGTTTCTACTCTGCAACGGACGAAAAGGCCTTTGGTGCCAAGACTACTGCTCTTCGAGGCAAGTTCGAGCGCTTGGAAAATGAATTGGGCACAGGCCCCTATTTTGACGGAGACCGGTTCAACCTTGTGGATGTCGTCTTCGGCCCCGTTTTTCGATATTTCGACACCTTTGACCGGATTGGTGATTTCGGAATTCTTGCAGGGCTGTCGAAGGTTGATGATTGGCGTCACACTTTGGCTAGCAGACCATCTGTCATCGAAGCTGTTACGCCCGACTATCCTGACCTTCTGGAGCGGTTCATCGAGCGGCGCAGTTCCAAATTATCCGAGATTTACAAAGGGAATAACGCCCTAACAAGTGGGTGACATCAGCTAGACCTTATAAGCCGCCGCACGCTCGGTTCGGTCGCTTCACCAGCCATAGACAACCGTTTTTTGGCAGGGAACTTCAGTCATGGGGGTTTTGCTTACAAACTGGCATTCGGACAATTTGCAGCTAAACTGCCTTGAGTGGCGGCTTCGTCTACGATTTGAAACCGCTGCACCTCGTTATGACAGCGACCATAAACCTCAGACATTCTCGACTTGGTTGCGTATGAACAAATGGCCAGTTTAGGTGTTTCGCGATCATACCGATTTCAAAACGTTGACGCTGTGATTTGGCGAGCTCCCTTATTGAAGATGTGAATCATTTTCAATGCAGCTGAGACTGCAGTCGTCAGAACCGCTCGATGTGAGAGAACCCAGAGCGCTCTAGGCCATCGTGACATTGTGCCGGATGCTGCCTGGCGTTTCATCGGCTTGCTGACACAGCCAATTGACGAACAATTTTAAGCCAGTTCGAGGGGGATGATGCACGTCTGGGTAAACCACAAAATAGGGCCAATCAGAAATCTGTCTGTTTAAGAAAGGTTCGATCAGTGTACCCTGTGCGATCTCCTCACTAATCAGAACGCTCCTGCCAAGCATGAACCCTTCACCATTGATCGCGGCCTGAATTGTCAGGGTGCTGTCCGTGAACAGTTGACTTGGCTCGAGGCTACCCGTTGGTTGAACGTTCTCCCGGTCCATCCACGTACCCCAATCCAGATTGGTATCTTCTGTGCCGAAAGTATGATCTGCAAGAAGCGCCCTGGTCCCGATGTCCGCTAGGGCAACAGCGTTTTTGCTCCAGTAATCAGGGCTGCAAACGGGAGCCACATATTCGTCGAACAGCTTTGTTGCGTGGCATCCGGGGTACGCCCCCGTTCCCGATCTAATTGCAAGTGTCAGCTCGCGGCGATTGAAGTCTGCCTGATCAAAGGAGGCCTCCAGCATCACTCTGTAGCTCGGATGCAAGGCGCGAAATTGGGGCAGTCGGTGGATCAGCCATCTGGACGCCAAAGACGGCAATACACTTAGCTTGATTTCCTCATCATGTCCGATGTCACGTATCTTCGAGGCGTCTTTTTCAAGCTTATCAAATGTTTGTTTTATCAGCTTGGCAAACCGCAGGCCATTCTGGCTTAAATTGGTGGTGTTAGAGGACCGCTCCAGCAATCGGACACCCAGCCAGTCTTCCAGGTTAGTGATTTGCTGGCTCACGGCGGATGCACTTACACGAAGCTCAGAAGCTGCCTTTGACATGCTGCCATTCCGAACCACAGCATCGAATGCCCTTAGCGAATTCAGTGGTGGCAGCTTTCTCATTTATCACGTTCCTGAAAAACACATTTAACGCATCCTACACCATTAGAAAATCTAATGCCGTAGTTAGTTTTTCGAGGGAACAGAATTTCAAGCATTGCGCTAAACAAACTCGAAAGTCGCGTTGCTTGCGGCCGTATATTGGAAAGCATGAAATGAAAGCTGTTGGCGTCCTTGAAAACCTCCCCACAACTGATGAGGCGAGCTTTGTCGACTTCGAACTGCCAGCCCCTGTGGCCACAGGCAGAGATCTACTTGTCCGTATTGACGGGATTTCCCTTAACCCTGTCGATTTCAAAGAACGGCACGATATTATCGGCAAGTTGGACAACCCCCTTATCTTGGGCTGGGATGCCTGCGGCGAGGTCTTGTCCGTCGGTGAAGATGTCCAAACATACAAGGTCGGCGACATGGTGATGTATGCTGGTGAGATCAATCGTCCGGGTTGTTATGCGGAACTGCAACTCGTGCACGAGCGGATTGTCGGTCCAAAACCTGCAAGCCTGACACCAGAGGAGGCGGCCTGCGTTCCACTTACCGCGCTTGCGGCGTGGGAAGCGTTGTTTGACCGCTTGGAGATTGACCGCATAGCAGATGAGAATATCGTACTTCTAATAATTGGTGGTGCAGGCGGCCTCGGGTCAATGGCCATTCAATTTGCGCGCCAACTCTCCAAGTGCAAGATCATCGCGACGGCATCACGCAAAGAAAGCAAAGACTGGTGCCTCAAAATGGGGGCGCATCACGTCATCGACCACTCACGTGATTTAAAAGACCAACTGGCAGCCTTAGGCCATGATACAATTCCCTTGATACTGAATCTCAGCAACAACATTCCCTATTGGAAGGTCATGGCTGACCTAATTTCACCCGAAGGTGCGATTTGTCTGGTCGCCAGCACCAAGGCCAAACTGGATCTTGACCTGTTCATGGGAAAAAGTGTGCGTATCAACTATGAGCTGATGTTTACCCGGTCCCTGTATTCAACAGACAAAATGTCTATCCAGGGAGATGTCCTGCGACGGATCGCTAAAATGATTGATTCCGGGACGATCCTGCACACCAGAACCGACGATATGGGCAAAATTTCAGCCGCAAACATCAGAATGGCTCATGCTCGCGTTGAGACAGGACGGATGATCGGGAAAGTAACGCTATCGGGTATGAATACCTAGTCGTGGTCATAGCTTTAGGAAAGATCAAGACAAATACATTGCTGATCTCAGCAGCCCATTTTCGGAGAATGCACAACGCAGTGCGCGTTGGCACTAAGCGGCGTAAACTGCCTGCGGTGCTTAGCATTTCTTATTGCCCCGGGGCGTCGACGTTGCGCTACGCCTGCTGATCAAAAATACCTGATAGGTCGCCGTCCAGAACAGGCCGAAGGAAATGTCTGTCGTAGCGCAGGATGCACTTGGTTCTGACGGCAAAATCATATGTCGCAATACAAGCTGGATCGGCAGAACTTTGGGTTCGATAGGTTTCGTAAGCAGCCAGAGACGGGAATGAGAATGCAGCAAACGCGAGGTCCTTCGGCCCTTCGTGTGGTAGGAAATACCCATGATGCGTGCCGCCAAATCGCTCGACGAGAGGTATCCACGCTTTTGCATAGACCTCGAAGTCCGCGGTTTTGGCAGGGTCAATCTTGTAGGTTACGTGACAGGTTATCATGATTTCTCCGATCTGATTTTTTTTGCTTTTGTCCGTCGGAACGGGATTTAGACCCGTAGGCTCTGATCCCAGAGCCACTGGGAACTTCGCATGTGTAGAGACTTGCTCCAGATTAGACGCCCACGAAGGTAGCTCTGAGGCGAATATTCTGACCCGTTCTGCAACGTTAACCGGTTCGCTCAGAGATCCTGCCGGAACGATCATCTTGGTTGCGTCCCTGTTTGGCCAAGGTACGCCGGACCCGCAGATTCGGCAGAACGACTTGGATATCTCCCGCCCCGGCACTTGGTAACTGATGATATCGCCAACGCCCCCAAGCCAGTCAAACCCTTCGAGGGTCGCGAACAGGTTAGATGCAAACGCTGACCCGGTGATTTGGCGGCACTGATCACAACTGCATAGAAACAGTTTTTCGAACGTGTTGATGACCTCGAATGAGACAGCTCCGCACAGGCAGCCTCCTTTGATTTTTTGGAGCGATGGGGCGTCTTGTCTGGTCATTGATTGTGCCTTTCATATTGCATTACGCCGCATCTTTTCGCGTGCTATCCAGCCGCTTCGATCAACTCGATGGTGTATCCATCCGGATCTTCAAGAAACGCGATGACTTCCTTTTCATTGGTTTCGCTGGGCGCGAATTTCATCGGGCCAGCAGGCCTCGTCATGGCCTCGCGCAAGCCGCGTAGATACCGGGAACTTCAAGCGCGATTTGGCCATAGCCGGTGCCGTGCTGATAGCCAGTTTCGTCCCAGTTCCACGTCAATTCTACCGTAGAGGCCGACGGGGCCCCGCCGTATCCCATAAACACCAAGGTGAAGCGACCTTCGGGGAAAGTCTCGCGCCGCATTTCGCGCATGCCCAACGCCTCTGCATAAAAGGCGATGGAACGGTCAAGATCACCCGCGCGAACCATCGTGCAAAAGAATGCGGTTGGGAAAGCTGGTTTGGTCGGTCATTCGAACTGTCCCTCCGAGAGGTAGGGGGCCGACAATCCATATCGCGTGGCTTGTCGGCAGGTTTAATGCTTATTGGCAGACCTCGCCGCTGTAGCGGACCAAGCCTTGCAGGTTGTTGGGATCGCGCAAATCAACGAGGCCATAGCTATTAAAAGACCCGTGGGCGCCCTTCATCGTACCGCGTGAGGTGCCGTCCTGGATGTCATAGGTGATCTCGATCATGAAGCGGCCGGGTCTACCGGGCACAGCTGTCAATATTCCAAGGTCTTTGGTCTGAAACGCGCCGCCATCGTCACGGCCAAAATAATGCTCCATATCCATCTCGAGGCCTGTGGCCGTTTCACGCTGCGCGGTGATTTTGCCAGCCGCGTTTTGCACGCTGCCCGTCAATGCGGCGGAGATGATGATGGGGTTGCCTTCACCTTGGGCGAAGAAGTTTGGGATTGCGACACCGCCAATAGGGGAGCAGACAGCCGGAGCGGCAGACGCGCTAGTGGTGCCTGAGAGAGAGATACCGGACGCGAGGACCACTGCGACAAGAGATAGTCTAATCATGTTATATTCCTTTGGATCAGGTGGACTTGGACGTGATATTTTCGTTTGGGTGCGCGCACCCATTCGCTGGCCCGTATTTTCGGGTCAACAGTTTTGTAATGTCGATGTTCTAGTTAACTTGCGGCTCAGGCGGCCTTGATCTCCATCGCCTGTTGGATATCACCAAGACGGAAAACCTGCCCCGCCCCGGCCCAGCCGCCGTCAGTCACCTCATAGAGCATCGCCCAATGGTTGAGCCTGCCGTCGTAAGGGCCAACGATATCATCGACGATACGACCAATTTCAGTGATCAGGCCTAGTCTGGTCTCATCGTTCAACGCGCCCTGCGGCGTCGTCACGGCGATACGAAACGGAGGTTTCTCCAGCGGTACACCGCCGACATAGAAACTGCCCTGAGGCTTTTCATTGAAATGCGCCCAAACCAGAGACTGCGCGCCTTCGCTTTTTAATGGGGCACCTTCAGCCTTGAGAACGGCATTCGAGAGCTGTGACATCAGCGCATCTTGTTGCGGTTTATCCAGATCACCCCGTGGGGCGTCTACTTGAATGAGTGGCACGGATCTTTCCTTTCTTCGTTTAGGTTAAGTGTAATAGGGGGAGCGGAGACCGCGGCTGGCGGCCTCGGTGACGCTTGCGTCAGACACGCAGGTGTAAACGGCCACGTTGAGTTTTGCTGCGGTTTTCGGGAAATCATCAACTGCGAATGCGCGCGCGTTTTCCACCGTATCAAACGCATCGACCCCGCCAAGCGGGTTGGTTTTCACCGCACTGAGCCATAGCTTGGAGATCAACTGTTTTTGCTGCTTCAGGACCGGGTTGCGCGCCTGCCACGGACCGTTTTCAAACGGGATGTTGATTTGCAATTCGGTGTAGACGAAGGCTTTGGGGTTCTTTTGTTTTTCTCCATTTTCAGATGTGGCGGCTACCATCGCCAAGTTGCAGCCGACAGCGAGGCTTTCGATCGTTAAAGCCGCACCGGTGCCCACCCTGATTTGGCGGCGGCTAATCACTTTTTAGATTTGCGGGCCTGTACGGTATTTCATCTGGCGCTCCTATGGTTCCACACCGCTAGGTTTCGTCGGTTGCACTGTGGTAAACATCAATATATAGCGATCACTATATACTCGTAATGTAACGATCGCTATTCTGTCAACAGAAAAATAGCGATCGCTATAAAATATGAAAGGACAGGTCGTGGCACAAGTACCAACGAAGAAGGAGCAAACCCGCGCGCGCATTTTGGACGCTGCAAGTCAGAGCTTTAGAAGTAGTGGGTATGCCGGAACCGGAGTGGATGGTGTTGCGAAGGCCGCCGGCGTGACCTCGGGCGCCTTTTATGCGCATTTCGGGTCTAAGGACGGCGCGTTTGAAGCAGCGCTGGTTGCTGGGCTGGACGAGGTAATTGAGAGCATTCCGAATTTTCAGAATGAGTTTGGCTCTGATTGGGTTGGTGCATTTGCGGACTATTATCTGGGTGAGGCGCACCGGAAAAATCTTGCTTGCGGATGCGCGATGACCACCCTGTCCCCCGAAGTTGCGCGGGCAGACCCCGAAGTTCGCATGGCCTATGAAGCGAAAATGAACAGAATTGTAGGCCAGATTGCCGATGGCTTGGGCGGGAACTCGGATGAGGGCAGACATGCTCGGGCTTGGGCGATGTTAAGCACGCTGATCGGCGGACTGACGCTTTCACGCGCCGTTGCAGACCCCGACATCGCAAACGCCATCGCCGCAGCGGCCCGCGCCGCAGCATTGGCCGCCTCACAAGACTGATTTACCGACCAAGCCTTCTGAAGGCCGAGGTGGTTATCACTCTTCCGTTAGGCCTATGACCCTTCACTAGACAACCCTTTGTACCTCTGTGAACCTGCCTAGACCCGCGAACCTAATAGGACATGATTGCATGGAAACCCGCCCACCGTTGCCGCCTTTCACCCGCGAAACTGCAATCCAAAAGGTGCGCCTTGCCGAAGACGGCTGGAACACCCGCGATGCAGCCAAAGTTGCCACTGCCTACACGCTTGATACACCAAATGGCGCAATCGTGCGACCTTTGTAAGTAACCGCCAAGAAGCGGAGGCATTCCTGAAAGCAAAGTGGATCCGCGAATTCGAGTACCGCCTGATCAAGGAACTTTGGGCCTTCACCGACAACCGCATCGCCGTTCGCTACGCCTATGAATGGCACGACGACAGCGGCAATTGGTTCCGGTCATATGGGAATGAAAACTGGGAGTTTGCCGAAAACGGGCTAATGCAAGACCGCTTTGCAAGCATCAACGACCTGCCCATCGCTGAAGCTGACCGCAAGTTTCGCTGGCCTCAGGGTCGCAGGCCAGACGACCACGCGGGGCTTTCTGAATTGGGTTTGTGAACCTGTGAACGTCGGGGGGCAAGCTGAGGATAGGTAAGGGTAGACCGACCAACGCCCGACTTCTGCACGACCTGCTAAGAACTCGCATGGGCCCTGTCCGATACCATAGGGCATCTGCTACGCGACCTTCGATAGTTGATCCCAGATAGATTGCGCAACAATGCCGACGTCTTTGTCGCGCTTGCGCATTTGAAATAGGTGCGATTGGCGTTTTTGATAGCCTTCAACGTTGAGAGCTACCAACTCACCCCGAGCCAATTCATCCTCGATCATATGCGTCGGAATGCCGCCCCACCCTAGCTTCGCCAACAAAATCTCTTTTTTTGCTGCAAAGTCCGAAACGGTCCAGCGAAGACCGCCTGGCAGCAGATCCCTGCTTTGCGCAAACTCGCCGCTACCGCTGTCGGCAACAAC
>RCMY010005990.1_pt1 | contig 11578 bp, 9 predicted proteins | sample 2041341 | NCBI WGS metagenome assembly RCMY01 (sample SAMN09708234, study PRJNA481090) | Marine sediment metagenome, whole genome shotgun sequencing project.
TTCCTCCTCCCTTCCTGATACTTTTCACGATTTCTAGAGTTAAACGAACTGGCATTTTGCGTCAATAAGAAAGAAAATTTCTTCATTCATTGATTAAACAGTCTGCAAAAATTTCGTTTCGTTACTTGCCCTTCGCTTAATATGCCTTGATTTTTTTTGCTTTCATAACAGAGGCTCCGGCACTGCTCCCCTCTGCGCTTCTTTTTGCTGTCAGTCACAAAAGTTGCTTTGCGGTAATAGCGTCGCGCAAATGGCATTTCGCGCAAACTCTATACTGGCGGTTCATGTGACAATAAGTACAGTTCATCCCTGCGTGCAACAGTCGCCCGAACAGAATGACGCAGCATGACACAGTGCAGAAAAAAATGTTCTCGCCGCCAGTTTCATCAGCGCAGCAAATGAAAGTGCAGCGCTTCGGTCTGGTTTTTTCGATCTGCCACAGTCTGTCCGGCGCATGCGCACCGCTTGTTCCAAAAACAACCAGAACAGCAGCCAGCGCCGCAAGCCAGCACCTACACAGACGTAGGGCAGATACATGCGGCAATGGCATGATGCCTGGCGGCACTGCCTCCAACATCCCAGCGCTCGAACAAAAACCTTGTTGTACTCTGCCAAAACACCGTAGGGGGGCGTGGGGAGGTGACACTTTTGCAAAAGGGGCCCTCCCCCACAAAACACTGCAACGTGGCACTCCCCCCGTTCAGACCCTAATCCTGTAATCTCTGTACCCCTTTTGCGCAAAAATACAAAGGCGGCCCTTTTCATGACGGAAGCGGGCACTCGCGCGCTTGCCGGATGAAAAGGGCCGCCTGACGTTGCGCCACCAGAGCATTTAACACTTGAAATGCTCGCGCGCGGCAGGCAAAAGCCTGCCTGTTCGCATTTCGTGGCAAGGATTTTCAGGAAATCCTTGCAGAGCAATTAACTCATTTCATTCGTTAACTGCTCTAAAAACGCGGTCAGCTATGCCGTGTTAGTGAAGCCTTAAAGAGCCTCCTGGAAACGCGCAGTTATTTCCTTAGCCGAGCTTGGTAGCGTCAATGACGTTATAGTCAAGCCCCAGTTGCTTGCCGGGGATGCCAAGAGCCAGCCCCACGAACTGCGAAAGATGCAGCACGGGCACGCGGGCCTTGGACTTGCTTATTTCCTGTGCATTGTCCTGATAGATGTCCAGCTGCATCTGGCAGAGGGGACAGGGGGTGACAATGCAGTTTGCGCCGCCGGCAGCGGCGTCGTTGACGATTTCGCTGGTCATGTGCATGACGGATTTTTCCGCCGGATAGACGGCATGAAAACCGCAGCAGTCCAGCCGCTTGGCAAAGGGCGCGGTCTGTGCGCCCACGGCGCTGACAATGGTTTCAAAGCTTGAGGGATTCACGGCGCTTTCGAAACCGAGGGCCGATTCCGGCCGCAGGCTGTGGCAGCCGTAAAACGCTTAAGGTTTGTGAGCGGTTTGACGACCTTGGACTTGAGCACGTCGGCATTCCGGGCCAGCACCCAAAGCAGGCTGGTCACATCGCTGGTGCCTTTGTAGGCCATGTTTCCCTTGGCCAGAAAGGTATTGATGCGGTCTTTCTGCCCGCCGTCCAGTTCTTCCTTGGCGCGGCGCAGCATGAGCAGACAGGTGCTGCACGACGTGAGTATGGGCAGCCCCATCTGTTCGGCCAGCGCCAGGTTGCGAGCGTTGGCCACAAGGGTTGCCACGTGATCCACGTCCTGAGCCTGCGAAGCGCCGCAACAGCTCCAACCGGGGATCTCCTTGAGCGTAATGCCCAGGACAGGAGCCACGGCTTCAAGGGCCATCTTGGATTCCTTGGCGGCCTGAGTCAGCACGCAGCCGGGGAAAAAGGCATATTCGGTCTGCATACGGTTACTCCTTCGCAGCGGCGTGCGCCGCCTCAATCATCTTCACAAGGGCATCGTGCCCTTCAATGGTTTCGCCGCCGAAAACTTCCAGCGGGTCCATCTTGCCCTGCCGCAGCAGGGTAATGGCCATGCCAGCCCTGGCCAGGGTGCTGACGCCCTCTGTGCGCAGGGCAAGCCGCACTTCATTAAGCCTGCCGGAATCGTCCACCAGGTCCGTATAGAAGGACTTGGCATGGGCGGGGCCAACGCCCTCGGTCATGCCCTTGGCCATGACCATGGCGCGCATGGCCGCTATGTCGTCGGCGGAACTGATGCCCTTGGGGCAACGGTTGGCGCATTCCTGACAGTGCACGCAGTTCCACAGACCGCCAGCCACAGAAGGCTTGCCGTGCAGCAGGGGATCCTTGGTGCGCGAGTCATTGGCCACACGCCAGGCATGCGTGAATACGAAGGGTTCCATGTAGTCGCGGTTGTCGGCCGTGAGTTTGTTGCATTCCGAAGCGCAGCAGCCGCAGATGATGCAGTCCCACTGCTTCTTGATGCGGTCAAATTCCGCCTGGGTCTGGCGGCAGCCTTCCTTCTCGGAAAACTCGGACTTGGCCACCATGCCGGGATGGATTTTACGCAGGTTGTCCACTGCAGGCTCCCAATCCACCACAAGGTCTGAAATGACCTTGAAATTGGCCAGGGGCGAGATGCGGAACGTATCCGTGCCATAGGTTTTCATGAGGTCGTCCATCTTGGTGTCGCAGGCCAGAATGGCATGGCCGTTGACCCTCACGCCGCATGCGCCGCAAATGGCGCAACGACAGGACGCCGTGAAATTCAGCGTGGGGTCCTGGGTCTGCTTGATGAACAACAGGGTATTGAGCACCGTCTTGCCCGCCACATCGTCGGTGGCAAGGGTGTAGGCCTGCTCGTAGTGTTTTTTGCCGTCAAAGCGGTCAATAATAAGGGTAGCCATCAGTATTTCCGCTCCTCAGGCTTGAATTTGGTGATTTGCACATCTTTCCAGCCCATGTGCAGCTTGCCGCTTTCATCCATGGTGACCATGCTGTGCTTGAGGTAGTTGACGTCATCACGCTTGGGATAGTCCTCGCGTGTGTGGGCGCCGCGGGATTCCTTGCGCTCTGTGGCGGCAAGGCAGGCGGCCTGGGCCAGTTGCAGCATATTCCCCAACTCCACGTATTCCGTGAATACGGAGTTGAAGACAGGGTTGGCGTTGGGCACGCGCAGGGCATCATAGCGCGAGCGCATCTCGTCCAGGGTGCCAGCCAAAGAGGCAAGCTTTGCCTCGGTACGGAAGATGCCCATGTTGTCCCAGAGCTGTGCGCCCATTTGTTCGCGCAGGGCATACATATCCTTGGCGTCGCCTCCGCTTGTGACATTCTTGAAGCGGCTCTGCCATTGCCCCGTCAGATCGGCCAGGCCCTTGCCCGCACTCTGATCAGCCGTGGTCGCATAGGCAGCAGCGCCGTTTCCGGCGATCTTTCCTGTCACCACCGCATCGGCCAGAGAGTTGCCGCCCAGACGGTTGGCGCCGTGGATGGACACGCAGGAAGCCTCGCCAGCGGTAAACAGGCCGGGCATGGGGGTGGACATGTCGTCAAACTTGTCCACGGCAATGCCGCCCATGGAATAGTGCGCCGTGGGGCGGATGATCATGGGCTTGTCCACAAGGTCTATATTTTCAAACAGCTTGCCGACGTGGCGGATCTGCGGGAGGTCATTGATGATCTTGTTCCTGCCCAGATGCACGAGATCCAGCAGCACATAGGATTCCAGCCCATGGCCATAGCCACGGCCTTCGCGAATTTCGGTTTCAATGGCGCGGGCCACGATGTCGCGAGGGGCCAGCTCCATCTTGGCCGCCGCATAGTTTTTCATGAAGCGCTCGCCCTTGTTGTTGAGCAGGTAGCCGCCCTCTCCACGCGCCGCCTCGGTGATAAGCACGCCGCCGTGCACCACGCCAGTGGGGTGAAACTGGACCATTTCTGGATCCGCAAAAGGCACGCCTGCGCGCAGGGCCGCCGCCACGCCGTCGCCAGTGGCAATGTACGGGGTGGATGTGCGGTTCCAGAAAATGCGGGTATACCCACCCGTGGCCAGCACCACGGCCTTGGCGCGGACCGGAGCGATTTCTCCTGTACGGATGTTGCGCAGCACCGCGCCTTCGCAACGGCCGTTGTCAACGCCAAGATCCAGCAGTTCGTAATCCATGAGAAACTTCACGCCGTGGGTCAGGGCCTCGTCCAGACAGACATGGGCCACAATATGGCCCGTCTTGTCGGCGGAATAGTTGCAGCGCACCTTGGACGCGCCGCCAAAAGGCCGGGCCTTTACCCTGCCGTCTTCCGTGCGCGAGAAAGGCATGCCCAGGTAGTCCAGTTCCAGGATCGTGGGGCCAGCCTGCTCGCAGAACTTGAGCGTGGAATCCTGGTCCACAAGGTAGTCGCCGCCCTTGACGGTGTCATAGCAGTGCAGCTCGTAGGAATCGCCCTTGCTGAAATCCGTAACGCCGTTGATGCCGCCTTCGGCCATACAGGTGGCGTTGCGGGAGGGCATGCATTTGCTGACCACCACCACGCTGAGCTTGGGATTCTTTTTCATGGCGGCCACAGCGGCGCGCAATCCCGCGCCGCCAGAGCCGATTATAAGGATGTCACATGTGGCCATGGGGCCAACACCAGTAACGGCAGCCAGGGCCTTGTCAAGGCCGCTGGCACTCACCGTCAGCGCGCTGAGGGTGATACAGGCCGATTGCAGAAATTTTCTGCGGGTAAACTGTTGCGTCATAAAATAATCCTCAGAGGTAAATGAATGTCTCTGGCAACCTGGGCGGGGCCATGCCTTATATCCGCCTGTATCCGCCAGGCCGCAGGACTGAGGCATCCGTTCATTGTAGGCTGTTTGCACAATCAAACAGCCTGTCGCTTGCGCTGATTGTATCTTACCGCACCACAGGGTTAAGAGTAAACAGCCTTAATAACATGCTGGAAAAGAAAAGAAATTTTGGGGCCGTAAAAATCTGCCGTCTAAAGAATCTCAACCTCTCCATGTCATGCTCGCATAATACTCTTGAATAAAAGAATTATAAGAAAATCTATTAAAAACCATGATAAAAAAGGCGCATAGTGTCCTGCCGCTAAAAAATTACAGCCTTTGCAGTTCACCCAAATAGTACACAAAAGTATATACTGGGCGGCAAGCCTTGATGAGTCTGCCTGCGTAAAAAATAAAAATATGTGCTTTCGCACACATACCTTCCAGTTGATCCAAAAAGCAGGGCAGGCAAGCGTTACGGTGCACCTGTGCGCTGAACAGATGCCGTCCGCACGTTCGAACAATTTTAAAACTTAAAGCAACATACTAAAATAAAAGGAAAAATTTAGCTAAAACTGGGAACGGCGGTTTTATCTCTTGCCAATAAATAGATTAAGGTATTTACTATACATATCATTCTGTAGAGGATCGGCATGTACAGAAGCAAGCAGCAGATTAAACGCATCTACGCCATAGCCTTTATTGTCGGCGGCCTTTTCCTTGTCTGCAGCCTCATGCTGCTGCGGCACGCGACCAGGCAGATCGAGCAGGTAAACATAATACACCTGTATGAAACCACAACGCAGTTGCGAATACTACTGCAACGCCAGTTGGCGCAAAATTTTCAGACTCTTCACGGCCTTGCCACCACAGTCAGCTACATGTCGCAGCAAAAAACGCTTCCGCTGCATAAAGAAATCCGCAATAACAGCAACTTTACGCACATCGGACTCATCGCACCCTCAGGCCTGGGCGATATGGCTGATGCGCAAGGCATTGTCGCACGCAACGTGGACTTCTCCGAAGAAGATTCGTTTCGCGCGGCCCTTGCGGGAGGAGCGGCTCTCTCCCCTCCCCGCAATAATCCCTACGTCCAGGGTCAGGTGATCTACTGCACTGTGCCCGTGCCCAGTGATGAGCACGTCAGCCATGTGCTGATCGGGCTCACAAGGGCGGACGTTTTTTTGAATATTCTCAGCACGCCCCTTTTCAATGCCAAAGGCTTTGCGGGGCTGATTGACGCGCAGGGACATTTTATTCTGTCCTCAGACCGTGGCCCCGCCAGCGGCGTGGAGAGCATTTTTGACCTTGGTCATGTGAATGAAGCCGACCATCAGGAAGCCCTGAACAAGCTGACTCAGGGCCGTAGACACTATTTTTTGTATCATGATGAAAAGAAACAGTACCTTGCGGCTTTTGACCCCATTCAGAACAACAACTGGCTTCTTTTCTGCGCGGTGCCGCTGGACGCGCTGGATCTCGTCTCTCCCCTGCTGCTGTACGGTGGAGGGGTTGTCACCATTCTGGCGCTGATCTGCTTTCTCTTCCTGGCCTGGCGCGTATACCGGCTGACCGAATGGCGCGACCGCCAACTGCAAAAGCTGGCTTTTGTCGACCCCGTAACCGGCGGCATCAACAGTCATCGTCTGCAACTGGAAGCAACAGAACTTTTGCAAAAAAACCCGGATACGGTCTTTGCCATTTGGCTGGCAGACATAAAGAATTTCAAGTTCTACAACAAAATGCTTGGGGTCAAGGCGGGCGACAAAGAATTGCGGCGCATTGCGCGCATACTCGAAAAAAACTGCCGTGGCCCGCTTGCCCGCTGCTGCCACATCACTGGCGATACTTTTGCCGGAATTATGCCTTTTACAGGACATGAAAACCTCATCGCCACCTTCGCTCATACCGCCAGCGAGATAGAGCGCGGGGCATATGAGCCCTCCAATGTTTTTCCCCTTCACCTGCATGCGGGCATTTACACGACAGATGCCATTGAGGAAGAAGAACTGCCCTTTATGGAAATGATAAACAGGGCCAGCATCGCACTGCTTGTGGCCAAAACAGAGGAAGAAAGCGCCTTTCGCTTTTATACTGAAGATATCTGCGAGCATGCCCTCAGTCTCTGCAACTAGAGCAGACCAAGGAAACGCTGATGTATTCCGTTTGGCGGCTTTGCTTCACTTTTTTTGAAACAGTCGAGGACGGAAGAGTCCACTCCTGCTTGAAAAAAGATCGCGCCTTGCCAAAGGAAATAGCTTCGCGTTTTCAGAGCGCTCTTAAATCTGTGTTTCCTTGACGTTGCAGTGCTTTACGTTTCAATTTGCCACTCTGTCGAAAATGCGATTCCTGGCAGAATTCACGCCATGCTACAACGCTTTGCGCCCTCGTGCAGTATAAGGCATGTACTTTTTCAAAGTGATGCGGTTCCAGGCAGCGGCGTCTGCGCATGCCTATGCCCGGTGGGTACCACACGCCAGGTCGCGCCGGTTGCCCGCAGACTCGCGCAAGTAAACATCTGGAAGTCTGGATAGTTGCGCACCGCACTGTCACAAAACCCATGCATTGCTGCCAAGGCACGCCCGCTTTGGGCCTGCCCTCCACGTCTTCCGGCCAAGTTTTACGCACTGCGACGCGGCCTGTACACGCAGCCGCTGGCAGTGCCCCGCAGTGTCCCGCCAGTAGCACGCCAGTACCCAGCCAGCCCAAAAGTATCTTGCGCCCAAAAAGCAATAGTGCTATGTGGAATCTTTGTTTCAAAATTTCGCCGGTTACGGCTTGCGTTTTTCAGGTTGTGCCTGCCGCCAGGCATTTCACAGGCTGGCGGTTTTCAATTCTTTACCCCCCAGAACCAGAGGCAAAAAAGATGCCCATCGCCATTCCGCGCTCAGGCGCTGATGATAGGCCCATTGTTCCCGATGTCTGCATAAGCGACCTTTCAAAGCTGGTCATCCGGCCCGCTACGGTTGAGGATGTGCACGGCATGTCGGCGCTTATCAACCAGTATGCTTCGGCTAACGTCATGCTGGCCCGTGGCCCCCAGTACCTGTACCAGCACATACAGGACTACATGGTGGCCACAGCGCCCGCAGCGGACGGCGGCCGCGATGTCATCGTGGCCTGCGGGGCCGTGCACGTTCTCTGGGCCGACCTGGGCGAAATCCGCTCTGTGGCGGTGCATCCGTCCTGCCAGGGACAGGGTTTTGGCAGGCGTCTTGTGTCCATGCTGGTGGAGCGTTGCCGCAGCCTTGCCCTGCCGAGAGTCTTTGTTTTTACTCTCGTGCCGGACTTTTTCGCCAAATGCGGCTTCAAGGAATTTGACAGGGACGACATGCCCCCAAGCGTTTGGGTCGAATGCAGCAAATGCCCCAAATTCTACTGCTGTGACGAAATAGCCATGCTCCTGCCGCTATGACGTTCCGCGCCCTTTTGACAGCGCAAACGGCAGCACGAAAAAATCGGCTTTAATCAGCACAGCAGGGCCGGCCTGTTTTACCATGGGCAGGCCCATCACTCCATTCAAAGGCGGAACAGCGCATGAACAGACTGCAAAAAAGAGACTTTCTGAAGGAAACCGACTTCACGCCGGAAGATCTCACCTATCTGCTGGACCTGGCGGCCAACCTCAAGCAGGCCAAAAAAACGCGCCGGGAGCCAAAGTTCTTGCGGGACAAAAATATTGTCATCCTGTTTGAAAAAGATTCCACCAGAACCCGCTGTTCCTTTGAAGTGGCTGCGTATGACCAGGGCGCGAACATAACCTATCTTGGACCTTCCGGCTCGCAGATGGGCAAAAAAGAGTCGCTGGCCGACACCGCCCGCGTGCTTTCCCGCTTTTATGACGGCATCGAATACCGCGGCTTTGGCCAGGAAAGGGTTGAAGCGCTGGCCGAACATGCTTCTGTGCCGGTGTGGAACGGGCTGACCAATGAATGGCATCCCACCCAGCTTCTGGCCGACATGCTGACCATGCGCGAATGCTGCCCCAAGCCGCTGAACCGTCAGACCATGGCCTATCTCGGCGACGCGCGCTACAATATGGGCAATTCGCTTATGGTTGGCTCTGCCCTGCTGGGCGTGGATTTTCGTTCTGTGGCCCCACGGGCGCTGTGGACTTCTGACGAGGTGTATGAAATTGCCTGCCAGATCGCCAAAAAAACCGGGGCCCGTATCAGCCGCACAGAGAGCGTGGAAGACGGCGTTCGCGGCTGCGACTTTCTGTCGACGGACGTCTGGGTCTCCATGGGCGAACCTGACGATGTGTGGAAAGAGCGCATAGAACTGCTCACCCCCTACCGCATCACTGGCGACACCATGCGCCTGACGGGCAATGACGACTGCAAGTTTCTGCATTGCCTGCCGAGCTTCCACAACCGCAGCACAGCCGTTGGCGAAGAAATCTTCCAGCGGTTCGGCATTGATTGCATGGAAGTCAACGACGAGGTTTTTGAATCGCCGCGCAACATGGCCTTTGAAGAGGCGGAAAACCGCCTGCACACCATCAAGGCCGTGATGGTGGCAACCCTGGCTGAAGAGCCGCTTGTTTTCGGCAATTAGCAGAGCCTGACAGCGCACGGCTGGCAGAAAAACGAAACAGATCTGCACGGTCGGGAGAGCCCAAACCGCGAGCCACGCCATGGAAGGGCCTGAAGGGCCCAGAAGCGTCGCGGCTTGCAGCCAATCCGCTGCCGGAATATGCCTTTCGTCAGCGCAAGATCGGACATGCCTGTCGTCAGAGTAAGATGTTGACGAGCAGAGGCGCTCTCCCTATAGTGGTGCGCCACAAAGCCGGATGCCAATGGCATACGGATCACGCGCCCGTAGCTCAGTTGGACAGAGCAGGAGCCTTCTAAGCTCTTGGTCAGGGGTTCGATTCCTCTCGGGCGCGCCAGAAAAATCAGGATGCCACATGCAACAGCATGTGGCATCCTTTTTTGTTTCTCAGCACATCTTGGGTTTTATCACTCCTCTGCCCCCCCGAAAAAACGGTAAGGCCGGGGGTTGCCCGGCCAAGCAAGAGAGATGGAAAAAATTGAGCAGCCTGTTGCTCCGCTCGAGCTAGCCCATTTTTCTGCGTTCGGTGATGCTCTGCCCGCCAACACCCCAGTTGTCCATGTCTACTTCTTCAATAATGACCACGGTGGTGGCAGGATTTTTATTGAGCACACGCACCAGCAGGTCTGTTGCGCCCTTGATAAGTTCTGCCTTCTGCTCCGCAGTGGGAGCTTCTTTGCCGCCCGTCACCTTGATATTCACGAATGGCATATGGCCCTCCAGTTTTTTTGTGCGCCTGTGCCGTGGCCCGGCGCCCTGCCGGGAAGCGCGCTTTTACTGCGCGCTGTCCACATAATCGTTGAGCACATCAGCAATGATGGAAACGCCTTCTTCAATACGGGCTTCTTCCATATTGGAAAAGTTCAGGCGCAGGGTATTTTCCTGTCCGCCGTTTGGAAAAAACGGCCCGCCTGGCACAAAGGCGACTTTGCGCTTTATACAGGCATCAAGAATACTTCGAGAATCCATTGATTTTGGCAAGGTCACCCAGGCAAAAAGCCCCCCTTCCGGCCGCGTGAAGCGAACTCCCTGCGGAAAATGACGCCCCAGAGCAGAAAGCAGAACATCCCGCCTGTTTTTATACACGCCAAGGATCTTCCTGATGTGAGCATCAATATCATGTTTTTCAAGATAGGCGGCGATGACGGCCTGAACAAAAGTATTGCTTTGCAGATCAACGCCTTGCTTAACAAGAACGTATTTTTGCACGATATTTTTGTTGCCGGCTACCCAACCAATTCTAAAACCCGGACAGAGTATTTTTGAGAACGACCCAAAGGAAATGACCTGGCCATCTCTGTCAAACGACTGCACTGACGGAAGAAATTCGCCCTCAAAGCGCAGTTCTCCATAGGGGTTATCCTCCAGAACCATAACCCTGTGCTGGGCGGCCAGTTCCGCAAGGCGCTTGCGGCGCTCCAAACTCATGGTTCGCCCTGTGGGATTCTGAAAGTTGGGGATCACATAAATCGCCTTGACCCGCGTGGTCGTTTCAAGAAGTTTGGCAAGATCATCCGTGCGCATGCCGTCCTCATCGGTGGGCACTTCCACAAAACGACAGCCATAAGCCCTGAAAGCGGTAATCGCCGCAAGATAGGTGGGGCTTTCGCACAGAATGACGTCGCCTTCATCAATAAAAACCTTGCCGCTGAGATCCAGTCCCTGCTGCGAGCCATTGGTTATCAGGATATTGTCTTCACTAAAAGCAGTGCCCAATGTGGCGTTCATTCTGCCCGCTATCCATTGGCGCAAAGGAAGGTATCCTTCGGTAGTGGCATACTGCAAGGCTCTTTGCCCGTCGTGCGCCAGCACTGAAACGCATATATCGCTGATGGCTTCAGTGGGAAAAAGTTCGGGCGCGGGCAAACCTCCGGCAAAGGATATCACATCAGGCTGTTCGGTAATCTTTAAAAGCTCGCGTATTTCAGACGCTTTTAACTTTGAAATTCTTTGCGCGTAGGCAGTGTCCATTGCTGCACCTTCAAAAGTAAAATAATTGCGTTGAGCGCCTATCCTCGTTGTTTCATAGTACAAAGGCAAGCAAAACCACTTCAATATTGGCCAAGCAAAACTCACGTGCCGCAAAAAAGGCGCGGATGCTTTCACATCCGCGCCAGGTACAATACTGTGTGCGTGCGCTTTTGCTGGCGTGCCTACTTTTTATTCACCTCAAACCACTTTTGACCGTCCGTGACGATATAGCCTTTGGGCGAAAGATCCTTGCCCTTGAGGCCGGGGTAGTCGGGGGCGTAACGGTACGCGCGATGGATCATGTTCTGGTACATGTGCGTTACAGGAACGCCTTTGGGGGTGCGCAACACGTGTTCGGCATCCA
>RCMY010004809.1_pt1 | contig 11577 bp, 9 predicted proteins | sample 2041341 | NCBI WGS metagenome assembly RCMY01 (sample SAMN09708234, study PRJNA481090) | Marine sediment metagenome, whole genome shotgun sequencing project.
CCTATCCAGCCTTCGTTCGTCACGCCGTTGAGGCTGGCAATGATCGGGATATCGACCGCCTGAGTGGCTTGACGGATAAGATCGAGGTACTGGTGCGGACCCTGCTGGTAGTCGACCAACAGGGGGAAATTACTGGTCGCCTCAGGCCAGCAGTCATCGTGCGCTGATGTCAGGCTGTGATAGCGTTCAGCCTCAGCCTCGATCTCCTCCTGAAACAAGGATGGCAGAACGAGCGCTGCCGCCCCCGAGTCCTCAAGCAATTTGATATTGTCCATCTCACCGGTCAAAGTTGACGCGGAGGCTATCAGCGGGTTTTTGAGGGTCAGGCCCATGTAGCTTGTGGTCAGATCCATCATTTACTCCAGCGATTATGCAGGTCGGCTTGCGGCACTGCTACCTGGCGTCGAGCCAGTTACCTCCAGTGCGGCAAGGGCTTCGTACTGCCGGTATTTGTCAACCACGGCCAGCTGTGCCTCCTTCAGCAATTGCGCTGCGTCGCCGGGCCGCGTCTGGGCGAGAGACGAATACCGGATTTCGTTATAGGCATAGTCCTTGAAGGGAATCGTCGGCCGTGGCGAATCGAGCTGAAATGGATTCCTGCCAGCCGCCTGCATGGCCGGATTGAAGCGGATCAAGGGCCAGTAGCCGCTGGCCACGGCAAGCTCCTGCTGTTTCATGCCAAAGCGCATGTCAATACCATGCGCAATGCACTGACTGTAGGCAAGGATGAGCGACGGTCCGTCATAGGCTTCAGCTTCGCGAAAGGCGTCGAGCGTCTGCTGCGGGTTTGCCCCCATGGCCACCTGCGCCACGTAGATGTTCCCGTAGGCGATGGCCTGCAGTGCCAGGTCCTTGCGCGCAACACGCTTGCCGGCGGTAGCGAATTTCGCTACCGCACCCAGTGGCGTGGCCTTGGAAGCTTGACCGCCAGTGTTGGAGTAAACCTCGGTGTCGAGCACCAGTACATTCACATCACGACCGCTTGCCAGCACGTGGTCAAGCCCACCGTAGCCGATGTCGTAGGCCCAGCCGTCGCCGCCGACAAGCCAGATGCTGCGTCGAACCAGATGATCGATCACCGATAGAAGATCCTTTGCCGCCTCGGTGTCCAGACTCAGCAATGCAGTTTTCAGCGCCGCCACACGAACGCGCTGCGCCCGCAATTCGAATTCCTGGATCTGCGGTGCCTCCAGAATCTGTGTGGCAAGCTCTGCGCCTACGTCCGGGGCGAGTCGGGACAGCAACGTGCGGGCGATTTCAAGGTGCTTGTCGGCAGCGAGCCTGAAACCCAATCCGAACTCGGCATTGTCCTCGAACAGCGAATTCGACCATGCTGGACCACGTCCTTCGCCATTCTTCGTCCATGGGGTCACCGGCAGGCTGCCGCCGTAGATGGACGAGCAGCCAGTGGCATTGGCGATCTGCGCCCGGTCCCCGAACAGTTGCGAAAGCAGCTTCAGGTACGGTGTTTCGCCACAGCCGCCGCAAGCCCCGGAGAACTCGAACAGCGGTTCGAGGAACTGGATGCCACGCACATTGGAAAAATCGACACGCGACCGGTCGTTTACCGGCAGCGCTTCGAAGAAGGCCATGTCGACACGTGCGGCGGCAATCAACGGCTCCTTGGCCGCCATGTTGATTGCCTTCACGCCGGCCACTCGGGAGCTGAGGGCCGGACAGGCTTCCACACACAGACCGCAGCCGGTGCAATCCTCGACATGAAACTGCAAACTGAAGCGCTCATCAGGGTAGCCGCGCGCGTTGACGGGGGCGGATTTGAAGGTGGCCGGAGCATCGGCCAGTGAGCTTGCGGGGTAGTAGCGGGCGCGAATAACGCTGTGGGGGCAGACGAAACTGCATTGCCCGCACTGGATGCACAGGTCGGCTTCCCAGACCGGCACCTCATCGGCGATATTGCGTTTTTCGAATGCGGCGGTGCCCGATGGAAAGGTTCCGTCCGCAGGAATCAAGCTAACCGGCAGTTCATCGCCGCACCCGACCAACAGGCGGGCGGTAACACGCTTGACGAAGTCCGGAGCATCGGCGGCAACGACAGGTGGCCTGTCATTCGCATTGGTCGCCGTCGCTGGCACCGTAATCTGGAACAACTCAGCTAATGCACCGTCCACAGCGGCGAAGTTTTTCGCCACCACGGACGTCCCCTGGCGACTGTACGTCTTCTTGATCGAATCCTTGATACGCTGGATGGCTTCATCGCGTGGCAATACATCCGAGATCGCGAAAAAGCAGGTTTGCAGCACCGTGTTGGTACGCACGCCAAGCCCCACATCGGTCGCCACCTTTGAGGCGTCAATTGCAAACAGGCGAAGTTTCTTGTCGATGATCTGCTGTTGTACCGACCGTGGAAGCTTGCCCCAGGTCTCCTCCTTGCCATACGGTGAGTTGAGCAGAAAGACCCCTCCCGGTGCAGCCACCCGAAGCACGTCCAGACGGTCGAGAAAGCTGAACTTGTGGCAACCCACGAAGCTTGCGGAGTCGATGAGATAAGGCGCCCTGATCGGATGGGATCCGAACCGCAGGTGTGAAATGGTTTGTGCGCCCGACTTGTGGGAGTCGTAGACAAAATAGCCTTGGGCGAATCTGCCCGAGTCCTCGGCAATGATCTTCACGCTGTTCTTGTTGGCGCCAACGGTACCGTCGGCGCCAAGGCCGTAGAACACCGCACGGGTGGTGTCCTTATCGTCGATCGAGAAAGTCGTGTCCACCAACAGACTGCTGTGAGACACATCGTCATCGATACCGACAGTGAAGCTGTTGCGAGCCGCGAAGTGACCATCGCTGTCTGTTTTGGCAAGCTCGTCGAGGGTGGCCTTCACCATCGCCGGCGGAAAGTCTTTGGACGACAGGCCGTATCGCCCACCAATGATGCGCGGCATGGCATCGCGCTTGCCATTGGCAAAGGCTTGGGCCAGTGAGGCGACGACGTCCAGATACAGCGGCTCGCCACTGGCGCCCACCTCCTTGGTCTGTTCCAGAACAGCAATCGCTGTCGCCGATGCTGGTATCTGCGCCAGAAGGTGTTCCGCGGAAAATGGCCGAAAAAGCCGCACCTGCACGGCTCCGACCTTCTCGCCCCGAGCTGCGAGGACCGTGACCGTCTCGCGCGCCGTTTCAGCGCCCGAGCCCATCAGGATCAGCACGCTTTCGGCATCGGGGGCGCCGGCATATTCGAAGAGTTGATAGTGGCGCCCGGTCAAGGCGCCGAAGCGCGCCATGGCATTTTCCACGATGCCGGGCGTCTTTGCGTAGTACGGACTCACCGCTTCGCGTGCCTGGAAGAACGTGTCCGGGTTTTGCGCCGTGCCGCGGATGAAGGGATGCTCCGGGTTCAGCCCGCGGGCACGATGGGCGCGCACGAGATCCATCGAAATCATGCTGCGCAGTACGTCGTCATCAAGAAGCTCAAGGGTGTTCACTTCGTGCGAGGTGCGAAAACCGTCGAAGAAATGAACAAACGGCACCCGGGATTCCAGGGTCGCAGCCTCGGCGATCAGGGCTGTGTCATGTGCTTCTTGATGGTTTGCCGATGAGATGAACGCGAATCCCGTCGTGCGCACCGCCATGACGTCGGAGTGATCACCAAAGATCGACAGCGCCGAGGTGGCAATGGAGCGCGATACGACGTGGAACACGGTCGAGGTCAGTTCCCCGGCAATCTTCATCATGTTCGGCAACATCAGCAAAAGACCTTGCGATGAGGTAAAGGTCGTTGTCATCGCGCCGGACTGCAACGAGCCGTGGACAGCGCCTGCCGCGCCGCTCTCGGCTTGCATTTCCTGCACCACCGGCACGCTGCCCCAGATGTTCTTGCGACCTTCGGAGGACCATTGGTCCGCAAGTTCAGCCATGGTTGACGATGGCGTGATCGGGTAGATGGCACAGACCTCGTTCAGGCGGTATGCCACGTGCGCAACGGCGGTGTTGCCGTCCATTGTCGTTCTTGTGCCCATTTCTGCCTCGTGTAGCAATCAAGAAAACACGCTGTATCAGACGTGTTCGGGTACCATTTCCATGGCGTGACAAGGACACTGTTCGACGCAAACCGCGCACCCGGTGCACCGGTCAGCTCTGATCTCATAGCCGTTTCCCGGACCGAGTTTCACAATCGCATCTTCCGGGCAAGCGGCGAAGCAGTGATCGCATTCGAAACAGTTGCCACAGGACAGGCAACGCCTGGCCTCGTGCAGCGCGTCGGCCTCGCTCAGTCCGCTCATCACTTCGTCGAAACCACGAGTACGGGATGCCGCTGGTAATTCGAGTTGCCTGGATGGCGCTGCGTCCGAGTAGAAAGGAAGATTGAGTCCGGCAAACTCGATCGTGGCATGCTTCGGCAGTGGCTTGTACTCGGAACTACGCAGCCAGGCATCGATGTAGCGGGCCGCCTTTTTACCGTGCCCCGTGGCAACGGTAACCGAGCGCTCGCTCGCCACCATGTCGCCGCCGGCGAAAACGCCGGCCCGCCCCGTCATCATGTCGGGCCCGACGACCACGGTCCCATCCGCCTGGCAGACAATCCCCGGGATCCCACCCAGAAAGCCACTGTCGGCCGCCTGGCCCAGTGCCAGTATCACGGAATCGGCATGGAGGGTTTCGATCTGGCCGGTTGGCTGCGGCTTGCCGGTCTCATCCATGCGCATCACGTCCACCGTAATTTCGGCCCCGTCGATCTCCTTGATCGAGCTCAGAAATTTTATTCTCACGCCTTCGGCCAGGGCTTCTTCGACCTCGAATGGGCGAGCCTCGACATGCGCACGGTCCATGAAGAAGACGATCAGTTCTTCCTCCGCACCTTGCCGCCTGGCCGTGCGGGCAGCATCCATGGCCGTGTTGCCAGCGCCGTAGACAACCACACGTCGCCCAAGCTTTGGTGCTGTGCCGGTTTCAACGTCATGAAGCAGGTTGATGGCGTTGAACACCTTTGCGGCATCGCTGGTCGGTATGTCGACGTGCTTCGCGACATGGGCCCCAATAGCCAGGAACACGGCGTCGAATTGGCCAGTCTTCTGTTCGGCCAACAGGTCATCGATCTTGTGATCGAGGACGATCTTTACGCCCATGGATTCGATGCGTTGAATCTCGTTCATCAAGTCTTCGCGCGGCAGGCGATACGCTGGAATTCCAAAGTGCAGCATGCCACCGGGCGAAGGCCCGGCTTCGTGTATCTCAACCTGATGGCCCATGCGGGTCAAATGGTAGGCTGCAGACAATCCGCCCGGGCCCGCGCCGACGACCAGAATTCGTTTGCCGGTTGAGACGTGGTCGACAGGTATCGTCCAGCCCTGCTTGGTGGCCAGATCGCCCAGAAAACGCTCGATGGCATGGATGCTTACTGCGCTGTCTAGCTCCTTGCGGTTGCAACCGGTTTCGCAGGGGTGATAGCAGACACGACCGTGAACCGACGGCAAGGGATTGTCGCGGATCAACGCATCCCAGGCCAGTCGGTACTTGCCAGTTTGAGCCAAGGCAAGCCAGGCCTGAATATTCTCTCCTGCAGGGCATGCCGAGTTGCATGGCGGCATCAGATCCACATAGACGGGAAAATTCAGCCGCACAGGACCGATCCCCTTGTGGCGCGTCAATTCGACTTTCGGCGTCATGTCGTGAACAAAGACACTCATCTCGAGACTCCGGTTGACTCAGGCATGCGGGGGGGCAATTCGCCGACTGTGGTGGGAAGGAAAAACAGGCCGGCCACGAAACCGCAGAGATATGACAGAGGAATGCTTAGCACCGCTTTATACCGGTGTGAACATTAATCACACTGAAGACTGCTCCGGTGAACACAAATGCAAGCCAGGCACCTTGGAGCAGGCGATGACGAACGGGGTATGGACTGCCGACGGGCGTGTTAATACGCTTGATTTCATATTCGTTCGAGTCATCCTTCAAGAGCTTGACGCGACAAGAACGCCAGAATACGAAACGGTGCTGCGAAGATCTGTACGCTACCGAACATTACTGAAGTTTGTTCGATTTCTGTATCACATTGACGCATCAGTCAGGTCCGTAGTCAGGTATAGCCAACAGACGACAGACATGAACGGATCCAGAATCCGAACAGGTGTTGCAGCAAAGCCACCCAGTGAGCCAACGATAAAAGAATAGTTCGACCGGCTTGTTCGCCAGCGCACATACGTGGAGCTGACAGCGGAGCATCATCTTTCCACGCGCAGCCTGCAAAAGGCAGGTGGCCCCACGCCGCAGCGTTCTCGGAGCGTGCCGTCACCAATCCTGGAGAACATGATGAAACCATCCGACAAATCCAAGAGGCAAGAGCACCAGCAAAAGCGTGTCGCACCGCTCGCCACGCCAACCGATCTGAAGACTGTCGGCAATGCCGTGTTCGATGCCGTTCTGTCCTTGCTCAAGGCCAGGGCGCGCGCCCCCGTGTGCGGTCTGCTCGAGCGCCGGCTGCCAGTCCACGAGCCGCTCGCGGATCCGATTGCACACGGGACAGGCGATGGGATACCGCTGATCTATGTCATCGACGATGATGCGGGCGTCAGAGAGACGCTTCGCGACGAGCTCGAAGCGCAAGGCGGAATGGTCGTGGAATTTGACAACGCGGAATCGTTTCTTGCGTCCAATCGGCTGGACAGTTGTCCGGACGCGGGGGCCTGCCTCCTGGTCGACGCCTGTCTGCCGGTAATGGCTGACATTGATTTTCTGGAAGCGCTTTGTGTGGCAGGGGATGCGCTGCCGACGATCGTGTTCAACGGAAAAAATCACGTCGGGACGGCAGTTGCTGCGATGCGTGCCGGTGCTTCGGATTTCATCGAGAAACCGCTCGTGTGTGCCGTACTTCTGGCGAGCATCTACCGGGCGCTGCGGCAATCCCGCGACGTCGCGCTCTCGAAGCACCAGCACGAAGCGGCCGTACACCAAATCAAGGGCCTGACGACCCGTCAACGCCAGGTCATGGATCTCGTGCTCGCCGGACGTCCAAACAAGATAATTGCCACCGATCTGGGTATTAGCCAACGGACGGTCGAGAACCACCGCGCAGCCGTCATGCGCAAGACCGCCTGCAAGTCGCTCCCCGACCTGACTCGCCTCGCGGTAGCCGTGGAAGGTGTCTCGCATCCGGGCCATGGAGAAACTGGAGTACCGGCTTGATCATCCCGGCTTCACCCGCCGACGGACCCGGACTCAGGTCGCGATCCGAACCGGAAGCAGCCGCTGGTACTCCCTTCTCACGACCTCGTAGCACTCGCAGGTGCGTTTTTCCAGGCCCTCGCGATCGAGCACCGTGATGTGGCCTTGTGAATAGCGGATGAGACCCGCCTTCTCCAGTTCGAGCGCCTCCTCGATCACCCCTTCGCGCCGTACCCCGAGCATGTTGGCAATCAGCTCCTGGGTCATGACGAGCTTGTTGTCGCGCAGACGGTCCATGCTGAGCAGCAACCAGCGGCACAGTTGCTGGTCAAGCGAATGGTGACGGTTGCACGCCGCGGTCTGTACCATCTGCGTGATCAGCGCCTGCGTGTAGCGCAGCATCAGGTGCATAACAGGGCCAGAGCGACCGAATTCCTCCTTGATCGCCTTGCCCTTTAGGCGATAGCCCTGACCGGCGCTTTGCACCACGGCGCGGCGCGGCGTCGTTTCGCCGCCCATGAACAACGAGATGCCGACCATGCCTTCATTGCCCACAACAGCGATTTCAGCCGACGACCCGTTTTCCATGACATAAAGCAGCGAGACGATTGCCGTCGTCGGAAAGTAGACGTGGCTTTGCAAACTGGAGGATTCGTAGAGGACTCGGCCGAGCGGCAGGTCGGTCCATTCAAGTCGCGGCTGCCAGCGTGCCCACTCATCAGTGGGCAGTGAGGCTAGCAGTTGGTTTTCTCTCGGATCGTGCGGTGTAGTCAAGGGAACTCCTTCGGTGGAATCGGCTGCCAGGCAACCAAGAGGCGCGCTACACCACGTTGTCCGGCGTGGACCTGAACTCGCGCAGTAGCACGCCGTTCAGTGCTGAGGCGTCGAAGCGTTCAATGCCGAGTACCTCACCCCGATCACCGACATAAGGTTGCCATCCCTGCACGGCTCCCATTTGCACAACCAAGCGTATGGCGTGCCGCATGTATTCGGAAACGATGAAGAACGTCAATCCGAAGGGAAGGTAACCGCCGTGTGCGGCCAAGACACGCAGCGACTGATTGAAGGTGCCCTGGCCCCGCGGGCCGGTGATGATCTCGACACTCGTTGTGTGACCACGCTCCAGGTGACCGGGGGTCACTGTTGATTTGCGGATATATATCCTATTTCATCCGGCTGTATTCGTCGCGCGTAACGTCGTCACAGGCAAAGCGTTCGTTGCGGATGTCGAGCGCGTTGTTGCCAGGCTGTGTGGCATATCGCTGTTTGACGCGATGGGCATAGCACCAGTATCCAAAGCTTGAGATCAGCAGGAACCAGACGCCAAACCAAATGAGCCAGTCCGAGCCGAAATTCCAGTAAGTCAGATAGTCGTGTGTCATTGTGATCACCAATGTTGCTTAGTCGATGGCAAAAGCCATCGCGGCGTCGCAGGGACCCAATCACGAGCCTACCGTAACGCTAACGTTTCGACTATGGGCGTAATCGGCCGCCAGCTCTGTGCGTTCGGGCACATAGCGAGTTAACGCTTGAAACGCGGTCTGAGGAACCGTCAGCACGGGTCAGACCGAGCCCAGTACGCGGGACACCAGGGTCGTGATCATCTGCCCTTAGTCGGTAGCGATCACACGCGCAGCAACGCGGGCTGATGCGCAAGCGATTTCTGGTCTGGCTCATCTCATTCATGGCAATGCTGAATTTCGGATGGGTGTTGTTTGAGGGGGTAAAGAACGTCCTTAAGAATCTCAGTCTTTGCTGTACTAGGTATCCGTGAACTGTCGCCATTGCCCCCAGCGGGGGATGAACATCGGCACTTGGCGCTCATAGGTGCGGTAGACATCGCCGAACTGGGTCAGCATCTGCTGTTCCTCACGGTAGGCAAGCCAGGTGTAGACCAGCACGATCACGGGAAAAAGGCCCACCGAGAACAATGTTGGCCAATGCACCACGCCCTCGCCGAACAAGGCGATGAACAAGCCCGTGTATTGGGGATGGCGTACAAAAGCGTAAAGGCCGTCGGTTACCAGCCGGTCCTCCCCCCGTGCCTTGTAGACTTGGCGCCAACCCTGGAGGAAAAGGCCGATACCGATAAAAGCTAACATGTAGCCGAGCAGCATTGAGATCAGCATGCCAGTTTCTCCAAGCCCCATCAGGGTGGACCAGAGGTTGGCGCTGACATACGTGCTGTCCAGGCCAAAGAAGCGTACCAGCAGATAGATGCTGAGCGGAAAGCCATACATTTCGGCGTAAAGCGCGATAATGAATGCTTGCACTACCCCAGCGCCGGCCCATTCGCGCCAGTTCTTGGGTGCAAAATAGCGATAGAAAAACCAGGACACCAGCACGATCATAATCAGCGCTATGCCCCAGGCCCCAGCGTGGTTGAACGATTCATTCACAACGCGTTCTCCAGTGAAAAAATATTATGGCCCCCGAACACGACGCCAAGCCTACGCACGACCGGCAAGCCCGTTTTGTCAGCTCATTTCGAGAGGTTCGACTTCCAGTAATCTTCCACCTTTGCGCTCTGCTGGTCGAAGTTCCCGTTCGGTGAGAACTGGTCTTCCTGCACCTGCGGGGCTGCGTCCATGCCGCTCTTGGTGGTGTCGAGCACCAACAGGTTGGTGCTCGCCTTGAAAACTTCCCAGGGCACCGGTACGTAATTCTCTCCGATTCCGAACACCCCCCCGCGACCGACCACCAGGTACGCGATCTTGCCTGTCTGCGGCCTGTGGATGATATCGTCGACGCTGCCGAGAGCCTCACCTTCCAGATTGACCACATCCGTGCCGATCAACTGGTCGGAGCGGTAGGAGGCGTTGTTACTTGTGACCGGCTGAGCAGTGGCGATCTGTTGGTGCCGCCAACCCCGCATATCCGCCTGCGTCATTCCGCTTTCGCGCATATCTGCCACGTAACCTGTGTAGATATCGCGAGTCGCGGTGAGCAGCGCCTTGCACGCTTGCTGTTGACCGCCGCGCCGCGCAAGAATGTCGGCAGAGGCGATGAGTGTCCGGATTTCAAAGCCCGGCCTCCCCCGTCCATAGTCGGTCGTCTCGCTTGCAGACGTTCCCCCTAAGTCATAGTCATAGTCGTAGCCGTAACCATAGATCGGATAGCCATAGCCGTAGCCGGATCCCCCTAACCAATAGCCGTCCTCCTGCATTTGGCTGTGGAAGACGCGCAGATCGCGCAGGCATTCCTTCGAGGCTTCTATCTTGGAGGCAGCGTTCGTGTCAGTCGACGGCTTGCGCGCCGTGGCGGGGTCGGACTGTTGAGCCGCGAGCACTGGGACCGTGAAGCTAAGGTACAAACCCGCTATGAGTGAAGCGGCAAGAGTCGAGCGGTTCATGATGTTTTCTCCTTATACGTGAATTTGGTTAGTGGTGTGATATAGCGGCTTCGCGCATTACCTAGCCCGCCAAATAGCCGGAACGTCCGTAGTGTTGTGGATGCCCTTTTCCTGCGTTTGATCCAATTGCGCCGTCGAGTCGTACAGCGGGGCGTCCTGCACTGCCTGCCTGGTCAGATCGACCGAAACGGTGGCCTCGGCCCAGCTGACGTTCTTGATCCATTGCGGTGCAATCAGCACCTGATGACCGAGCCACCAGTTGCTGGTATTCACAATCATGTATCGAATGGCCCAGGTGTGCTCATCGACCAACAGATCCTGTACGTGGCCGATGTCGCCATCGCTTGCGTGGATGTGATAGGCCATGACCGCCTGGCAACTGCGCAGATGGAGATCGTCGTCGCGGTGCCGCGCCTCGTCGGCGCGTACGTAGGCGTCCTGCGCGTTTGGATCTGCGACATACTGCGGCACTGGAAAGTTATCGTAGCCCGTCATCATCAGGCCAGGGTACGCGTCGCCGCCCCACAGCCCGGCACCGCCCCAATACGCCGGATAGCCGTAGTACCCAAGGTAGCGCATCTCGTGCTGGCGCGAGACCGGCTGGTCAGTGTCGATGTCGGGACTGTCCTTCACCTGCTCTTTTGTGATCGCAACGGGCAACTCCCTCTTCGCCCAATCCGGGTGTTCGATCGCGATCGGCGAGATCAGCACTTTGCGGCTCGAAAGCCAGCTGCCCGTTTCGACAACGAGATAGCGGATGACCCACGCTTCGTCATCGAAATAGAAGTCTTTTACATGTCCGATATTGCCGTCGGTAGCACGGATCGCATAGTCCTCCAGATCCTTCATGGTGCGCAACATGTGTCCTACTCCTTTGAATCGCCAGCTTTGAAAACAATGGGTTCACTCTCAAGACTGTTTGTACGCCGCATGGGCGCCGAGTTCTGTGCGGTGGCGTACCCATGGTCATCGTGATGTGCTTTCCGTTTTGCAACCCTGACGCTGGTCTCAGTGCGCTTGCGCACCGGATCGCCTGGCGTCAGCTTGTTCTTGGTCAGAGTGCCTTGGGCTGTTCGGCATTGAGCATTGCGTTCATGATCGCTGAACCG
>RCMY010004810.1_pt1 | contig 11575 bp, 12 predicted proteins | sample 2041341 | NCBI WGS metagenome assembly RCMY01 (sample SAMN09708234, study PRJNA481090) | Marine sediment metagenome, whole genome shotgun sequencing project.
TATCCATCAGCTTGAATGCTTCGAATGAAGAAGAATATCTCAAGTTGACACGCAGTAAATTTGGTCAAGGGTCTTATGAAGCTATGCTGACTTTTGCCCAGAAATGTCGACCGCATATCGAAAATGTTGTTTTGACCGTTGTCGATTCAATTGGTGCCGATGAAATCAAAAAATGTCAGGCAATTTGTGATGAACGCGGAGTTACGTTGCGCGTGCGTCCTTATGAAGCGAATTAAATAGGGAAACAACAAAAGCGGCTCGCATCAAAATGCCAGCCGCTTTTATACCTCGATAATCATCTGTTTCCTCACTATATTCATTTGTCTGCATAACTTCCACTCGCGAAAATTATGCTCTTTATCCCATGGCTAGTCTAACCACTCGTGATGCATTCGCATTCAACGAGATCTACCATTGACCTCGCAAGAGAGCTGCAGCTCAAGGTAACCTTTAGGGTCAGATATTATGGTCCATTGGGGTATGTGGTCGTTTCTGCATTGCAATACAGTTATAAGTCGATCCTAGGTGTTGGTTCTCCATTGCCCATTGTCTTTGGCCGAGAAGTCCTTCACTTTCAGTACGTATAACGATGTTATTACGTCTTAATCATCTTCAGGATTTAGCATTTCAAAGCTGATTGGTCAAGCCAAACTCAATGGAGAACGCAACCGTACTGTCAAGTCTTCTATCATTCCCCACATCCTTCCGGGTAGAATTTAGAAGAGAACCTTACATGTGTCTGACAAACTGGGTATCCGGGGTTCCGACTCCAGCCCTACCAACTGGAGTAGATCTGCAGATCCTTTGTTTATCTTCTCTCTCCTCTTTACATCTTTATTATAACATGGAATTATTAAAATGGCAATATTCTAATAATTATTTTACTGAATATTAGCAAAAGAATAAAAGGAGAAAAAATCCCGAACTATAAGGCTTTTCGCCCTAGTTCGGGATTTTTGTCAACGAAGATTGTCTTATCTTCGCAAGAAATCGTATAAAGCTCTTACCATGATAGCTGCTGAAGTAGCACCAGGATCTTGATGACCGATGCTGCGTTCGCCTACATAACTGGCACGGCCTTTTTTTGCGGCAATGGTTTTGGTGTAATCGATGCCGTCTTTGGCGGCGCGGGAAGCAAGTCCCATGCATTCAAAGAGAGTCTTTTCATTTTCGAGGCCTTCAACGAATACCTCGTGAACTGGAATCAAAACATCCAAGATCGTCTTATCGCCGCGGACAGCCTTGCCGCGTTCTTGAATTCCTTGAACAGCAGCACCAAGAAGTTTTTCAACACTGGCTACATTGAACGAAGTGTTTTCATCGCATGCTTCACCAGCGCGAAGAAACGCTGTGGCATAAAGGGGACCGGCAGCACCGCCGACGGTAGACATCAAAGCCTTGCCGACGGTTTGGAAAACTGGACCAGGGTTATTGGTGTCTTCCATTGCTTCTATTTTTTCTAATACGGCTTCAAAGCCTCGGGCCATGTTGATGCCACGATCACCATCACCGATTTCGCGATCCAATTTGGTCAAAAAATCTTTTTGAGCGATGATGGCATTGCTCACGCCGTCAATGGCGTCTTTCATTCTTGTCATAAAAAATATTCCTCCGTTTTCGTGAATTGTTATAATACCGTACCGTTTAAGGTGAACTCATATAGATATGGCTTTTTTCATCTTTATTTTAATTGGATGATCAAATTCTTAACAGACAGCGTTACTCCATACATTGTAGCACATAAACCCTTTGGTATAAATACATATTAAGAAATATACGAGAGTCTTGGGGACAGTCAACATATATTATCTTGATATTTCATAATGATTCTCTATTATATGATATTTATGCAGAGATTACCAGTATATAATATGAATTATTTTTAATCTGATAATTTTGTGATTTGTGAAGAGGGAAAATCCAAAAGAAAACGCCGGAAAAGAAAAAAGTCTTTAAAAAAGGACGAGAGCCCTTGCGAAAGTCAGGCAAGTATAGCAAAATAGGGTATAAAGAAAATCGTTGCAGGTAAAAATACTATATTCTAAAAGAAAATGGGACAGGAATTTGATTATGGAAATAAAAGCTATGCAAGAATTTTGTGCAATCGTAGAAGAAGGGAATATCAGTCAAGCGGCTGCGCGATTGGCACTCGCACAACCAGCTTTGAGCAAACAGATGAAGAAGCTCGAAGCCTCCTTGGGGGTGCAGCTTTTTGAACGAGGCAGCCGTCGCATCCGTTTGACTGAGGCTGGGCGCCTTTTGTATGAGCGCGTGCAGCAAATCCTGGTGATGGTCGATGGCACGGTCCAGGAAATCGAAGCGATAGGCTCTGGTGTTGCGGGTTCTTTGACACTTGGCACGGTGACCACTTCAGGGGCGATATTGCTGCCGGATCTAGTCAAGGAATTTCATCGTTTGTATCCTAAAGTGACTTTTCAGCTTTGGGAAGGCGATGGGACGCATGTACTTGAGCTTCTTGATAATAGAGTGATTGAAATCGGCATAACTCGCAGCCAAGTCGATCCTAAGATGTATGAATCGATTACATTGCCCAATGAACCATTGGTTATGGTCATGAATAAGGATTTATGCATTTGTGGTGAAAATCCGGATAGTGTTTCGTTAAAAGAACTTGAAGGCAAACCGCTCATTATTCCTCTTCGCTGGAAGTCGCTATTTTTGTCGCAATGTAGGCAAGCAGGTCTGACGCCGCAAATTGTCTGTGTGAGCGATGGGATATCTCAAAATATTTTTTGGACGAAGATGGGAATCGGAATGACATTGGTGCCGCAGTCAATGGAGCATTTATTGGCGGATGAGAAACTTGTGTACAAAAAAGTTATTGGAGCGGAAATTCTGACGTTGACGGTTATCGCTTGGCTCAAAAACAGAACACTTTCAACCGGAGCCCAGAAGTTCTTGCAGCTTCTTCGCGAAATGTTTACGAATGGAGCAGCTGTTTGAAAAAATAAATGGAGGAGATAAAGAATGGAATTTGATTTGGAAATAGGTATGAAAAAAGAAGAAACTGTCATGGTTACCGATAAAAATACGGCGATTGCGATGGAAAGCGGCTCTTTGCCGGTTTTTGCCACACCGGCATTGGCGGCTCTGTGGGAAAAAGCTGCTGCGCTACTGATTGAAAAGCAGGTTTCGTCTGAATGGACGAGTGTAGGCACCCTTCTTGCTATTGAACATATAGCGGCAACTCCAGTTGGTATGGTGGTCACAGGGCGAGTGGAATTGATAGAAGTGCAAGGTCGCAAGTTGATTTTTTCGGTGCAGGCATTTGATGGACACGAAGAAATAGGCCGCGGAACGCACGAACGTTTTTTGGTGAAAAAAGAATCGTTTATGAAAAAAGCCATGAATAAAATAGGATAGAGGGCAAAATGCCGAATTCTTATTGGAAATTTTATGCATTTATGCTATGATATGAAATATACTGCTTGTTCATTGATAGAGCAAAGACGCTCGTTTGAAAAGCACAGTGCTGATTTTATAGGACTGTGTTGTTTGAACGAGCTATTTTTATTTGTTTTGATGAGCGTCTTGTTTACAGTTTGCCGACTGAATAGATTTTAAACGACAATATTTGTAGCAGTATCAATTTTAAATGCAGGAGTGAGACTATGGCAGCAGATACCAAGGGAACCATTGATTCATCCGTTTTACTAGGAGATTTGAAGAAAGCCAGCCAGGATATGGGCGGGGTGATAAAATCCATACAAGACATCGCCAAACAAACGAATTTGTTGTCACTTAATTCAGCGATTGAGGCTGCTCGTGCCGGCGAAGCTGGCCGTGGCTTCAGTGTGGTTGCCGAAGAGATAAAGAAACTGGCGACAAGAAGCTTTGAGTCCACACAGGAAAGCGGAACCATCATCAGTAATATAGTAGATCAAGCAAATCAGGTCATGGGAGTGCGAACGGCAGATGTAGCGTATGATGTCATCGACAAAATCGATCGCAATCTTTTTGAACGCAATTGTGATGCACAGGCCTGGGCAAAATTTGATAAGGTACAAAATTGTCTGAGTAAAGGCGATGCGGATTCGATTCGACAGGGCAATGATTTTTTACGCAATATCATCGATATATACGAGGTGTATCTTGACCTGCTCGTCGTCGATACTACGGGAAAAATTGTGGCTGCTGGTGTCAATCAAAAATCGATTGGCCACTCCATGGAAAAGCGCGATTGGTTTAAGGCCGTAGTCATGGCAAAGCGCATTTCCGTATCCGATTTATATTTTTCGCATATCGAGGATAAACCGACGGTTGCGTACTCTTGTCCTATCCTAGATGATGAAGGAAATGTCTTGGGGTATTTTTCTTCACGTTTCAATTGGGACTTTATATATGACATCATTGATTCTGCGAAGGTTGGAAAAAATGGACACGTCTATGTTGTGAATGATCAAGGCATGGTCATCGCGACAAAAGACCGCAGTGATGTCTTAAAAACGAACCTGCAAGGACTGCCCGCTGTCCAAAAAGCAATTGCTGGCGGAACCTATGGTTATACGATGGAAACGAGTGCCGGTGGCACTACAAAAATCGTTGGCTATGCGCATACTCGTGGCTATAATGCCTATAAAGGCAAGAATTGGTCGGCAATCGTGACCGAAGAACTTTGATTTTTATAAACAAGAGCTGCTGGAAATCAGGCAGCTCTTGTTTTTTGTTCGTCTAGGGGTTATGTTAGAATAGAAAATATGGAGGTGGGAGCATTGAAAACAGCTTTTTATTATGAGACGGCCATTGGCCGCATATGCATTGTTGAGGAAAACGAGAGTATTACGAGCATAGATTTAGATGAAATGCCAAAAGATGCCAAGAGTGAAGAAACCAGGTTGTTGAAGGACGCCGCAAGGCAGCTTGCGGAATATTTTTCAGCACAGCGCAGTTCGTTTGATTTACCGTTGGCACCAAAGGGCACAGCTTTTCAGCAAAACGTATGGCGGGCTTTACTGCAAATTCCCTATGGGTCGACTCGATGCTATAGCGAAATCGCTGAAGCTGTTGGCAATAGCAAAGCTAGTAGAGCTGTTGGCATGGCCAATAATAAAAATCCGATTCTCATTGTGATTCCTTGTCACCGGGTCATTGGTAAAGATGGCAGTCTTACCGGTTATGGTGAAGGCCTGCCTATTAAGCAGTTCCTGCTCGACCTTGAAAAAAGCAGTGCGCGGGAGAAATCCTGATGCTTCAGCAGCAATTACAAGAACTTTTGAAAAAAAATGCTGAACCGGCGTACCAAAGATTTGCACAAGCCTTGTTGCCAGGAACTAAAGGGATTTTAGGTGTTAGAATTCCTAAACTTCGCAAGCTAGCACAGGACATAGCAAAAAATAAGTGGCGGCAATATCTAGAAGAAACCTCATTGCCAGAGCAGTTTGAAGAAACGATGTTAAGAGGTATGGTCATAGGCTATGCGGATATGGAAATCGAAGATCGTTTATTGTATTTGACGAAATTTGTTCCGCAGATTGATAACTGGTCTGTTTGCGACAGCGTATGCACAACCTTGAAATTTACGCGTCAACATAAAAAACAGATGTGGGATTATTTACAGCCTTATTTTTATAGCGATAAAGAATTTCTTGTTCGTTTTGCTGCAGTTATGGCCTTGAATTTTTATATAGAAGAAAGCTATATGGATTCCATGTTTAAAATTTTTTCTAAGATAAAGGTGAATGCGTACTATTCAGATATGGCGATTGCTTGGACTATATCGATTTGCTTTGTCCGTTATCCGCAAAAAACCATGGAATATCTAAAGACACGTGATCTATCCGTATCAATCTATAAAAAAGCACTGCAAAAAATCTGTGAATCCAGGCAGGTCAGTGCAGATTGGAAAAAAGAGATCAGAAGATTGCGTTCTGAGATTTAGACACGATCATTGACTTGACAGTTGATGAAATATAATTTATAATGCAGTTTCAACTGTATTTTAAAAGATTATGGAGAAACGTTGCTCCATAGTTTTTGGTTATTTGATCGTTTGAGCGTAGGGTATTTGAATTGGCTGATTTTAGTCATGCAGTTAAAGATGTATAGTAGAGAGAGAGCAGGCAGAGCCGGCTCTCTCTCTACCGTTTAATCATGGAATCGAATGATCGGGTACGATATGGTATATCTTGTGAAATGAGAAAAAGAGGGATTTTTGTTGATTGCTTTAGCAGAAGGATATCGAGCAGGCTTATTCAAATCAAGTCAATGGGGGAAAAATATTATTTCAGGAGTCGTTGTTGGGGTAGTGGCTCTGCCACTGGCGATGGCATTTGCGATAGCGAGTGGTGTAGCCCCAGAACAGGGGATTTACACCGCGATTGTCTCTGGCGTCTTTGTCTCTTTGTTCGGCGGTTCACGGGTGCAGATTGCCGGGCCCACAGGGGCATTTATTGTCTTATTGTCCGGCATTATGATGAAGTATGGTTTAGCAGGGCTTCAAATCGCGACGATCATGGCAGGCGTCATATTGTTATTGATGTCATTGGCAAGGTTAGGTGATGTGATCCGTTTTATTCCAGCACCGGTCATTGTTGGTTTTACCGCAGGAATCGGAGTGACGATTTGGGTGGGACAATGGCAGTCGTTTTTTGGCTTTCCGGCAATTCCGCAAACGGAGTTTTTCCATGAAAAGTTATATTATTTATTGTTGTCTTTGCCGAAGGCTCATACGGGAACGCTTATCATTGGCTGTTTTAGTCTGGCACTGATTTTGCTTGCGCCGAAAATTCCTTATCTGCGGAAGATCCCCGGGCCGCTTATCGCCATGGTGGCAGCTATGGTTTTGCAAGGTATTTTCGCCTTCCCTGGAGTTGCTACGATTGGGACGGCTTTTGGCGGAATCCCTCAGGGACTGCCTTCTTTTGTTTTGCCAACGATAGGTTTTTCAGAAATTGTATCGTTGATTGGTCCGGCATTTACCATTGCGATGCTCGGTGCAATTGAGTCGCTTCTTTCCGCTGTAGTTGCCGATGGGATGACTGGTCATCAGCATGATTCGAATCAAGAATTATTTGGACAGGGACTGGCGAATATTTTTTGTCCTCTATTTGGCGGAATTGCTGCAACTGGCGCAATTGCGCGGACGGCAACGAATATTCGCCAAGGCGGCAACAGTCCACTGGCTGGGTTGGTGCACTGCGTTGTTCTTGTTGCTATTTTGCTCTTTTTAGCGCCTTTTGCCGCCAATATACCATTGGCATCGATGGCGGCTATTTTGTTTGTTGTTGCCTATAATATGAGCGATGTCAAAGGATTTATTCGTCTGGTACGCATTGCGCCGCTGGCAGATTCACTTATTTTGTTGATTACTTTTTTGCTTACGGTTTTTTCGGATTTGGTTGTAGCCGTAAACGTTGGGGTTGTTTTGGCAATATTGCAGTTTATGCGCAAAATGGTCGGTTCTATCGATATTCATGCCATAACAAACCAGGAACTTTCACAGGCGGTGCAAAAAGAAATCGGCCTGCATAAAAATATTTTGGTGTACACGATTGAAGGCCCGCTTTTTTTTGGGGCAATCAATGCCTTTGAACGGTCATTGGCACATATAGCCAAAGATCCGAGTTATGTAATCATCCGCTTTGAAAATGTTCCGTTTGTCGATCTTACCGGTTTAAAGATGCTAAATGAGGTCATTAAAAATTTGCAGAAAAGAAAAATAGAAGTGTATCTCAGTGAGGCAAATCCACAGGTCCGGCGGCATATGTACCGCGCCGGGATGTTTAAAACGCTTGGGCGAAAGCATTTGTGGCGAAGTTTCAAGGCCGCGTGGGAAAATTGTGAGCAAGCTGCGACTTTGTCTGAGGAAAAAAAGCAACAAAAGAACGCAGGAAAAAACGTTGTTATTTCACCATTAAATTTTGTTGAATAAATTTTCTTTGCTTTTTTCATTTTTTATAGTATAATAAGAACCAACTGGAGATGCGGTCCAACGAAATCGTCCTTTGTCCTTCTCAGACTGTTTTACGTAAGGGAAGTCCTAATGATTGTTCGCTTGAATCAAAAATTTCTGAGTAAAACATTTGAGGAGGCTATATATATTATGGCACAAGACAAAACTTTAACTTGCCGCGATTGCGGTGCAGAATTCATTTTCTCAGCATCAGAACAGGATTTCTACGAAGAAAAAGGTTTCACGAACGAACCAGGTCGTTGCCCAGAATGCCGCGCTGCTCGTAAACAGCAGAACGGTGGACGCAATGGTGGCGGCGCTCGTCAACAGCGTGAAATGTTCGACGTAACTTGTGCAGAATGTGGAGCTGCTACGCAGGTTCCTTTCCGCCCAAGCAATGATCGTCCTGTATATTGCAGAGATTGCTTCCAGAGCAAACGCTAATATGAGAAAAGCCCCGGTCTTTTGACCGGGGCTTTTTTTTGTGCAGATTTAAGATTGGAAAAAGAGGATTTTGCAAGGCTTTTGTTTACATAATAAAATAGTCCGACTTGCTTTAAATCAATGAATGATTGGAATGGGCTTGTGCTGGCTTTTGACATAAGCTGTAGAAAGCCCCAGCATGTTTGCTCGTAAGACATTTTCGAGCGGCATGATCAACTGTTGATTGATTTCGGCAATGAGCTGTTCGGGCTTACGCTTTTCGTTTGACTGCAAAGTGATGAGATCGATGCGAATGATACTGCTTGTGACATCAATGGTGCAGCTGCCATTAGAAATTAGTTCAGCGTTCATAAATAGCAACACTCCTCTGTAGTTATTTATGTATTGCTTTAAATTACCAAATGCATAGCCTGGCCAGATAAAGTTTGGGGATTGTGACAAAAGAAACAAGTCAAAATATTCTCGATTTCCAACTAATAAATGAATCTGCGAGGAATTATGAGGAGAGTAAAACCGTCCCTTATAATATCCATATAATAAGAATACCAGTATCACATCATAAAAACACTATCTAAAAGTATAGTTTACCAAAAAATAATAAATTTTATTTCGTAAATAATCCCACTTTTATAGAATCAATTGAGCCTTGATGCTGAAGCAGGAAGAGAAATTCCGATTTTGGCAGTGAAAGCTAGAACCTGAGAGCGATTCTTCAAATGGAGGCGATGGGCGATTTCATTCATATGGTATTTTATTGTGCTTTCCGATAGGGAAAAATGTTCGCCGATTTCTTTATAGGTATAGCCTTGTACAGCAAATTTCAAAATATTGATTTGCCTTGTAGTCAAGGGCAGCGAGGTAAGGCTTTCTTTTTCAACGGTAGCTAACTGATCCCCTAAACGAGCGAATTCTTTTAATAGCTTTTCGACCAGGGCGGGGCTGAGGGGGAATTCCCCGCGGCTGATTGCGTCAAGTTTATCCCAAAAAGCGTCGAGGCTGTTAAAATCATTTTTCAACATGTAACCAGATACGCCGGCTTTTATCGACTCGAATAAATGAAGGTCATTTTGGGCTGGGGCTAAGATAATTACCTTCATTAAAGGGAATTTTTTTTTGATGATTCTGGTGGTTTCGACGCCATCTTTTTTCGGGAGTTGTGCATTTATTAAAATGACATCAGGCTGTAGCTGCGCTGCCTGATGCAGTACTTCTGAACGGTTGTGGGCTATGCCAATGATTTCGATTGATTTATAGCCTTTATTGTCAGATAATCGTTTACTAAATGAAGCTTGGTCATCGACTAACAATACTTTCATGCAAAACATCCTTTCGTTGATAGGATAAGCATTGGATTTTTGGCGTAGGTATGTACGGATGAAGCTCATTTATAAAATCGGGTAGGGGATCGAAATCAATTCATTCGTTCATTGCTGATAATTTTTGCAGCAATGATTTTTGGACCTTATGCTGTTTTTGGTATAAGGCAAAATTATTTGGATTGGGGTCATAGGTTTTTGAAACTTCGAGGTTGCTAGACAGAGCAGCAACTAGATCCGTGATATTTCCCATGGCGTAAGCGGCCAAAATCGAATTAGTCAACACGGCCCCGCCTGATATTTTCAAGGTAATGGCTTTCGTAGATAAGACATCCGATTTGATTTGGTTCCAAAGTTCGTCGCGGCTGCCGTCTTCCGTGATGGTGATGCGGTCAATAGGGATACCTGCCTGCCGATAGGTGTCGGTGATTTCTCTGTAATCGTAAGCGATAGCTTCAAGCACTGAGCGCCAGAGGACGTATTGGTCTGTATCCAAGGTCATGTTGAGAAAGCTGCCTTTGACTCCAGCGTATGCATCATAGCCGCCAGTTAGGTAAGGGAGGAAGATGACGTCATTGCATCCTGGCGGAACACTGAGTGCTTGCTGACTGAGGTGGTCGTAGTATCGCTCATCTTCGGCTCTTTGGCAAATGTTGTCTTTGAACCAGCGCAGGGCAAGGCCTCCGGTTCGGACGAATCCCCAATAAAAATAAGTGTTTTCTAAAGTGCCGCTATTAAAAATCAAACCGCTGCCTTCCTGGCTCAGTTCAGGGATGATTCCATTGGTCGAAACACAGAACATGGCACAAGTCCCTGCCACGTCGACTGCTTTATTCGCCTCAAAAACGCCACTGCCGAGCATCGATTGCATGGTATCTCCGGCTCCGGCGCAGACTGGAATGCCGGGCGGACAGCCGATATCGGCTGCGTTTTCTGCGGAGAGTTGACCGATGATATCCCATGGTTTTACGATTTTAGGAAGATAGTGAGAATCTATTTTAAGGATTTCGAGCTGTGCGGGTGACCAGGTTTTTTCGTATACATCATATCCTAGTCCCCAGCCAGACATTGTACCCCAGTCGATAAAAGCATCCTCACTGGAAAGCCCAGCTAAATTCATAAGAATATAAGGTGCGTTATGGACGAATTTACAGCCTCTTTTTTGAAAACTCTCGTTGTTGGCGAGCAGCCAACGTGCATGCAGGGCTGGGAACATACAGCTGGGTTCAGCATTGCCGGTTTCTTTACCCCAAATAGATAGATGGCGGCTGCGAATATTTTGCGCATCCGTTTGTGTTCTTGAATCTAGGTAATTGATATAAGGAGTAATGGCTTTGCCGGAAGCATCGATGCCGACAATTCCACAGATAATGCCATCGCCCATGATGGCTTTTATTGAAGCGGGGTTTAGGTTTTTAGCCTTGAGTTGATCGACGCATTCACGCATTCCAAGTTTTGTTAGGGCAAAATATTCTTCGGCATCCATTTCAACCCATCCTGGGTTTGGATAGCGCAAAGTTGTCGCATGCGTGGTTTTTGCTAGACAGTTCATGTTTTGATCATATATAGAAACCTTGACGCTTTGGGTTCCGGCATCAAAACTGAAGTAATATTGTTCCATTAAGATATTCAACTCTTTTCGTTATTTCATTAGGGTTGGCAGCAAAAAAATACACTGTCGCATATGACCTTATTTTATCATTAGCGTGCCGGATTTAAAATGGCTATTTTGATTTTTCTCCAATATTTGTAATATTTTCGTTTGCTCAGAGGGATGATCGTCTTATTTAAGCTTGCAAGTGAAAGCTCTAGCGTTGAAAAAATTGCGAAAACACAAGAAACAGTAAATACACAAAAAAATATTCAAAATTTTAATCAGGATTTAAAAATATATTTTATAGAT
>RCMY010004811.1_pt1 | contig 11572 bp, 7 predicted proteins | sample 2041341 | NCBI WGS metagenome assembly RCMY01 (sample SAMN09708234, study PRJNA481090) | Marine sediment metagenome, whole genome shotgun sequencing project.
GATAATAGCGACTTTTTCATAACCCATTTCCAATAATGCTCCAAATGCATTTTGCATCCGTTGGCCTAAGTCGTCACCTTTTTGCAGTTTTTTTCGAAAAGTTCCAATGTTCCAAAGATCGTCTTTTAGTATGTTTTCAGAATAGAATACATAACGATCAGCTTTAACCTCTTTTGCAATTGAAGCGGTGTGATTTAAAAGGAATTTATAGACTTCCAATGCATTTTCATCTCCAATCGTTTTAGCCAATCGCGTTTTACATTTACCCAATTCTGGATTGCGAGTGAAAATGATCAGTGCTTTTTTGGAGGTTGGAAAATGGAAATCGGTGGCCATTTCATTATCGCCGTCAGTATGTTTGGATGAAAGTATACCCATTCGTGGAGATTCAAAGTTTAATATTCAAAGTTCGGGAAAAATGATTGGAATGTGAAGAGATTCAAGTGGATACTTCGACAAGCTCAGTGACCTAGTTGAAATTGCTTGTCCGACCAAAGCATTTGCGAAGGCGGATAACTGGAAACTTAATGAGAAAGGTGATTATTTCAACGGAATGGTCGCAAAGTTTACCGCCAGGAGCGGAAGGAACGCAGAGAAATCCAACTTAAAAATGAAATTCAGGTCGAATAATTGAAGTCACAGCATCTTTCAAACTTCAACTTCAACTTCAATTTCAACTTCAATTTCATCTAAGTTACACTCCCTTGACAACTACTTCCTGCGCCAGCTGTGCAACCATAACAATGTTGCGAAATCATAATCGTTCGTCCTTCCAAAAGTTCTTCGTTATAGTCTGATATATGTTTGACTTTACTGTTTACTGGCAAATTCAGCATTTGATTAAAATCGCAATCATACAAATAGCCATCCCAGGAAACTGAGAGGGTATTGGTACACATCACATTTTTTACGGTTTGCGGATTGTAGGCTTCCACCAAGGCGTACATATAATCTTCGTAATTTTCAGAAGCAATCAAATAATCCAAAAATCGGCTGATTGGTAAATTGGTAATGGTGAATAAATTATGAAAATTAATGCCGAAATCGTCCATCAAGGCTTTTTTGAAATCTTTTTCCATACTGGCTTGATTTCCTGGTAAGAATGCCCCCGACGGATTATAGACCAAATCTAGTCTCAGGTTACTGTCCGGCATTCCATAACCAACCGCATTGAGTTCCTGTAAGGCTTTTATGGATTTGTCAAAAACGCCATTGCCGCGTTGTTTATCTGTCTTTCCTTTAGTCCAGTGTGGCATGGAAGACATGATATGGACGTTATGTTTTTTGAAAAACTCTGGTAAATCGTAGTATTTTTTATTGGCCCTGATGATGGTCAAATTAGAACGGACAATAAAATCCTTAACGCCAATTTTTGAAGCTTCTTCCACAAACCATCTGAAATCGGGATTCATTTCAGGAGCGCCTCCAGTCAAATCTAAGGTATGGGCTCCCGTGTTTTTGATGACTTCGAGACATTGTTGCATGGTTTCTCTGGTCATGATTTCCTTACGGTCTGGACCGGCATCGACGTGGCAATGCTCACAAACTTGGTTACACATATAACCAACGTTGATTTGTAGAATTTCAAGTTTTTTTGCTTTTAAAGGAAATTGTCCCGTCTCAGCGATTTTATCCTTAAATTTTGGCAACTCTCCACTTTGAAAAATGCCATTCGATAAGATTTCGAGCTGTCTTTGACTGTTTGCTAATTCACTATTTCTTTTATGTAGGGATTTGATCATTTGTAAGTTCTAGATTCTAAGTTTAAAGTTCAAGATTCAGAGTTTGTCCAAAGTTAACAATTCAAGATGCAATTTTCAAGGCGTTAAAATTTGAAGTTAAACGGCTGTCTTCTGTCAACTGTCATCAGGCTTGGTTCTCTGCTCACATCTCTAATTTATTGACTTTATTCATCATCTGTACACCATGAACCAAGGTTGCACCACCTTTAATAGCGGCACCAACGTGTAAGGCCTCCATCATTTCTTCTTTTGTAATGCCACGTTGCAAACCATCTTGGGTATAGGCATCAATACAATAAGGACATTGTTCGGTGTGGGCAACTGCTAGAGCAATCAATGATTTTTCACGAGCAGAAAGTTTTCCTTCTTCGAAAACCTTAGCATAATAATCGAAAAACTTGTTGCCAAGTTCTTCACTCCATTCTGTGATTTTTCCAAATTTCTTTAAATCTGCTGGATCGTAATAGGTTTTTTGCATGTGTTTAGTTGTTAGTTGAACTTACGAAATTGAATAAGTTACCGTTTTTAAGTCGAAGAAAATCACTGAAGATTACACCTTCAAGGTATACTATTTAAAATCGGAATTTTTGTAAATTAATAGACGGTCTTGTCTTCTTTGTTGCTCCATTTTTGAAAAGGTTCCAAGGCAATATCTCGCGCAATTTGCTCAAAAGGAATGCTTCGTTTGTGATAAGGTAATTCAATTTCTTTATAGATAAAGGCATCATCAAAATCAATATCTGCTGCATCTTGATGGCTACACCCGTAATAAACTTTGTCTGGTCTTGCCCAATAAATAGCGCCAAAACACATGGGACAAGGTTCGCAAGAGGTGTAAATTTCACAACCTTCCAATTGAAAAGAATTGAGGTTTTTGCAGGCATCACGGATGGCTATAATCTCGGCATGTGCGGTGGGATCGTTATGGGAAGTAACTTTATTGTTGCCGCGCCCTACAATTTTTCCATCTTTTACAATGACACATCCAAAAGGACCGCCTTCATTATTGTCCATGCCTTTAAGTGCTGCAGTAACAGCTTCAAGCATGAATTTATTTTTATTTTCTTTGTTCATTTATATGGTTTTAAAAAGTTCATCCTTAAAAACAGAATCCATCAATAATTTGTCGTCGCCTTGTGCATTCATCTTTTTAAATGCTTTCTCCCATCCCTTTCGCGGTTCATCAATAGGAATTAGAATGATTTGATCGTCTTCAAAAATCAATTGTATTTTATCTTAAATCTTATATTTTTCTAAAATGATTTGACTCAGAAGAAGACCCTTGGAGTTTCCGATTTTTATCATTGCTGCTTCCATGGATATAACGTGTATCTACAAGGTTATTACATTTTGATTCAGAAAACAACACATTCAGAAGATTTTAAAACGGATACCCAATCGCAAAGTTCAAGATAGGATTGCTGACGTCAAAGTTATAGCGTTTACCCTTTTTCTGTGAAGGATCGTGGAATGGGGCTGCCAAATCAAAACGGATGACAAAGCTTTGAATGTCCACACGAAGCCCAACACCAGCTCCCATGCCGAGTTCACTTATAAAATCTTTAGAGAATTTATCTTTACCATCAAAAACAGGATTTTCTTTCGAGTTCCAGATATTACCTGCATCGGCAAAAACGGCACCTTTTAAGAAGGATACAATCGGGAATCTGTATTCTAGGTTGGCTTCCAACCGGATATTACCTGTTTTGTCAAAATAACTATCGCTGGTATTATTGGTGTCTTCCTCTACATTATAGGTGCCTGGACCCAAAGAGCGGATTCTAAAAGCCCGAACGCTATAAGGACCACCGGCATAGTATTGTTTTACAAAAGGGACCACATCAGAGTTGCCATAAGCCAATCCATAACCCGCAAAAATACGGGCTGCAATGGTTTGTTCTTTGCCAAAATTATAGTGGTAACTTAAATCTACATCGGCCTTGGCATATTGTGCATATTCCATGCCCAGGAATGTTTTTGGAACATCAGGACCTTGATTCTTTCCAAATAAACTGATCGAGTTTCCGGCCACATCTAAGGTGAAATTGAGATATTTTTGATGTGTTTTTTGTTTATCGACCATTTCATTATAGGTGAAAGAATAAGTTAGGCCAGAAATAAACTGCTGTTCAAAACTTCGTTTCAAAAAAGGATTTTCATCTAAGATGTCATCAAATTCTGGAGTCGTTTTCATCAGATCCGTATAACTCACGGAGATTGGGTTGATTTGATGGGTTACATACCTGTTGGCATCCCAGACGTAACCAAATAATGCCGTTCCTGAAATCAAAGTGTATAATTTTCTTCGATCTTGGAAATCAAGGCTCACCGAGGTTTTTGTTTTTGGGATGGAATATTTGAAAAAATCATCATTGATCTTGACTGGGAAAATGACCCTCGGAAAAATTAATTCATTCTTCAAACCCAGTTCCATACTGCTGTCTCCTGATTGTTGCCCTCCACCCAACTGCGCTTCATATCCAATTTTTAAGGTCGTATTATAAGTCTCGCCACCTCCAAAGACATTCCTGTTGCTATAGGTCAATGCTAATGCTGGGCCTGTAAAACTGTTGGATTTGGTCACTACTTGTAACTCTGCAGAAAAGGCACGTTTGTTTAATGGCGATAAATAAATATTGGCTTCCAAAAGTCCTAAATCGTCCGTTGCCAAGGTGTCAACTTCTTTGTATTGGATATTGACGTACTTGTAGGCGCCAATAGTTGAAAGTCGTCTGGCCGTATTACGGGAGGTTTCGGGATTGTAAAGCTGACCCTCTTCCAATTTTATGAAAGGATCTAAATGTTTTGGTTTGAAAAACACTTCTTTCTGAATGAAATTTTTGTCGTTATAACGAATGATTTCGGTTTGGATGGAATCGGAAGTTTCGTAATTTGGGTACACATTGACCTTAGAAATTCTATAAGGAACGATGGATTTTTGAGGTACTGCCTTTTTCAATTTGAGGAATAAATCGAAACTTTTATTGTTATAGCGATTTGTGTCGGCTTCGAAAATTAAAAAACTTTCGTTGAAATTGTAATACCCAATTTTCTTAAGATTTGCATCGATGCGAAGGCGTTCCAATTTCATCTTATTTAAATCAAAGCGCATCCCTTTACTGAGGGGTGACTCCTTGACCAAAGAATCAATTTCTTTGTGGATTGGAGCAGGTAGAGAGTCTAACTGATAGGTTTCCATCCGATAAGGTTTAGGCACTTTAACCGTGTAAACAACAGCTGCTCTTTTCTCAGATTCCTCAAATTCCGAAGAAGCAGCACTGTAAAAGAATCCTCTATTTTCAAGTCGATTGAGCAATAGATCTTGAACTTCAAATGTTTCTACATCCGATTGATACACCGGTTTTTCTCCCAATTTCTTATATAACCATCGGTTAATGAATCCCGGATTCTCTTTTTGGTTTTTGTAATAATAGTAGAGTCCAGGATACATGCCCAAAAATTTTGAGTTGGGCTCAGGAAGCATCACCGATTCCAGTTCCGTTCTTAAACCAGATTCGTTGTTTATAACAGAGTCAGAGACAATGGTCAGTTCTGCACCGGTGTATAGGCGTTCGTTTTCAGGAATGTATTTGGCAATACTGCAGGAATAAAAACTTCCGAATATGAAGAGGAAAAAAAGCAGGTATTTTAAATAGAATTTCAAGGTGTTCTTTGTTTATAGTTTTTCAGTTCTAGATTATTATCATATCAGAACTGGTATTTTTAATTTTTCTTCTTTTCGATACTTTCATCAACAGTTTCTTCTTTGGCATCTTGAGCTTCCTTAGCGGCCTTTAATTTGGCTTTTTCTTCTTTTTTTGCTTTTGTGGATGACTTTACCAAAGCATCCCAAAGCTCCGTAAACCTATTGAATTCTTGGGTAAATATTATTGCAATGCCGCTTACAATAACTTGTCCATCAATGACATTTTCAAACTCATTTCTATGGAAGCCTTTCAATCTATAACGGCCATTTTCCGTTAAGATATATTCAATGGTGACATTGCCAATAATTGGCGTTTCTTCACCAGTAGGGCTACCGCCTTCCACGTCCACTTCGCTACCAACACTCACGATCAATCGGTCGTTGAACATTTTTTTCTGGGCTGCAATGTCCAGTTGTGTACGATCGGTAGGTGTACTGCCCTGATAATCTGTAAAACTATCGATACCAAAATTAAGTTCAAAACCAGAATTGCCCAATAACTTATCAGAGAACATATTGAGTTGATCAGAAACAGCATCATTTAAATTATCTCGTGCAATGGACGCCATACCACCAGTACTACCATCACTGCCCGGATCAGGATAGAAGCGGTTCAATACCAATAACGAAAATACCTGTCTGTTCAACTCATCTTCCTGTTGGTTGAGTTGCTGCACGCGTCCATATACCTGTCCGCCAATAGCGCCCTGCTCATCTTTTGGCATGTCGAGGTTGAAGTCTATTTTAGGTTCCATCAATTGGCCGTCAATATTAAGGTACACATAAAAAGGAAGTACCTGACGGAATTTACCTTTAGCAGAAGCATCCAAGTTAGACGTTGTTGGTGCCATCAAGGCCGCTGCTGAGGTTTTGACCTCATAGAGCGCGCTCACGTCCAGTTTGGCATCAAACGGGTCGCCAGACCAGGTGACACGACTCCCTGGAACAATATTGAATTTGCGATTAACGAGATTATATAGATTCAACTCATAATGACCGCTCTGAACTTCATAAAGACCAGAAAGCGTGATGTTTCCGTTTGGTTTCATGGTAAAGTTTAAATCTCCCTCTCCGGACACTTTAAAATTATCTCCAGTGGACTCATCAATAACGATAGTGACCGCGGCATCTTTTCCAATTTTCAACAAAGCGTTCAGGTCGAGTCCGGTAATGGTGGCTGTTTTTTCTTCCGTTCGGGTCAGGATGGCATCCGGGTTCTCACGATTTACAAAAACTACCACACCATCACGCTGCTCAACATTTACAGTTGCGGATGGCAACACATAAGTCATATCGGTAGCTGAGCCGACCGTGGCTTTTAGATCGATTATCGGAATCTGTAAATCGCCTGTGATTTTTGCATCGGCATCAAAAGTGACTTTTCCGTAAATAAAATTGTTGTCTTCTTTGGTGGCGTTGAGTACTTGAAAATTATCTGCGATGATCTGTAAATCAAAGGTAGGATTGATAAAAGATTCTGTTCCAATTTTACCGGAAGCCACCAAAGTGTTTTCATTTTCATCCCTAATGGTGAAATTGTCTAAAGAAAGTGCGTCGTTATTGATCTTTAATGTTTCCTTGGCAAGTGTGAATGCTGAATTGAAAGCCTTAATCTTGAAATCGGCGTCATTGAAAGTCAAACTGCCTTCATATTTGGGTTTGACCGAGGTGCCGCTCAATTTGAATTTTCCAGAGAAACTTCCATCGGTTTCTGTGATTGCGCCTTGGGACAATCCGGTCAACCCTTTCATGTTAAATTGATTGATGTTCAAATCCAAATCGATGTTGGCGCCACCTGGAAATGCAACATAATCACCTTTTAGATCCAAGTCAATCTCACCGCCGTTCATGACCACATTAAAGTCATAACTGTCGCTTCCAAGAGATTTGGCATCAAGACTCAGATTGCCCATATCTACTTGCATAAAACTCAATTCCGAAATGTCCAAATTGGCAATAATGCCAGTGTTTGAAAAGGGTTCCACCAATACAAAATCGCCGTTTAGGTTGCCCGTTGCCAATTCCTCATCAGGATTTAGATAGTTCAGGAATTCGCTCAATTTGAAATTCTTGAAATCAACGGCGATATGGGTCTTGGAAACCGACGGAAGGTCGTCAGTAATCTCAAATGATTGGTTCTCATGACTGAAAACAAACTCATTAAATTCCATTTTTTTTTCGCTGATCAGAATTTCGTTATTCTCAGGAGTATTCCAAGGGGTCTTGTTTAAAATCAGATCTTCCGGATTGACATGAAAACGCAAGAGTTTTCTATCACCTGTGATCTTACTGGTAATCTGGGTTAATATATCCTCTTTATGATAAGCAGTGAACGCCAAAGCCATTTCCCTATTGGTTTGATCGCCACTAATTCTTGTTTTTTGGATGTTCAGTGGACCAGCTTTAATCCTGTTGAATCCTAGGTCAAAAATAAATTTGTCTCGATCCGTATCCATTGAAAACACGAGACTGTCCAACTCATTCCCACTATAATTGATATGTGGCGCTGTAATCCTAGCGGTTAATTGCCGCTCTTTTTCTACATAGTCAACGTCAAATTTGACGGTATCCAGCTTTTTTACATTCACTAAAAAGACGTCGTTTAAAATAGGCGCCTCAATAATCTTTCCTCGCAATTTCAAATTGACGGGATTGGTAATGCTGTCAGGAACTTCTTCGTCATGGTAAAAATAACTTAACACATGACGTCTTATGGATTTGCTGAAGGTTTCGGGATCTGTGTTGGATTGCAGTAAAACATCCACCAATTTATTTTTAACGGACACTGAAGTTGTGTCTTTTCTCACGTGGGCAAGGGCATTCAGGTCGCCCAGCAAATAGGTTTTGTTGTCGTACACTACAACGCCTTGATCTACAATGGCTGCAACATCATAATTGATGGCATTACCTTTGAAATCGGCATAAATTTTCATGCCCGTTTTGATCTCACGTTGCATGATGCCTAAAGCTTTTAGGTCAGCACCAATAATATTCAATTCTACGTTGGCTTCAGGCGACACAGAATCCAATACCACAGTGGCGTATAAGTCCATGTCAAGGTTATAGTCCTTATATTTTGAAGTTACTTTTCCGCGACCATTTTTGATATCTCCAATAAGTTTTAAGTCGTTGATATCATAATTATTGTATTTAAAACTGGATACGATTGCTTCCACATGGGCGTCGAGATCATTGATGTTTTTTCCTTTTCCATTGGCTTTTACTAAAAGACTTAAGCTGCCCAATTGTTCGTTTTGGAGCAATTCGTTCAGTTTATAGTCTTCGATGGAAAGGTCTGCATCAAATTCTAAAGTGGTTCCGTTTTTAAAGTGGCCATCTAAAGATGCGATACCTTGTGTGGTGGTCAACGTTGCATTTGCGTAAATATCGTTAGGATTTCCTTTAATATTTCCTGCTAATTTGACCTCTTCAGGCAAACTTACACCCAACTCTTTTTCATCCACAAATTGTACAATATCGGAACGGGTTGAAATGGCTGAAAAGTTTGGAATGTTAAATTGAATGTTGTTAGGATCTGTGATGTTTTTAATTTTTCCGTTTGCCGAAATGTGCGTATGTGCCCAATTGGCATTCAAACGGCTGATGTTGATATCAGACATAAAGCCATTTGCTTTGGTGTTTCCGGTCAATAAATGTTGACTTAGAGTATTCAGATATGGGTTCTTTTTCAGTTCCGGTTGAATGAGGAAAACATCCTTTAACGAAATTCGAAATGTAGGAATATCGATAGCAATCTTAGATTTTTCAGGAGATTCAATCAATGCCGATAATTTAGGATAATCGAGACGTAAATTGGCTTGTAAGCTGTTGTTATTGAGCCCAGTCCTTAAATTGGAGACCTCTAAAGTATTGTCATCAGCGCTAAATTTCAGGCTCAATTCTTTTAAATTGAATCCTGAAATCTCATTGAACGTGGAGCTTTCAAGATGAAGTTCGGCTTTCTTATCTTTTAAATTAATGGTATTGGCTTGAAGATTCAACGCTTCCAGAACAATGGCATTCGGATTGAAACTACCTGTTTTGGCTTCGGCGGAAGCGACAAAATAACTGAATTTATTATTTTCTAAATCAATAGAACCTACGGCTAGTCTTAATTCTGGCCATTCAAAAGCCTGAATATCCTTTTTGATGTCTTGAGTAACTTCGACCACTTTTTGGGTAACGACGTTGGTTTCGGTCTCAGTACGTAGTACGATGGCGGAGTTTTTTAGACGAAAGGTATGCACTTCAAAATCGCTGTTGGCCAAATCCACCTTTGGGATTTTAGCGAACAATTCTTCGATGTCAACTTCTGCTGCAATACGATCGCCATAAGATTGGTAATCGGCATATACATTTGACAATGTTAAGTTCTCTACCGATAAGGAAGGCAAGGGTGCGGGATCCTCTTCAGGAATAATCGGCACCGGCGTCTGGATGAATTTAATGCGAGCGTCAGCTAATTTAAGTTCCGATGCTTCAAATATCATATGCTCCAAATCGGTGGTTTTCATAGTGGCATTGAGCCTCCCGATTTTGAATCGGCTGTCAATTCCAGCAACGGCATCGTCAAAAACAATATCAAAATCCCTGAAATTGAGTTTTCCTATAACAATATTCAGAGGTGTGGCGGTGGTATCTGTAGCTACCGGTGCTGTATTTTCGGTAGCAAATGCATCAATCAGAAATTGAAAATTATAACCTTCAATAGAATCTTTACGGATGATATTCGCGCGAAGACCTTTCCAATCTAATGCATCTACGCCAATGCCTTCGCCACGAATCATGGCCCAAAGAGGCACGTTGGCTTCCAGCGATTTTGAATAGACCAAAGTATCGCCTTTAGTATCTTCCAAAAACAAACCGTCAATTTGAAGGTTGCCATCAAAGGTGAGGAACAGGCGTTCAATTTCAACTTTGGTGTTTGTTTTATTGGAGACGTAAGATGTGGCTTTGTCAACGATAATGCCTTGTCCCCAAGGACTTCTAATAAATAATACTAAGAGAATTAAAAACACGAGAACGCCCAGAATTATTCTTCCGAATATCCTGAGGATCCTATATTTTTTCTTTGTAGGCTTTTTTTTATCGCTGTTGCTCTCTTCCAATGAGTCTGCTCTAGGGTTACAAATTTATCATATTAGACCTTGTAATACGTCGCTTAAAGCGATTATTAATAACTCAAATCTTAATATTGGGTAAAATTAACAAGTTTTGCTCATTTGGAAGGTTTTATGTTAAAGTTGTATTAAATATACTACATAAGCTCATTTCGAACGTATATATAAACATAAACCAATAAATAATTGAATTATGATTATTAAAAAATCGAGTATATTGTTTGCCGCTGCCTTGACAGCATTCGTTTTTATGTCGTCTTGTGAAGATGGCAAAAAGAAAGAAGAACAATTGAAAATTGAAACCGAACGCGTGGAAATGGAGGCTGCAGAAAACGCTAAAATGGAAATGGAAGCCAAAGAAGCGAAAGAAGCTAAAATTAAAGAAGAAGCGCGAGCCAACAGTATTGCTGGACAAGCCATGATGAACAAAGATTTGTCAACTTTGGCGGGTGCCTTGCAAGCTGCAGATTTATCAGCCATGTTGTCTGAGCCGGGTGAATACACTGTTTTTGCACCATCAAATCAGGCTTTTGAGAAATTGTCACAAAAAAAGCGTGACGAATTAATGCTACCAGAGAATAAAGAGATGTTGGCCAATGTGTTGACTTATCATGTTGTTCCAGGAGTGATTACTTCAGATAAATTTGCAGCAGCTATTAAAGGTGCCAACGGATCTTATACATTTAAAACTGTAAAAGGTGAGGATTTGACGGCCTCGATGAGTGGAGATCAATTTGTTATCAAAGATGGTTCTGGTAAGAAAGCACAGGTTATTTTAGGTAATGTACCAGCTTCAAACGGGATTATTTATATTATTGATACTAGTTGATTGTAAATAGTATTCAGGTGTAAAACCTTCATCTCCCCAATAAGATAATTTTCCACTTATGGAAGATTTAAATATAAGACTTTCAATTGGCGCAATTTCAATAAAAGCGTTCCCAACAAAATCGTCAGACCAGCCATAGTTTCCTTTTTGTCTTTGTATATCTGCTAAAGGGTTT
>RCMY010004812.1_pt1 | contig 11571 bp, 10 predicted proteins | sample 2041341 | NCBI WGS metagenome assembly RCMY01 (sample SAMN09708234, study PRJNA481090) | Marine sediment metagenome, whole genome shotgun sequencing project.
TGCACGTAGTCGTCCAGCACGTCGTCACTACAACCGGTGGAATAGTCGCGCGGGGCAAGCTCATGGTTATCGGCACTTGCCTCGGCCACGAGGTCGGAAGCGGTGCTGGGCATGACATGTCTCCTGTTGGGAATATATCACTTGACTCTAATATAAGATATCGCTAATATTAAATCAAGCTGATATTCGTAGCGCCGGTTGACCAAGGTCACGACGGTGTCGCAACGAAACCTGCATCTTGCAAGTCGCAGGGCCTTGTATCCGAAACGGGAGAGCGTCATGGCGAAGTTCGTGGTGATGGGAGCGGGACTGGGTGGGATGAGCGCGGCCTACGAGCTGCGCAACACCTTGGGCAAGCGGCACGAGATCACCCTGGTGGGCCTGGGCGAGACCTTCGGCTTCACGCCATCGAATCCCTGGCTGGCGGTCGGTTGGCGCAAGCCGGAGGAGATCACGGTCCCGGTCGCCAAGCATGTCGGCAAGCACGACATCCGATACATCGGCGACGGCGTGAGCAGCATCGACGCCGAGGCCAACCGCCTGACCACGGGTGGCGGCGAGAGCCTGGATTACGACTACCTGCTGATCTGCACCGGGCCCAAACTGGCCTTCGACGAAGTGCCCGGAAGCGGCCCCGAGGGTGGCCACACCCAGTCGGTGTGCACCACCGCGCACGCGCAACGGACGTGGGAGGCCTACGAGGCGTTCCTCAAGGATCCGGGTCCGATCGTGGTTGGCGCGGTGCAGGGCGCCAGTTGCTTCGGCCCGGGCTATGAGTTCGCAATGATCGTCGACGCCGACCTGCGCCGCCGCAAGCTGCGCGACAAGGTGCCGATGCACTTCGTCAGCAGCGAGCCCTACATTGGCCACATGGGCCTGGGCGGGGTTGGCGATTCCAAGGGTTTGATGGAGTCCGAGTTGCGCCAGCGGCATATCAAGTGGATCGTCAACGCCAAGGTCACCGAAGTGCGCGATGGCGAGATGACCGTGGTCGAGCACGACGCACAGGGCCAGCCGCAACGCGAACAGGTGCTGCCGTTCAAGTTCTCGATGCTGCTGCCTGCGTTCAAGGGCGTGGATGCGGTGGCCGCGGTAGAAGGGTTGTGCAATCCGCGCGGGTTCGTGATCGTCGACAAGCACCAGCGCAGCCCCAAGTTCCGCAACATCTTCTCGGCCGGTGTCTGCGTGGCGATCCCGCCGGTGGAGGCCACCCCGATCCCGACCGGCGCGCCAAAGACCGGGTTCATGATCGAGTCGATGGTGACCACCATCGTGCGCAACATCCAGGCCGAGCTGGCTGGCAAGACACCGGATTTCGAGGGTACGTGGAACGCGGTGTGCCTGGCCGACATGGGTGACACCGGCGCGGCTTTCGTCGCGCTGCCGCAGATACCGCCGCGCAACGTGACCTGGACCAAGATCGGCAAGTGGGTGCACCTGGCCAAGCTCGCCTTCGAGAAATATTTCCTCTACAAGATGCGCCACGGCACGTCCGAACCCATCTACGAGAAGTACGTGATGAAGGCGCTGGGTATCGAGCGGCTCAAGCCCGGTACCGGCAGCGGCGACTGAGCGTGCCGGTTTGGGTATTGATTCCTGCGACGAGGACTACACGATGATGAGCTTGAAAAATACAGTTGATCGTTACGGCTCGCTGTCGATCGCGATGCACTGGTTGACGCTCCTGTTGCTGGTGGCGGTATACGCGTGCATCGAGCTGCGCGAGTTCTACCCCAAAGGCAGCGATCCGCGCGACGCGCTGAAGCAATGGCATTTCATGCTCGGCCTGTCGGTGTTCGTGCTGGTATGGCTGCGGCTGGCGCTGCAGCTGTGGGGGCCGAAGCCGCGGGTGCAGCCACCGCTCGGCCTCTGGCAACATCGCATCGCCCGCTTGATGCACATGGCGCTCTACTTGTTCATGGTGGTCATGCCGCTGTTGGGCTGGCTGGTGCTGAGTGCCAAGGGCAAGACGATTCCGTTCTTCGGCCTGGAGCTTCCGGCCCTGGTCGGCGCGGACAACGGACTCGCCGATTCGGTCGAGGATATCCACGTAACCATCGGCACCATCGGCTATTACCTGATTGGCCTGCACGCCGCAGCGGCACTGTTCCACCACTATGTCCAGCACGACAACGAGTTGCTGCGGATGCTGCCGCAGCGTCGCGCGCGGCGGCGTTGATTCAAATCCATCCATTCCGTAATTCATCCATCCATCCATCCTGCCAGGAGAACTTCCATGACACTTGACCGCGCCGTCCAAGCCTTCGCAGGCGTGATGATCCTGATCAGCATCGCGCTGACCCAGTTTGTTTCTCCGTGGTTCTGGCTGATGACGGCCTTCATCGGCCTGAACCTGTTCCAGTCGGCGTTCACCGGCTTCTGCCCCGCGGCGATGGTGATGCGCCGGCTCGGCATCGGTCGCGACAGTGCCGCCAACTGCGGCGTGCGCTGAACCGATGGATCGTGTCCTTAAAATGCGCCCGGCACGCTGGTGGCCGGGCGCCGGCCTTGTGCTGCTGCTTGCCGCCTGCGGTGGCAAACCCGCGGCCGATCAACTACCACCGCTCCCGAAGCTGCAGACGCTGGCAGTGGACGCAGGCAGCCCTGCCGACGCCCGTGCCTGGGATGGCGTGGTCGAGGCGGTACGCCAGGCTACGGTGTCGGCACAGACATCGGGCCGGGTGACGACGGTCGAGGCCGACGTCGACGATCGCGTCGAGTCTGGCGCGGTGTTGTTGCGCCTGACCGCGGTCGAGCAACAGGCCGGTGTCAACACCACGCGCGCGCAACTGCACGCCGCGCAGGCCGTGGCCGCGGAGGCTACGCAGAACTACAACCGATTCGCATCGCTGGCTTCCGGCCAGTACGTGTCGCGCGCACAGGTCGACCAAGCGCGTGCCGCGCGCGATTCGGCGAATGCCGCGGTCGTCGCCGCGCGTGCGCAACTGGCGCAGGCCGGGCAGCAGACCGATTACACCGTGGTACGCGCGCCCTATGCCGGCATCGTCAGTCGTCGCGATGTCGAACCGGGCGAAACAGTCGCACCGGGGCAGCCGCTGATGACGCTGTACGCGCCTGGTGCACTGCGTATCGAAGTGCAGGTGCCGCAATCGGTCGCCGGCGCCATACGCGCCATCGGGCGTGCGCGCGTGGAGCTGGCCGACGGTCGCAGCGTGGATGCGGCGCAGGTGACCGTTTTCCCGGCGGCCGATCCGGACACCCACAGCGTCGCGGTGCGCATCGGCCTGCCCGATCTGTCCCCGGCGCCGGCACCGGGGACCACTGCGCGCATCGTGTTTCCATTGTCCGGTGACGCTGCCGGGCCACGCATCGTCCGTATTCCCGGCAGTGCGCTGGTCCAGCGCGGCGAGGTCAACGGGGTGTATGTGCTTGCCGACGGCACCCTGCGCCTGCGCCAGCTGCGACTGGGTCGCAGCACCGGTAGCAAGGTCGAAGTGATCGCGGGCCTGAAGCCGGGCGAGACGATCGCCGCTGATCCGGTCGCGGCCACGCAGGCGCTTGCGGCGCAGCGTGAGGCGGAGCGCAAGCGTGACTGAGCGCGGAGACGATCGAGCGACGCCGCATCCGCGCCTGGGCCTGTCTGGCCGCTTGGCTGCGGCTTTCCAAGCCAATCCGCTGACGCCGATCATTGCGCTGCTGGGTTTGTTGCTGGGCGTGCTGGCGGTGACGATCACGCCGCGTGAGGAAGAGCCGCAGATCGACGTGACCATGGCCAATGTGTTCGTGCCGTTCGCAGGCGCCAGCGCGCGCGACGTCGAACAGCTGGTCAGCACGCCGCTGGAACAGAAACTGTCCGAGATCGAGGGCATCAAGCACGTCTATTCGATCAGCCGCCCGGGCATGGCGGTACTGACGGTCGAGTACACCGTCGGTGTCGAGCGCCAACCGGCGATCGTGCGCCTGTACAACCAGGTGTTCTCCAACCAGGACTGGCTGCCGCCGGGGATCGGTGTCGGCCAGCCGCTAATCAAGCCCAAGGGCATCGACGACGTGCCGGTGATGGCATTGACGCTGTGGACCGACGATCCGCAACGCAGTGCGACCGACCTGGCCGAGGTCGCGCACACGCTGGAAACCGAACTCAAGCGCGTGCCCGGCACCCGCGACGTCTACACCATCGGCGCACCGCAGCGCGCGGTAGTGGTGACGCTTGATCCGGCAAAGCTGGCCGCCTACCACCTCGCCGCCGGCGACCTGATCCAGGCGTTGCAAGCGGCCAACGTCGTGCAGCAGGTCGGTGAGCGGGTCAGTGCGCAAGGGGCGGTGCCGGTGACGGCGGGCCAGTTCCTCGCCTCGCGTGATGCAGTCGCCGACCTGGTGATCGGATTGCGCGACGGCCGTCCCTTGTTGTTGTCGGATGTTGCCGACATCCGCGATGGCGCCGACGTGGCCTCCAGCTACGTCTGGTACGGGGCGCCAGTGGATCGCGGTGGCCCGGCGACCGGCCAGGCACCGGCGGTGACCATCGCGATCGCCAAGAAGCCCGGCAGCAATGCCGCCGACATCACTGGCGGCATCATCGCGCGCGTGGCGCAGCTACGGGGCGAACTGATCCCCGCCGGCGTGCACGTCGAGGTCACCCGCGACTACGGCCGGACCGCTACCGACAAGGCGCAGAAGCTGATCAAGAAGCTGATGTTCGCCACCGGCTCGGTGGTGCTGCTGGTGCTGTTCGCGCTGGGCTGGCGCGAGGCCATCGTGGTCGGCAGCGCGGTGGTACTGACCCTGTCGTTGACCCTGTTCGCGTCGTGGGCGATGGGCTTCACCCTCAACCGGGTGTCGCTGTTCGCGCTGATCTTCTCGATCGGCATCCTGGTCGATGATGCCATCGTCGTGGTCGAGAACATCCACCGCCACATGACGCGCGACGGCAAGACCCTGCGCGAGGCGATCCCGCCGGCGGTGGACGAGGTCGGCGGCCCGACCATCCTGGCCACCTTCACCGTGATCGCGGCGCTGCTGCCGATGGCCTTCGTCTCCGGCCTGATGGGTCCGTACATGCGGCCGATTCCGATCAATGCCTCGGTCGGCATGCTGCTGTCGCTGGCGATCGCCCTGATCGTCACGCCGTGGTTGTCGCTGAAGCTGCTGGCGCGGCATGCGCCGGTCCACGCAACTGCCAACACTTCGGGCAACGCTACAGGCAACCTGACCAACAACGGCGGCGGCGAGACCCGCCTGCATCGCCTGTTCGGGCGGATGATGCGGCCGTTCCTGGCGGGGGATCGCGCGCCGCGCCGGCGGAAGATGCTGTTCGGCGGCATGGCGGCGCTGGTGGTGCTGGCGGCTGGACTTGCGGTGGTGCAGCTGGTGGTGCTGAAGATGCTGCCGTTCGACAACAAATCCGAGTTCCAGGTGGTGGTCGACCTGCCCGAGGGACGCACGCTGGAAGACACCAATGCGCTGCTGGCCGCACTGGCCGCGACGGTCGCGCGCGTGCCCGAGGTGCTGGATTACCAGGGTTACGCGGGCACCTCGGCGCCTATGAACTTCAACGGCCTGGTGCGGCAGTACTTCCTGCGCAGCGGCAGCAACGTCGGCGACCTGCAGGTCAACCTGGTCGACAAGCACGAGCGCAAGCGCCAGAGCCACGAGATCGCGCGCGATCTGAGGCCTGCATTGGCAGCGATCGGTCGTCGCCACGGTGCCTCGGTCAAGGTGGTGGAAGTACCGCCCGGGCCGCCAGTGCTGTCGCCGCTGGTGGCCGAGGTTTACGGCCCCGATTACGCGCGCACCCAACAGGTGGCGCTGGCGCTGGAGAAGCGCTTCGCCGCCACGCCGGGTATTGTCGATATCGACACCAGCGTCGAGAACCCCGCGCCGCGCGAGACCATCGTGGTCGACCGCGTGCGTGCTGCGCGCCTGGGCGTGCCGCAGTCGGCGGTCACTGACGCATTGACGACCGCGGTAGCGGGCTTCGATGCCACCTACATCCACGACGGGCGCTCGAAGTACCCGCGCCCCGTGCGCTTGCGCCTGCCGGTGGCCGACCAGGCCGACCTCGACCGCCTGCTTGCCCTGCGCGTGCGCGGCGGGCAAGGCCAGCTGGTGCCGATCTCCGAGCTGGTGCATGTGCAGCGCGGGCAATGGGACGGCGCGATCCACCACAAGGACCTGCTGCCCGTGGTCTATGTCACCGCCGACGAGGCGGGCAAGCTCGACAGCCCGCTGTATGGGATGTTCGACGTGGTCGGCCAGCTGCGCGAGCACAAGGTCGACGGGCAGGCGCTGCAGCAGACCTTCATCGCCCAACCGCAGGACACCAGCGATTTTGCGGTCAAGTGGGACGGCGAATGGCAGATCACCTACGAGACCTTCCGCGACATGGGCATCGCCTATGCCGCCGGCATGCTGCTGATCTACCTGCTTGTCGTGGCGCAGTTCCGCAGCTACGTGGTACCGCTGATCATCATGGCGCCGATCCCGCTGACCGTGATCGGAGTGATGCCCGGCCATGCGCTGCTGGGTGCGCAGTTCACCGCCACCAGCATGATCGGCATGATCGCGCTGGCCGGCATCATCGTGCGCAATTCGATCCTGCTGGTGGACTTCATCAACCACTCGTTGGCGGACGGGTTATCGCCGGCCGAAGCGGTGATCGAGGCGTGCGCAGTACGCGCCAAGCCGATCGTGCTGACCGCGGTGGCGGCGATGATGGGTGCCTTCTTCATCCTCGACGACCCGATCTTCAACGGCCTGGCGGTATCGTTGATCTTCGGCATCCTGGTCAGCACGGTGCTGACCCTGGTGGTGATCCCGCTGCTGTACTACGCGCTGTTGCAGAGGTCGGCAAGGCGCGAAACCCCACACCGCGAAACCCCACATCGCGAAACCCAAGGAATGAACCCATGAGTTATTACTTTGCCAAAACGCTCCCCGATACCAGCTTCGACGACGCCATCACACGCGTGAGCGAAGCCCTGAAAGCGGAAGGCTTCGGCATCCTGACCGAAATCGACGTCAAGGCCACGATGAAAAAGAAGCTCGACAAGGACTTCCGCGACTACCGCATCCTGGGCGCCTGCAATCCGTCGATGGCCTGGCAGGCGCTGCAGGCCGAAGACAGGATCGGCACGATGCTGCCGTGCAATGTCATCGTCCAGCAGCGCGACAACGGTGCTGTCGAAGTGGCCGCGGTCGATCCGGTGGCGTCGATGCAGGCGGTAAACAATCCCGAGCTTGCCGGTGTGGCGGCGGACGTGCGCGATCAGCTCAAGCGGGTGATCGAGGGCCTCTAAGGGCTGCCAAAGATCGGGTGATGCACGGGGCTGCAACCCGGACGTCGCCTGAGAATGGCGGGTTAACGCCACCGGCGTCACGGCTGATGTTGCAACACAGCCTGGGATGTCACTTGAATTCTTGAGCGAACGCGCTAAGATAGTAATCACTTACTATCTTTTGCGACCGTCATGACACTACGCCCAAGAAACCTGCCAGCTGACGAACGCCGCGCCGTGACCGTGGAAGCGGTCATCGAGTTGGCCGCTTCGCGCAATCCGGGCGACATCACGACCGCGGCCATCGCCAAGCACATGCACCTGACCCAGGGCGCGCTGTTCCGGCATTTCCCGAGCAAGGACGCGATCTGGCAGGCGACCATGGAATGGGTTGCCGAGCGCCTGTTGGCGCGCGTCGACCGCGCCGCGGCCGGCATCGAATCTCCGATTGCCGCGATGCGCGCCATGTTCATGAGCCACGTCGATTTCGTGGTCGAGCATCCCGGTGTGCCGCGGATGATGTTTGGAGAGCTGCAGCGGGCCGAACAGACTGCAGCCAAACGCATGGTGCAGACGCTGATCCAGCGCTATGGGGAACGCTTGCATGGTCTGCTCGAGGCAGGCAAGGCGCGCGGCGAACTGTCCGCCGCGCTCGACAGCGAAGCTGCGGCCACCCTGTTCATAGGCACCATCCAGGGACTGGTCATGCAGTCGCTGCTGGCCGGTGACGTGACCCGCATGCGCAGCGATGCGGTGCGGGTCTTCGACATTTATTGCCGCGGCATCGAAGCGCGACATGCGGCCTGATCCGATCCCGTGCACCGACTTGTCCGAAGTCGCCGCCGCGGGCGGTGTCGAGCCCGGTGCCTTCCGCTTTTTCCGAACCAGGGAGTAAACAGATGTCCAGCATTGGTTACCACGAGCCTATCGAAGAGCTTCCCGCACAAACCCGCGACATGCATCGCGCGATCGTCTCGCTGATGGAGGAGCTGGAGGCCATCGACTGGTACAACCAGCGCCGCGCGGCCAGCGGCGATGCGTCGCTGAAGGCCATCCTGGAGCACAACCGCGATGAGGAAAAAGAGCACGCCGCGATGCTCATCGAATGGATCCAGCGCAGGGATCCAGCGTTCTCAAAACAGCTGAAAACCTACCTGTTCACGGACAAGCCGATCGCGCACGACTGACGCGGTCCCAGACGAGGAGTAGCCATGAATACGCAAGGTCATCGTGATGTCCTGGTGTGGACGGTTTCGCTGGTCGCCATCGCGTTTGGCGTGATGACGATCAAGGAGGGCGGCTCGGTGCTGTTCGTCGACGGCGCTGCCCGCGTCGCGGCAGGTCACTACGTGCCGTTCGTGCTCTGGTTCAACTTCATCGCCGGCTTCGCTTACGTCCTCGCCGGCGTGGGCATCTGGCTGCGCAAGCGTTGGGGCGTGCAGCTGGCCATCGCCATCGCCGCGGCGACGCTGGGCGTGTTCGCGGCGTTTGCCGTGCATGTGGCCACCGGCGGCGCTTACGCACAGCGCACCGTCGGCGCCATGACCCTGCGCAGCCTGGTCTGGATCGTGATCGCAGCCATTGGTGCGTGGCGCCTCCAACGACTTGCTCGCCGTGGCGCGGGTTGATCGAACAACAGTCCCAACCGGAAGTGCACCGATGAAAACACCGAACGTCCCAACTGGCAGGACCCGCTGGGTCGTGGTCGCCGTCATTGTCGTCATCGTCGTCGGCCTGCTGTCGTGGTGGCTGCTGCGCGACGGCAAGGATGACGCCACGCTGCGCCTGTATGGCAATGTTGATATCCGCGAAGTGGAGCTGTCGTTCCGCCAGCCCGGACGCCTGGCAAGCATGGCCTTCGACGAGGGCGACGCGGTCGCCGCGGGCAAGGTGGTGGCCCAGCTCGACGCCCAGCCCTATCGCGAGAAGCTGGCTGCGGCCGAGGCCGGGTTGGACGCTGCGAAAGCCGGACTGGACAAGCTGCGCACGGGCAATCGTCCGCAGGAAATCGCACAGGCCCAGGATTCGGTGCGCCAGGCGCAGGCGGGCCTTGTGCAGGCCGATCGCAATTTCAGTCGACAGGATGCCCTGCTGTCATCCGGTGCCAGCAGCCAGCGCACGGTCGACGCCGCGCGCGCCACGCGTGACCAGGCCGCCGCCCAGCTGGCTTCGGCCAAGTCGGCGCTGTCGCTGGCCAGGGACGGCTTCCGCAGTGAAGATGTTGCCGCCGGACAGGCGCAAGTGGCTGCCGCCGAAGCCACGCTGGCGCAAGCGCGCACCGCGTTGGCCGACACCAGGCTGGTGGCGCCCAGCGATGCCATCGTGATCGCCCGGGTGCGCGAGCCGGGCAGCATGGTGGCGAGCAACACGCCGGTGTACAGCTTGAGCCTGGGCAACCCGGTTTACGTGCGCGCCTATGTCAGCGAGCCGGACCTGGGTCGCATCGCGCCAGGCACGTCGGTACGCGTGCATACCGATTCCTCGGACAAGGTGTATCGCGGCCAGGTTGGTTTCATTTCGCCGCGTGCGGAGTTCACGCCCAAGACGGTGGAAACCACCGACCTGCGCACCGACCTCGTCTACCGGCTGCGCGTGGTGGTTGCCGATGCCGACCAGGGCCTGCGCCAGGGCATGCCGGTTACGGTGGATATCGACACTGCAAGGACCGGCGACAAGGCAACACGGTCAACCGTGAGATGAGCACACCAAGCGCCAGCGAGTCCACAAGCGAGTCCGGGAAGGACGCCGCCGTGGTCATCGAGGACGTCGCCAAGCACTTCGGTGATGTCCATGCGTTGCGCGGCTTCAGTGCGCGGATCCAATACGGTCGACTGACCGGCCTGGTCGGACCCGACGGCGCCGGCAAGACCACGCTAATGCGGATCATGACGGGGTTGCTGGTGCCCAACGGCGGCAGCGTCAGCCTGGCCGGTTTTGACGTAGTCGACGACAACGATGCCATCCACGTCGCCAGCGGCTACATGCCGCAGCGCTTTGGTCTCTACGAAGACCTGTCGGTGATGGAGAACATGCGCCTGTACGCGCAGCTGCGTGGCATGGATGCGGACCAGCACACGGAAACATTTGAAAGCCTGCTCGACTTCACCCGCCTGGGTCCGTTCACCAAGCGTCTCGCCGGCAAGCTGTCGGGCGGCATGAAGCAGAAGCTGGGGCTCGCCTGCGCGCTGATGGCCAAACCCAAGGTGCTGCTGTTGGACGAGCCAAGCGTCGGCGTCGATCCGGTCAGCCGCCAGGACCTGTGGCGCATGGTGCAGGCGCTGACCGACGACGGCATGGCGGTGGTCTGGTCGACGGCCTACCTCGACGAGGCTGAGCGCTGCGAAAGCGTGCTGCTACTCAACGAGGGCAAACTCGAGTTCGATGGCCCGCCGCAGGAACTCACCGACCGCATCAAGCAGCGCAGCTTCCGCCTGACAGGAGTCAGCGATGACCGCCGCGCAGTGTTGTCGCAGGCACTGAACCTGGGCTCCGTCAGTGATGGCGTGATCCAGGGCGACGCCGTGCGCGTGGTGCTGCGTGATGGCGTCGCGCGCGACGAAATCGAGGCGCTCGCCGAAGAGGTTGGCGCCAAGCTCGAGGCCGTGCAACCGCGATTCGAAGATGCCTTCATCGATCTGCTGGGCGGCGGCCCGGGGGGCACGTCGGCGCTGGCGGATAGCTTCGATGCGGTCAGACTAGAATCGGACATCGCAGTGTCCTGCAAGGACCTGACCAAGCGCTTTGGCGACTTCACCGCGACCGACAGCGTCAGCTTCGAAGTTCGCAAGGGCGAGATCTTCGGCCTGCTGGGCCCCAATGGCGCCGGCAAGTCGACAACCTTCAAGATGCTCTGCGGGCTGCTGAAACCGACCGAAGGGCAAGCGCATGTCGTTGGACTAGACCTGCGACGGGCCACGGGCGCTGCGAAAAGCCAGCTTGGCTACATGGCGCAGAAGTTCTCGCTGTACGGGCTGCTGTCGGTGCGGCAGAACCTGGAGTTTTCCGCCGGCGTCTACGGCCTCGAAGGAGCGGCCAAACGCGAGCGCATCAACGAGATGATCGAGACGTTCGACCTGGAGCAATACCTGTCCACTTCACCGGACTCGCTGCCGCTAGGCTTCAAGCAGCGCCTCGCACTGGCTTGCGCATTAATGCACCGTCCACCGGTGCTGTTCCTTGACGAGCCGACCTCCGGCGTCGACCCGATTACCCGGCGCGAGTTCTGGACCCACATCAACGGGCTTGCGCGCAAAGGCGTCACGGTGATGGTAACCACCCATTTCATGGACGAGGCCGAGTACTGCGATCGCGTGGCGATGATGTATCGCGCCAA
>RCMY010004968.1_pt1 | contig 11571 bp, 7 predicted proteins | sample 2041341 | NCBI WGS metagenome assembly RCMY01 (sample SAMN09708234, study PRJNA481090) | Marine sediment metagenome, whole genome shotgun sequencing project.
CCGGATGGCGGGAAGGAAAAATCGTTTTTGATCATATGCCGTTTAGGGAAATCCGTAAGAAATTGGAAAGGAATTACAAGGTTTCTATCTCGAATAAGGATATGGAATTGGAAAAAATACAATTTACCGCCAGTTTCGATACCGAAACGATAGGGCAGGTATTGGAAGCTTTCAGTAAGAATCATCCAATGAAATACAGTATTAATGATAACAAAATCAATATTCAAGAACCCTGAAACCCCAGGATTATGACACCTAAATAGTAATGGGTTAAGCCCTTTGAGAATAATCGACTTATTTCAAAACAGTCTCTAAATCTGGAAATTGATGGCACGTTTCCCGATGAGTTTAATGTTATTCAAATTATCGTTAACCATTTAAATTAGAACATTTATATGAAAAATCCGAACAAGATGATGAAGGGCATTGTCCTATTTCCGTTGAAGTTCCATCTCAAAATGAAATTTACGATCTGTCTCCTCGCCATGCTATCTTTTCAGGCTCAGGGCAGCCCTAATTCCGCCGAAACGAAAATCACCTTACAACTGCAAGACGTACCGCTTGAAACAGTGTTGAAAGAAATTGAATCGAAGACAGAATTCAAGATTTTGTATAACGATGATCAGATTGATTATAGACGCAAGGTAACAGTCAGTCATGTCGATGAAACTGTAGAGAAGGTCTTGAGGGAACTATTTGCGGAAACATCCATAACTTTCGAGATATTTGAAAGCCAAATAATCTTGAAAAAGTCGGTGGCCTTATCGGTTGATGAAGTCCTCGACGAAAAACCGATACAGATACAACAAGACGTTTCGGGTACTGTAACCGACATGAATGGTTCCCCTATCCCCGGGGTGTCCGTTGTCGAAAAAAACACTGCGAAGGGAACCGCCACCGATTTCGATGGCAAGTATACCATAGCAACAGGGCCGAATGCCACCTTGGTATTCAGTGCCTTGGGCTTTGGAACGAAAGAAATGGCCGTAGGACAATCTTCGACCTTAGACGTTACCCTTGAAGAAGATTCCCAAGCCTTGGAGGAAGTGGTGGTTACCGCGCTAGGTATTAAACAGCAAACCCGAAAATTGGGATACTCCGTTGCCAAAGTCGATGCCGAGGAGGTAAATGTCAATCGATCCTCGAACTTCATGAACAGTCTGCAGGGCAAGGTCGCCGGGGTGAACGTTTCGGCCTTGGGTACAGGTCCTGGTGGATCATCAAAAGTCCGAATTCGCGGTCAATCGTCCATTTCCGGCACCAACAATCCCTTGATTGTCGTGAACGGGGTGCCCATCGATAATACCAGTTTCGGTACTAACATCGGTAGTAGTGGAAGTAGCGGCGAGGTGGGCACCACCGGTGGAGGGGTTACCTCCGACGGGGGTGACGGTTTTTCAAGTATCAACCCTGACGACATCGAGAGTATGACCGTACTGAAAGGCGCCACCGGTGCCGCCCTCTATGGCTCTCGAGCCAAAGACGGAGTCATTATGATAACTACCAAGACACGTGGTAGCGGTGAAGGAATAGGAGTAAGCTACAACATAAGTGTTGCGGACCAAAATCCGTTGGATTTTACCGATTACCAATATGAGTATGGCCAAGGAGAAAATGGGGTAAGGCCAACCACTGCGAATCCGACTTCTGGTCAATGGTCCTTCGGCGAAAGATTTCAACCGGGAATGACTCAGGTATTGTATAATGGGCTGGTGTTACCTTATGCACCGGTATACGATAGGGTTAAAAATTTCTATCGTCACGGATTGGATATTACAAACTCCATTTCATTATCGGGTGGCGGGGAAAAAGGAGGATTCAACTTGTCCATGTCCAATCTCGACAGTAAAGGGATAACACCCAACAATGAGTTTAAAAGGATAACCACTAGCCTGGGGGCTACCTATAATCTGTCGGAAAAACTATCCTTTAGTACGAACATCAACTATTCCAACGAGAAGAACACGAACCCGCCGAACGTAGGCCAACAAGATAATACTATCCCAGTATCTATCTTTAATGTTGCCAATTCGATGCCATTGGATGTTTGGAGGGAAAACGCGTATGATGAGAATGGTGATGAAATCGTGTATTCCCGTTTTCGAAACAGAACCAATCCTTATTTTGTGTTGGACAAACAGTTCAATAATATTACTAGGGACCGTGTTTTCGGAAACGCATCCCTTAACTATAAGTTCTTCCCGTGGTTATTCGGGCAAGTAAGGGCAGGTCAAGATTATTGGTCAAGGGACCAAGATTATAACGGCTTTCCGACAGGTCAAGCTTCCAGACCTCCTGCTCCCGACGGTTTTGTGAATGGTACCTACACACAAGAAGTGCGAAGGTTTCGGGAAACGAACGTCGATTTTCTATTGTCCGCCACAAAAGATTTTGGGGATGATTTCGGATTTGGCCTAACCGTTGGCGGAAACAAGATGAAACGGGTTTCAGAATTGAACCGCGTCAATGTGACCGATTTTATCATCCGGGATCTGTATACCGTACAAAACGGTAGGGTAAAAGATCCTTTTTATAATTTGTCGGAAAGGGGAGTAAACTCACTGTACGGCACTTTAGATCTTTCCTATAAAGAAACGCTCTATCTGAACGGAACGCTTCGAAACGACTGGTTCACTACCTTGTCTCCTGAAAATCGAAGTATTCTATATCCTTCAGTCTCCGGAAGCTACGTATTTTCGAATAGTTTGAGCGATTCGAGTTGGTTGACCTTCGGAAAATTACGGGCTGCCTATGCGGAGGTGGGTAGTGATACCGACGTGCCTCCTTATTCCGATGTATTGTTCTATAACATTAACGCCAACCTTTTTGCCAATTCTGATGGGAGGTTACAACCTGTTGCCGGGGCGAACACGAATACCTTGCCTAATCCGAATCTTAAACCTGCCCGTGTTACCGAGGCAGAGGTAGGCTTAGATGTTCGCATGTTCGACTCGCGGTTAAATCTCGATGTAAGCCTTTATCGGAAAACCACATTAGATCAAATCATTGCCGCCCAGATATCGAATACTTCCGGATTTGTAAATACGCTCATCAATAGCGGCGAGAGCCGAAGCGATGGGGTGGAGGCATTGTTAACTTTGGTGCCCGTTCGCAATGAGGATTTTCAGTGGGATATTACCCTGAACCTGTCATACAACAAAACGAAGGTAATCAGTCTTTTGACCGACGAACCCGGCGAGAGTATAGTGGTAGGTACCCATGCTTTTAACGGATTTCTATACCAGGTCGTTGGCGAGGAAATAGGACAACTGGCCGGTTTCGGATATAAATTCGACGAACAGGGTCGCCAGATTTTCGCGGATGATGGAAGACCGCTCCGCTCCGACGATATCGTTTTTTTCGGAAGTGCCCTGCCTAGATATTTTGGGGGTATTACCAACACTTTCCGCTACAAAAATTTCAATGCCTCTTTCTTGGTCGATTTTAAATTAGGGGGCAAGATGATTTCAGGTACTAACTTCAACGCTACCCGCCATGGTCTTCACAAACAGACCCTACCTGGTCGGGAAACCGGTGTAGTAGGTGTTGGTGTCAACCAAGCCGGTGAGGTCAATACCGTAGCCACCGAATCACAGACCTATTGGGAGGTGATACGGTCGCAACAACTTATCGAACCCATTGTGTACAATAGTGGTTTTTGGAAAATGAGACAGATGACTATCGGATATGACTTTGGCAAATTGCTCTCCGAAAACGCCATGGTCAAAGGCGTTACCTTTAACGTCTTTGCCAATAATCTATTCATTATCAAGAAATGGGTACCCAATATTGACCCAGATTCTTTTGGGTATAGTTCCGATAACGTGTCCGGTCTTGAATCGACGGGTGTTCCCACCACGAGGAGTATTGGCTTTAACCTCAACTGTAAATTTTAAAGAAGAAAACCATGAAAAATTGCATCATCAAATATATAGTTTGCGCTACCCTGGTGTTGACTTTCTCCTGTGACAAAAATTTTGAGGAGATTAATACGAATGAGGTCGATCCTACCAGTGCGAGTGTAGACCCCATATTCTTGTTGAACAATGCTATTATAAATACCTCACATTCGGGTACCCAACTCAACTTTGATCTGGGTATTGTACAACAGGTTATTTCTCCTAATTCCGGGGTTCTTACCGGTGCAAATTACAATCAGGAAAATCGTGAATTTTCTCAAGGCCATTGGGTCAAGTTATACCAGAATGTGATAAAGAATACAGGTGATATTACCGCACAGTTATTGGCCGAAGATGCACCGAATCGACCAAACCTCTTGAACATGACGCGGCTCGTAGAGGCTTTGGCATTCATGATTCTTACGGACGAGCATGGCGATGTGCCCTATTTTGAGGCAGGCAAAGGCTTGTCAGATCAGATAGTGTTGCCTGCCTACACACCTCAAGAGGAAATCTACAAAGATCTTATCAATGTTGTGAAGAACGCGACTGCTGCCTTGAGCAACACTGCACCCCCGGAAAATGGGGAAGTAATGTATTCAGGGGATATCGATAAATGGAAGCGGTTCGGCAATTCGCTGTTGTTGCGCATGGGTATGAGGCTCACCGAGGTTGATCTGGCATTGGCCGAGCAAACGGTAAAGGAAGCATTTGCGGGCGGGGTAATGGTTTCAAATGATGATAATTACGTCATACGCCATGATAGTAACTATACTAATAATACAGGGTCAACCTTAAATGCAACGGAGGCCAATAACTATTATATGGTCGATTCTTTCGTTGATTTTTTAAAAGATTCGGAAGACCCTAGATTGCAATCCATTGCGGTACGCTATATTGGTGCCAAGTCCGGACCGGAGCAGACCCCTGAAGTTGGATCGACCAATCCCGATGACCAGATCGGTATGCCTATGGGCTATGACAATTCGACGATTGCCGGAGTTGCCGCAGATATGAATTTGGCCAGTTTTTATGCATTTACCCAAGTCGACCGAAACCGCTTTATCAAACAAACGGCACCTATGTTTATGGTGACCCATAGCCAATCGCAATTGCTATTGGCGGAAGCGGCAATCAGGGGCTGGGTATCGGGAGATCCCGGTGATTATTTTCAAGTAGGTGTGCGTGCGCATATGGAGCAGATGGAATCTTACGATCCCGCTTCCGCCATTCCCGTAGCGGATATTGATGCCTATTTGGCCGCAAATCCCTTAGTTACCGGTAATGCCTTGGAGCAGATCAACAACCAATATTGGGTCTCGTCGTTTTTGAACGGTCCCGAAGCCTTTGCCAATTTTAGGCGATCAGGTTTCCCTGCATTAACACCAAACCCATATCCAGCACAGGATATTACTGGCGATTTTATCAATAGGATAACCTATCCTACCGACGAAATCGCTACCAATAATGCAAACCTGAGTGCCGCGGTATCCCGAATGGGTCCCGATAATTTGGATACCAAGGTGTGGTGGGATAAATAAATTAAGACACATTAGCATTTAAAGAAACGATTAAATAAAAACAGCATCCATGAAAAACAACTTACAACACCTCATCGCCAAAAACAAAAAGGAAGAAAGCAACTACACCGCTTCCCGCCAGGCCGAGATCGACAATCCCAAAACGGGAGACGCCCGCCGAAATTTTCTGAAAATGACCGCGTTGGGCGGACTTGGGCTTTCTGGATTAATGGGCTATTCCCTTGAGGATACCATGGCGCATACTACCTCAAAGGTGAATCGTGCCTCTGCGCCATCCGAACTGAAAATAACGGATATGCGTTACGTGCTTACCGCGGTTATGGGCGGTACCGCCATCATCCGAATAGACACCAATCAAGGTATCTATGGCCTTGGGGAAGTCAGGGATGCCGCCGACGTTCGCTACGCCCTTATGCTCAAGAGCCGCATCTTGGGAAAAAATCCTTGTAATGTGGAGAAAATTTTTAAGAGTATTAAGCAGTTCGGGGGACCTTCCCGACAGGCCGGTGGCGTCTGTGCGGTAGAAATGGCATTATGGGACCTGTGTGGAAAGGCCTACAATGTTCCAGCATGGCAGCTTTTGGGCGGCCGGTACCGAGATATGGTTAGAATGTACGCCGATACACCAGAGGCCAAATCCCCCGAAGAACAAAAAAAACTGATTGATTACCGCGTAAACGATCAGGGCTACACTTGGTTAAAGATGGACGTATCCATTGGTGAGCTAAAGGGAAAACCTGGTACGGTCGTAAATGGTAAGTTTTGGGAAGATGAAAAGGGCAGCCTGAACCAATGGGGCGATCAAAGGAACTATATGAACTACGGCAATACCATGCATCCTTTTACACAGATACAGATTACAGATAAAGGTCTCGAAGAATTACAACAGATCGTAGAAAATGTACGGAATATGGTCGGCTATGAGATTCCTATTTCTACGGATCACTATGGCCATTTTGATCTGAACAACAACATCCGTCTGGCAAGAGCCCTTGAAAAATACCGTCTAGCGTGGTTCGAGGACATGGTGCCTTGGCAGTATACCGAGCAATGGAAAACAATTACCGAGGCCATAGAAACTCCCACTACTACCGGCGAGGATATCTATCTTTTAAAGGATTTCAAACCCCTAATCGAACAAAGGGCGGTCGATATTATCCATCCTGATTTAGCCTCTTCGGGCGGATTGCTCGAGACCAAACGCATTGGGGACTACGCGGAAGAATTTGGTGTTGCCATGGCGATGCACCAGGCTGGAACGCCGGTATCATTCATGGCGAACGTGCACTGCGCTGCAGCGACCCAAAACTTCTTGGCCCTGGAACACCATTCTGTGGACATACCATGGTGGGAAGATCTCGTCACCACCGTTGGGGGCTTTAAGATGATCGACAAAGGTTTTGCCACAGTGCCATTGACCGCACCCGGATTGGGTATCGAACTTAACGAGGAAGTTCTAAAAAAACACATCGACCCTAGGGATAAAAGCTATTTCAAATCCACCGATGAATGGAACGAGCTCCGGTCGCACGATAGAACCTATAGTTGATATACGAAATGCGGAAGGCCTTGCACGAAATGTGATTTAGGTAATCACCGAATGCGACGGGGCTAAAGTAATATGCGCAAAGCGTAAAAGAGAGTTGTTTGAGTTAGTTAGTTTGTAGTTGAACGCCCCGGATACTGATCCGGGGACGTTCGACTATACTTGTTGCCTGCGCTAAAAGGATAGATGGATTAAGTAGATTATTTAATGGAATTAGTATATTTAACAAATTAGAATTTATGAAATCAAGGATGTTTTTGGCGGCTTTATTTTTTATTTCCTGCTTACCGATCTGGTCACAGGGTGTCGCCGCAACTGCGGAATACGTCAAGGAGCTGACCTCCGATTGGCAAGGCGAACGTTTTGATGATGGGCGGCCCAAAGTTCCAGATGCCCTTTTGAGCCGTTTGAAAAAGATACAGATGGAAGAGGCCTGGGGCTATTTGCGAAACAAGGGCTATAACAATCAATATGATGGCGATTGGGAAATCCTCCATCCCGATAGTGTGATGACGGGTAGGGTCTTGACCGCCCAATACATGCCTTTGCGGAAAGATTACCAACACTTGGTAAAGATGAAAGGCGCTAAGGAAAAGCGTGATACTCTTGGGGGAAGTAATTCTTGGCCCATACAGATATTGCGCCCAGGTGATGTTTACGTGGCGGATGGATATGGAAGGGTCGTGGACGGCACTTTGATAGGGTCTAATTTGGGCAATGCTATCTACGCGAATTCCAAGAACGGGGTCGTTTTTGATGGCGGAGTACGCGACGTGGCCGGTCTGATGGAAATTAAAGGCTTTAATGGCTGGTGGCGCGGTCAAGATCCCTCGTATATTCAGGAGGAGATGTTAACCAGCATTAATACTCCAATTCGGATAGGTAGGGCGACAGTATTACCCGGTGACGTTGTACTTGCCAACAGGCATGGCATTATTTTTATGCCAGCCCATTTGGTCGCCAATTTAGTGTTGTCCTCGGAAGTTGTTGCCCTTCGGGATCAATTTGGATTCCAGCGTCTGCGGGAAAAAACCTATACTCCGGGACAAATCGATACAGGTTGGACGGATGCGATCAAGTCCGATTTCAGGGATTGGCTCAACAAGTATCCGGACAATAAGTTGCCAATGACCCGTAAAGAGTTGAACAATCACCTTAGTGCCGCTAAAGACTAAGTTAATGACCCAAAGAAAAGTCTTAATACATTCGACAATGAAAAAACGAAATATCCTTAGTATTTTACTTGCGTTTTGTACAGTAATCGTATTTGCCCAATCGAGCAATGACCAACAACAACTTGATACTGCCGTAAAGGAACTGTACAGGGCAATGGTCGATAAAGATGGGAAAACACTGGAAAACCTAACGGCTAAAGATTTGACGTATGGTCATTCAAGCGGAAAAATCGAAGACAAGACCCAATACATAGATGCTGTTTTAAATGGATCTTTCGAATTTAGTTCGATCGTTCCAGACGAACAGAACATCCATATTTTTGGAAAAACGGGCATTGTGAGGCATATATTTGTTGCAGAAGGTACCAATGATGGCAAACCGGCCGACGTACGGATTGGCATTATGATGACTTACCAAAAACAAGGCGGAAAGTGGAAATTGCTTGCCCGGCAAGCCTATAAACTTTAGGGTCTGTTCAAACACCATTTCTCAACCGACTTATCAAGACAATTTGGCTCGATAAGACGACACCTGTGGTATCCTTCTCGATATTGGCAAAAGATTATCTAAAGTGAAAGAGGAGACACTTTTGGTAGGATAAAGGTGCTCACTTCTCGATTCGTTTCATTTTCCGAACCATTTGTTACTTTCCTCATTAAGCGCTAATCATATTTTTGAGGATAGACTAATAACACCTATATTCGTAATGCTCGAAAAGGGCTTGCAATTCAGAACAAAACATAACTAATCGATAGTAAATGAAAAAAGTAGTGACTTTCGGGGAAATCATGTTGCGGTTGTCCCCTTCGGGATTTTTAAGGTTTTCGCAGACCAACAGTTTTGATGTTGTCTATGGCGGTGGAGAAAGTAATGTGGCGGTTTCGCTTGCTAATTACGGGATTCCGGTGGATTTTGTGACCCGACTGCCCAAAAATGATATTGGGGAGTGTGCCTTAATGGAAATGCGCAAAAGGGGCGTGGGTACCGACAAAATTGTATATGGAGGAGACCGTTTGGGAATCTACTTTTTGGAAACAGGTGCCGTAAGCCGCGGAAGCAAGGTCGTTTATGACCGTGCCCATTCCGCCATCGCCGAGATAAAAAAAGGAATGATTGATTGGGATGCCGTTTTTGACGGCGTGGAATGGTTTCATTGGACAGGAATCACCCCGGCAATTTCGCAAGGTGCCGCCGATGTTTGTCTCGAGGCCGTAAAAGCGGCAAAGGAAAAGGGGATAACCGTTTCAACAGACTTAAACTATCGAGCTAAATTATGGAAGTATGGTGTTGAACCCGAGGAAATTATGACGAAATTGACTTCCTATTGCGATATAATTCTTGGTAATGAGGAAGACGCTGAAAAACACTTCGGCATCAAGCCTGAAGGCTTGGATATCACCACTCAGGGCGAACACGTAAAAGCAGAGGCCTTTCTTTCCGTTTGCCAACAGATGATGAAAAAATTTCCGGATGCCAAAAAAGTGATTACCACATTAAGGGGGTCAATTTCGGCTTCCCACAACACTTGGGCGGGCGTGCTTTATGATGGTAAAACCATGTTTAAATCCCCAGAATACCAAATCACCCATATCGTCGATAGGGTAGGAGGAGGCGATTCATTTATGGGTGGCCTGATATATGGACTCCTAAAATACCCTGAAGACGACCAAAATGCGTTGAATTTCGCCGTGGCTGCATCTTGTTTAAAACATACCATTTCAGGTGATGCGAACCTAGCGACCGTTGATGAAGTGGAAAAATTGATGGGCGGTGATGCTTCTGGACGAGTGGCCAGATAATCATTCCCTGTGAAAATTTAAGGTTGAATCGCTGCTAGGTAGCTATTTAAGGTTCAAAGTTGTCTTTTTTCTTTTAAAGGTCAAACCTTGCACCTTAAACCTGCTAGCGACAGGCTTGAAACCTTAAACACTAAACCATAAACAAAAAACTACAAACAAAATTTCATGGCTCAATACACAAGATTAGAAGTTATTAAAGTGATGGAAGAAACCGGCATGGTGCCATTGTTTTATCACCCCGACGTAGAACTCGGGAAAAAAGTCCTGAAAGCCTGTTACAATGGCGGTTCGCGTTTGCTGGAATTCACGGCTCGTGGCGATTTCGCTTTTGAGGTTTTTCACGAATTGAACAAATTCGCGATCAAAGAACTTCCAGGTATGGTCATGGGCGTCGGTTCCATCACCGACGCAGCGGCGGCCAGCATGTTCATGCAGATGGGAGCGAATTTTATCGTTACTCCCACCTTCCGTGAAGACATCGCAATCGTCTGTAACCGCAGAAAAGTACTTTGGTCTCCGGGCTGTGGTACGCTTACGGAAATCAACCGGGCAGAAGAATTGGGCTGCGAAATCGTCAAGCTCTTTCCCGGTGATATTTATGGCCCCGGATTCGTAAAAGCCATCAAAGGCCCACAACCTTGGACAAGCGTAATGCCCACAGGAGGTGTGAGTACGGACGAGGACAACCTAAAAGGCTGGTTCAGCGCAGGTGTAACTTGTGTAGGTATGGGGTCCCAAATGATTAGTAAAGATATCCTGGCCAATAAAGATTTCGTCGGACTTGAAAAAAGGGTGAAGGAAACTTTGGCCTTGATCAAGAAGTTGAGAAGTTAGTTTTTTCGCCAAACACCAAACACCAAACACCAAACACCAAACACCAAACACCAAACGCCGTATGTCAAATGAATTATCCATTTTACGTACCGCGATTTGCGTATAGTACACTGCGATTATTCGAAATGCGATTTTTGAATTCCAAATTCCAATCCCCGTAATTCCGCTAGACCGCGAAGGCGACCGATGGCCGAATAGCCAGGATTTGTTTTTTTATGAAGGTCGTCCAACATTTGATGGCCGTGATCGGGCCGCATCGGAATTTGATGATCCTCTCGTCCGTCCGTTTTTCGTCTTTTCTCCTCTTGGAGAATTTTTTTGATTAAATTGTACATAGGTACGTCACCTTCTAAGTGATTTGCTTCGTAAAAATTGCCCTTTCCGTCACGCTGGGTGCTTCTCAGGTGGAGAAAATGTACCCGATCTGCAAAACGTTCGAACATTCTGGGGATATCGTTATCTTCACGGACACCCAAGGAACCCGTGCAAAACGTTATGCCGTTGTGAACGGATTTCACTTTGTCGAAAATATAGGCATAATTCTTTTCTTCCGTGCCCATTATTCGGGGTAGGCCCAAAATCGAAAATGGCGGATCATCGGGATGGATGCACATACGAATACCGTTTTCTTCGGCAACGGGAATCACTTCCTCTAAAAAATGGACGAGATGATCGCGCATTTCCGTTTCGCCGATGTTCTCGTACGTATCTAAAATGCTCTGGAACTTACCGAGGTCGTAGCCCTTTTCAGGTACCGGATAGCCTTCAGAAGAACC
>RCMY010004814.1_pt1 | contig 11570 bp, 11 predicted proteins | sample 2041341 | NCBI WGS metagenome assembly RCMY01 (sample SAMN09708234, study PRJNA481090) | Marine sediment metagenome, whole genome shotgun sequencing project.
AATACGCCTCGACAAATTAATATTTTAAAAGCCTTGGGTGCAGCTGTACCTGAGTATGCTCATCTACCGATGATTCTTGGTTCTGATGGTGCACGCTTATCAAAACGTCATGGTGCTGTGAATGTAATGGCTTATAAAGAGGCTGGATATTTACCAGAAGCACTCTTAAACTATCTAGTACGTTTAGGTTGGTCGCATGGTGATCAGGAAATTTTCAGCCTTGCTGAGATGATTGAGCTATTTACTCTAGAAGGAGTTAATAGAGCACCTTCCGCATTTAATACAGAAAAACTTGAATGGGTTAATCAGCAATACATTCAAACAACTGACTCCAGCCGGATTAAAAATTTATTGCTTGAGCATTGGCAAACAAAAACTCTTGATGGACCGGACTTAGAGTCAGCAGTTGATCTTTATAAAGAAAGAGCTAATACAATTGTTGATTTAGGAAAATACTTACAAGTTTTCTATTCAGATGAATTTGAATACGCTGAAAAAGCCGTTAAAAAAAACTGGAAAGACAATAGTGCAGATATTTTAAGAGTCGTTAAACAAAAATTATTGGCGCTGGATGAATGGACGCAAGAAGAGTTAAGCGAAGTGCTAAAAGCGACGGTTTCAGAATTTGAAGTGGGTTTTGCTAAGGTGGCACAGCCTTTACGAATTGCAATTCTAGGTGATACCAATTCACCATCTATCGACTTAATATTGGAATTAGTAGGGCGCGAATTTGCTTTAAAACGTATCGAAAAGGCACTTGAGCACTTCAAATAGTATGGATTAATCGCTTGATTTGCTTATATTTTGCTATAAAAAGCATTGGGCAATAATAAGTCTAAAAATTGTCAGTAATTTATTGACATGCCTAAAATCCTACGTTAAAGTGCGCGCCTCTTCGGGGCTATAGCTCAGCTGGGAGAGCGCTTGCGTGGCACGCAAGAGGTCGGCGGTTCGATCCCGCCTAGCTCCACCAATTTACCTTCTGTTTATAAGCTGGTAACGAAGAAAAAAGTCGCTTGCGACATGTTCGGGTCCCCATCGTCTAGTTGGCCTAGGACACTGCCCTTTCACGGCGGCAACAGGGGTTCGAATCCCCTTGGGGACGCCACATATAATATAGCCCTACTTCGAAAGAAGTAGGGCTTTTTTTATGTCTGTCCCCATGGTGATGAGAACTCCAGGGTTCAACAAATTGCACTGCAATTTGGGCAATGTTGCTAGCAACATTGGGTCGCTGACCCGAAGAACAGTCGATAGACTGTTTTGAGTCTATCCCCTTGGAAGCGTAGCAAGTGAAGACGATAATGTTACAGACGTAATGAAATAGCCTCAACATTACTCAAATATGACACTTTTATGACAAACCCTTCCTAAGTAAAACTATAATAAGCATTCCCATTTAAGATTCTTCCTGAGTAAATTCGAGAAAGCATTAATGCCAACCATTTTGATATTAGAAGACGAACAAGCCTTACGCGATATGTTGGCTTTTAGTTTGCTGCGTTCTGGCTATCAGGTAATGAAAGCACGAGATTGCTCTACGGCTAAAGCGTTGATGCGTGAGAGTATTCCAGACTTGCTAATATCCGATTGGATGTTGCCTGGTCAAAGTGGTTTAGCGTTTGTTAAAGAATTGCGTAGTGATGATGCCTTCAAAGAGTTGCCTATCATTATGCTAACCGCTAAATCTGCTGAAGATGAAAAAATTCTGGGTTTAGAGATGGGTGCTGATGATTACATTACTAAACCATTTTCTAAACGCGAACTACTTGCACGAGTTAAAGCACAGTTACGTAGGGCACCTCCTAAAGATGATTCTTCATTAACCATTGGTGAGCTAAATGTTAATTTTGCTAGTCATGAAGTGACTTTACAGGGCGATGAAATTCATCTTGGACCGACTGAATATAAACTCTTAGAATATTTTATTACTCACCAAAATCGAGTGTTCTCTCGTGAACAATTATTAAACCGACTCTGGCGAAATAATACTGAAGTCGATGAACGTACGGTTGATGTGCATATTCGTCGCTTACGCAAGGCACTAGCAGTCGCAGCTTATGATAAGTTTATACACACGGTTCGTGGTGCGGGTTACCGCTTTAGCTATCAAGCAAACTAAAATATGTCTTCTTTTATTATTTTCCTTAAAGCTTTATTACGCGTTGCCTTACTTGTATTAGTTGGTTTAATTGCTGGATCATTCTTTGATAAAGCTGTACTTGGAATATTATTGTTTTTGGCGCTTGGATTATTTTGGTATGTGCTTTCTTCGCAAGTACTGCTACAGCGTTTAAGTGAAAATAAATCTGACAGTAAATCTAACAAAAAACTGACTATGCTATTAAGTCTAGAAGATCGTGCAGTATTAGAGAAATTTTCCGATAAAGAGAAACAACATAAAAAAACACATAAAGCAAATAAGCGATTACAAAAAATTCTTTCGCAATCGGCAAATGCATTGCCGTATGGAGTTGTGGTTGTTGATAGTGAGAGCAAAGTGCAATGGGTAAATCAAAAAGCCACAGAGTATCTCGGTATTCGTGATCCCGAAGATATTGGTACACGGGTTGAAAGCATTGTTCATCATTTACACTTTATGGCTAAACAAGAAAGTAACTCTAGTGAAGTGGCGGAAAAAAATGCGATAGAAATTGATGGACCAGTAAATTCTCAGTTACGTTTACGTTTAAGTATTAATACCTTTGCAAAACGTTTTCGCTTGATTGCCGTACAAGACGTGAGTAATTTTCGTCGGGTTGATCAGATGCGTCAAGACTTTATCGGTAATGCCTCACATGAACTGCGTACTCCACTAACGGTGATTCGTGGCTATCTTGAAGAATTGTTAGAGGATGATCAATTGCCCGATATATGGCATGAACCTGTGCAAGTCATGGGAACGCAAAGCTTACGTATGCAAAATATTATTGAAGATATGCTGACTTTATCCAATATAGAAAGTCGTCTAAGTATGGCAGGTGATGAAAGAGTGCATCTCCACAGTTTGATTGAACAAGTGTGCAATGATCTGTTACAAGCTTTTCAAGCATCGCATAGCGTTATACGTAATGTTCCTAAGGATATTTATATCAAGGGCGAAGAACGAGAACTGTATTCGGCATTTAGTAATTTGTTAAAGAATGCCTTCTTATACTCACCAGCCCAATCAGAAATTACGCTGAATTGGGTGGATGCAGCTAAGCACGGTCAGTTAGTGGTTATAGACCAAGGTCCTGGAATACCACCAGAGAGTATTCGACGCTTAACCGAAAGGTTCTATCGAGTGGATATCGGGCGAGATAGAGAGCAAGGCGGCACCGGTTTAGGCTTGGCTATTGTGAAGCATGCTTTGATGCGACATGAGGCAAACTTGAGCGTGGAAAGCGAGATTGGTAAGGGAAGTCGCTTTAGCTGTAATTTTCCCGCAATCCGTATTGTTCGTTCTTCATAGTTTAAATATCTAATATAATCAGTGGTATACACTTGTTTCTTACTAATGCTTCTGTGAGTATTATTGCTGATTCTAACTTGGTCTTACAATAAATACGGCAATGGCCTTTCTGTCATAAAACTGTCATATACGCTGCCTATAATACTCTCAATTAATTTGTAATTGCACTTTTTTGGAGATAGCATGCAACTCAAACAAACTCTTTTAAATCTGGTAATTATTACCGCCGCTTTATCTTTTGGATTTTCTGCGACTACAGCTTCTGCTGAAGATGCTAACTGGGCTGATTCAATTAAAGTCAGTGGTGATTTTCGTTATCGTTTAGAAACTGTTGATCAAGAAGGCAATGAGAGGCGTGATCGTTCACGTTTTCGTGCTCGCATCAATCTTGACGCCAAAGTCAATGAAACCGTTAAGGTGGGTGTTCGCCTAGCCTCAGGCAGTGAAGAACCTACCTCTACTAATCAATCCTTTGATAAATTCGCTTCAACCAAAGATATAAGCATTGACCGTGCATTTGTTGCCTGGACACCGGCTAAGGGTTCAAGAATCCTCGCTGGTAAAATGGGCTTGCCTTTTTACAAACCTAATGGTTCACAATTATTATGGGATGGTGACTTAAACCCTGAAGGTATCGCGTATCAATATAAAAACAATGGTTTCTTTGCAAGCGTAGCACGCTTTAATCTTGACGAGTGCGGCTCATGTGACGATTCGTACATGAACGGTGTGCAAGCAGGCTATTCCTATAAAATGGCTAATAACAGCAAAGTAACTTTTGGACTGGGTCAATACGCGTTTGATTTAAACTCTGCTGAAACCGGTTTTGCTGATGAGTATAGTGAAACCGAGCTTTTCGCAGACTATTCAACTAGGCTTTATGATAAGCCATTGGTGGTTTATGCAAACTATGTAGTCAATGGTGATGGCGCGGCTCTAGCTGCAGCAGCGGGTTTAAACGATGATTTAGATACCGGTTATGAGTTAGGCTTTAAATATGGCAAAGTAAAAGGTCCGCGTACTTGGGATGTAGGCTATATCTATAAAACTATAGATGTTAATGCAGTATTTCCACTTTGGACTGATTCAGATTTTGCTGGTGGTGGTGCTGATGGTGAAGGGCATTTATTAAAGTTTGGATATGGCGTTAATACTAACTTTAGTATCGGTGTATCGCATTACATCAATGAGAGAAGTATCAGTTTGAAAAATGATGCAAACCCTTTAAGCAACCCGCTTGAATACAATCGTACAATGTTGGATTTTGTATTTAAGTTTTAATTTAAATTTAGAGTTGAATTAAAAATAGCAATAAATTTTAGATAATGTATTAAGCAACAAGGAATTATAAATGAGTAATCTTATTTCAAGTATTTTCGGTAGTTCTCCTATCGCTCCATTGCAAAAGCATATGCAAGTAGCAAACCAATGTGCCAGTAAACTTCCTGAGTTTTTTGAAGCTGTTACCAATGAAAAATGGGACGACGTTATTTCGATTCAAAGTGCTATTAATGATTTAGAGCACGATGCGGATACAATGAAGCAAAGTATTCGTTCAAATTTACCAAAGCATCTTTTAATGCCTGTGCCGCGTATCGATTTATTGAACTTGTTATTAGAGCAAGACAATATTGCCAACAAAGCTAAAGATATTTCTGGTTTGGTACTGGGTCGTAAAATGCAAATCCCGGCAAGTTTTCGAAGTGAATTTTTAGCCTTTGTTGCTAAATGTGTGGAAACGGCTGATCAAGCAACTACTTGTGTGAAAGAACTTGATGAATTGTTTGAAGTGGGTTTTCGTGGCCCAGAAGTTGATTTAGTTAACAAGCAAATTGATAAGTTAGATCAATTGGAATCAGATACTGACGATATGCAATCTTTAGTTCGTGCACAGTTGTTCAAAATTGAAAAAGAATTACACGCGGTTGATGTGATGTTCTTATACAAACTTATTCAAACCACGGGTGATCTTGCTGATACAGCAGAGCGTGTGGGTCGTCGTTTACAAATGTTGTTAGCTAAATAAAACGCGTTTACTAATTTAATTAAAAATAATTTTAAAATTAATTTTCTTTTGGGGAAACTTCTTTGGAATACATGACAGTTTATTTAATCCTAGCGGGTATTTTTGGTTTGTTTATGGCTTGGGGGATTGGGGCAAATGATGTGGCTAATGCTATGGCTACATCGGTTGGCTCTAAGGCTATTACCGTTAAACAGGCCATTATGATTGCGGCCATTTTTGAGTTTGCGGGTGCGGTGCTTGCTGGTGGTGAAGTTACTTCTACCATTCGTAAAGGTATTGTTGATCCTACATTGTTAGCCGCTACACCTGAGCTTTTGGTTTACGGTATGTTGGCGTCATTATTGTCGGCGGGTATTTGGTTATTGATTGCGTCTAAAAATGGTTGGCCGGTATCTACTACGCATACTATCGTAGGTGCCATTGTTGGTTTTGCAGCGGTTGGTATTGGCGTTGATGCGGTTAAGTGGGGCAAGGTTGGTGGAATTGTAATGAGTTGGGTGGCTTCGCCGTTAACGGCTGGTTTTCTTGCTTTTATGATGTTTAATAGTGTGCAGTGGCTCATCTTAAGACATAAAAATCCTTTAGAGCGTGCTAAGAAATATGTTCCTATGTATATGTTCTTGGCGGGTTTTTTAATCTCTTTGGTTACTATTTTAAAGGGTTTAAAACATGTTCCTGCTATTAAGGAGTTTGCTTTAACTAACACTCAGAATTACATGATTGCTGCTGTGGTTGGTATTGCTATTGCTTTAATTGGTAAATATTTCATTAATAAGATTGAGCCTGATCCTGAAGCGGATAAAGAGTTTCACTTTGCTACGGTTGAAAAAGTGTTCGGTGTCTTAATGGTTATTACGGCTTGTTGTATGGCCTTTGCTCATGGTTCAAATGATGTGGCTAATGCCATTGGTCCTGTGGCGGCTATTGTTAGTACGGCTACTACGGGTGTTGTTGGTGGTACGTCGGCTTTACCTATGTGGGTTTTGATTCTTGGTGGTGCTGGTATTGTTTTGGGTCTGGCTACCTTTGGTCGTCATGTGATGACTACGGTTGGTGAGAAGATTACGCATTTAACCCCAAGTCGTGGTTTTGCGGCTGAGTTAGCAGCGGCGATGACGATTGTTGTGGCGTCAGGTACTGGTATGCCAATTTCTACTACACACACTTTGGTAGGTGCGGTTTTGGGTGTTGGTCTTGCTCGTGGTATCTCAGCGATTGATTTGTCGGTAGTAAGAAAGATCTTTTTGTCATGGTTAGTGACTATTCCGGCTGGTGCTTTCCTGTCGATTATTTTCTTTGTAATTTTGAGGACTATATTTGGTGGTTAAGTAAAAAAACATCGTCATCCCGCGGTTCAACCGCGGGATCCTAAAGCGGCTCATTTGAGCCGCTTTTTTTGTTTTAAAGTGTTTCAATAGTAAAAGCTAATTATTTAACATATTACTTATCAATTAATTTACATTACGAATTAAGTGTTATATTCTTAATTCAAGAGTGAAATCATTACGTGGTTGTTACTGTTAAAATAATTTCAAAATAATAGGATTTAATAATAATGATATCAAGAAAAAACATATTACTTTTTATAACAATGTTTATTGCACTAAATATAACAAGCATGACACACGCTGATGTAACTGAAGCGACTTGTGAGGCGAATTCAGGAATTTGGATAAAAAGCTCGACAGGTGCAAGATGTCAGAACAAAAAACCAGACTTTCATGTTTGTGGTGATACAACATCTGAATGTAAGTCGAATACTACTGGTAGTGGCAATACAGCAAATGGTTACCAAGCACTGTCACTAGTAGCTAAAGGCACAGGTGAAGATGAAACGCCAGACTCTGATGGTGTTGATACTACGTCGAACACAACTGGTAGTGGCAATACAGCAAATGGTTATCAAGCACTATCACTTGTATCTAAAGACACAGGTGATGATGAAACGCCAGACTCAGATGGTGTAGAGACTAAGGCCTGTGATGATTGTCCTTTAGCAAAAGCTAGCCTCGGGCCAAGCAAGACTATAGGTGCTATCCCTATACCAACGAGTAATGGTTTAAATAATACTGATGATAATCAGGTTGAAGCTGAAGAGAAGTCAAAAGAGAAAAGGGATTAGTTTTTTTAAGAGTAAAAAAGTGACTCTATAAGAACTAATTGAGGTCAGAGTGACTTTGTTTTAAATTGTACTCTGATCCCGATATATTTCCATAAAATGGTTAACTAGCAAGTTTTATGCACAAACATAGGTACGACATTATGCGTATGAAAATAAAAATAAGTTTTGTAGCAGTATTAATACTACTAATTAGCGGTTTTACTGACGCCGATAAATTTGCTGAGGGTGTTGCAGCCTATAATGCAAAAGACTATAAAACTGCGATTACGAAATTTACGGTACTGGCAACAAATGGCCATGCCCATGCTCAACTATATCTTGCCGAAATGTATAGATCTGGACAAGGCGTTAGTTCTGATTATGAAGCTGGTCATCAATTGATGTTGCGTTCGGCTGAAAATGGGAATGCTGAAGCTGCGTATCGATTAGGGCAGCAGCATGATCGAATATTTTCAGATGATGCTGCTCTCAAAATGGCGATTTCGTGGTACGAACGTGCTGCTGAACAAAATCATAAAAAATCGACTGCACGCTTGGCTGAACTTTATAAAATTGAAACCGGTAAGTTGCCTAACAAAGAAAAGTACCTGCATTGGTTACATAAAGCTGCAGAGGCCAAACACGCTTCGTCGATGTTTGAACTTGCTCGTTTATACAATGATGGTAATCTCATTGAGGCCAATCAAGAAGAAGCGGTTCGTTTAGTTAAGAGTGCGGCTAAATACGGTAACGGTGACGCACAGTTTGCCTTGAGTATGATGTATAAAGATGGACAAGGGGTAGAAGCTGATTCCGAGGAAGCCGCCAAATGGTTAGTTTACTCTGCATCCAACAAGTCGACAGCTGGCTTGTATAGGCTAGGAGTAGCGTACATGAAAGGCGAAGGTGGTACCACGCAGAATATTGAAAAGGGGCTTGCCGCAATAGAAGAGGCTGCCAAAATGGATTTCACGCCTGCTCAGATGACTTTGTCTGAAATTTACGGTGTGGGATATGGCGTAGAAAAAGATTTGCAAACAGCTTTGAGCTGGGCTTATGTTGCTAAAGAAAAGGGTCTTCAGAATGCCGATGAAATAATCTCAGCCATCATCACGGAATACAAAATTCCATCATCCGTACCACATTACGCTAGAAAACAAGCTAAGCGTTGTTTGAGTACAAACTATAAATGGTGTGGGAGTTACTATCCTTACTAATGGAGAACTGAGTAAAGCAGATAAAGGGCACACACACGAAACATCCTACAAGCAAAGTCGGGTTAATCCTAAAAATTGATTGGGGTCAGAGTACACATTATTTTTAAAGTACCCGACCCTTGACTGTATATGAATAACGTTCGCTAAAAGATATTTACACATTAGAATTAAAGCGATAATAGAATTATAAATTGGTGAATAAATATGAAAAAACCACCTCCTGGTACAGACGAACGCATGGCGAAAATGGCTTTCTCGTCAGTCTACCCACTCTATGTTACAAAAGTCGAAAAGAAAGACAGAAGCAAAAAAGAATTACACCAAGTAATTAAATGGCTTACAGGCTACGACAGCAAAAAATTAAACTCACTTATCAAAGCTGAAGTAACATTTGAAGCTTTTTTCAAAGGTGCAAAGTTAAACCCTAATGCTCACCTAATTAAAGGCGTTATCTGTGGATACAGAGTTGAAGAGATAGAGAACCCATTAAGTCAGAAAATAAGGTACCTCGACAAACTGATTGACGAGTTAGCCAAAGGGCGGAAGATGGAGAAAATTTTACGCACTGAATAATCCTACGAAGTGTTATAAAGAAATATCGTGTGTGTCTAAATTCTTTACTATTAATTCGGATATTTTCTTTCAGTCCATTCTGCGATGTCACGGCTCACAGTTTCTGGAATTTCTTCCATAGCAAGATGGCCAACGTTTGGATAGGTAATGATTTCAGTATCTGTGATTTGTTGCTTATATTTTCGAGATAATTTAAACGGTGTAACCGAATCCGCTTCGCCCCATAAAACTAATAGCGGAACACTGATATCTGATACATCATTCCAGTATTCAGGCTCTCTATCAACCTTAGCGCGATCAACCGCTGCCACACGGTTACCAGGGTATCTAAACAATTCCCAATAGCGATCAACTAGCTCAGGTGTAACTATACTTTTATCGTAAAAATTGGCCTCAATAGAACTCTGCATAATAGCCCTTGGTGTAATAACGGGTGCTAACCATTGCCCGACTTTAGTTTGCAGTAAGCGACCACCTAAGTAAATATGGGCAGGTTTATCCCTAGGAGCGCCCGATGGGCTAATTAATACAAGACCTGCAACACGATCTGAATGTGAAAGGGCGCTTCGCCAGGTTAGCCATCCACCCATCGAATTACCAACCCAAATGCCTTTCTCTACACCTACTTTATCCATCACGGCTACGATAGCCTCAGTCAAAGGTAGCGCTCGATAATCGCGACTAGCACTAGGACCCGATAATCCATTGCCAGGTAAATCAATTGAGATTAAACGATAATCTGATTTCAGCTGACCTACCACGCCTTCCCATGTGTGAAGTGTGCTATTAGATCCGTGAACCAGTATAAAAATTTTGCCATTAGGATTGCCAGTGTCACGATAGTGAATGCGGTCACCAGAAGCTAATTCAAGAAACTGCGAGGTCTCAGAACTGTATTTTTCAATCATCATGTCAGCATCAGTATCTGAAGTATAAAAAACTAAAAAGGCGAGCGTTAATCCAATTAAAATTAAACCGATTGTCCATTTAATAGCTTTTTTCATTTTTTAAATTCTTTATTTTGTGATTGATGTTGTAATACGCTGACAGTATACATTTATGTAAATGCAATAATCGGGACATAATGAAAGCATCAAGGGACACAGAAAAAATCAATTAAAGCCCTTTGATTCATTAGTCTATAATACATCCAATACTAATATCCCTAGTCGGAAAAAACATGAAATTATTAATACGTAACTTAGATCGATTAACTACAGAAGCCGAGTTAGAAAACTTGTTTCTCAAATACGGTACTGTTCAATCTTGCGACATAGTACTCGATCGAGATACTGGAGAGTCTAAAGGTTTCGGTTTTATTGTAATGCCAAAGGTGGGTGAAGCAAAAGCTGCTATCAAAAATCTAAACAATAAAGAAATCGGCGACAACAAAATCCGCGTTAAGAAAGCTGAAGATAGACCTGCTGATAAAGCAAAAGCCGATAAAGCCTCAACAGAAAGCAAAACCGAAGAATGAAATCAATTACAGGGTAAGAGTTTTTAAGTGAGCTCAGTTTTAAATGCTTGACAAGGAATGGTTTATGAAAATTAAAGAAATAATAATTTGCACAGTTTTAGTAATGTGTTCTAACACCTTATTGGCTGAAGATGTAATAGATCATGACAATCCTGAATTTAGAACTAAAGTATTGAATAGTGCTCGTAGTGTTCGTAGTCCAATTGATAAATATAAGTATTATCGTTTTGCAATAGAAAATTGGCAAAATGATGAGTCGAAAAAAGAAGACCTTGATATAGCCTGTGATAATTTGTTTTCGGCTCTCTTCATGAACAAAAAGCATATCTCTAAAAAAGATCTTTTAAATGGTTGTTCTGAAGAAAAACATGAGTCATGGTATGGGCAAGTAGAAACCAAATACTACCCAATTGTTAAATGGGCGCCTATTTATCCAAGTAGTGCTGAGAAAAGTAAACTCGAAGGATGGGCGACAGTTATTTATGATGTTGATGAAAAAGGACGGCCAAGAAATATTAAAATTCACGAATCGTCTAATGTAGTTTTTAATAAAGCTGCAATAAGAGCAGCGAAAAAATTCAGATATCTACCAGCACGTAAAAATGGTGAATTTGTATTAAGTAAGGGTGTTAAGAATAAATTTTCCTTTAAGCTCTGATTCAGAAATTGTAAAGCACCTATTTATACTATAGAGACAACATTGCCAATGAATTCTACTCTCA
>RCMY010004815.1_pt1 | contig 11568 bp, 7 predicted proteins | sample 2041341 | NCBI WGS metagenome assembly RCMY01 (sample SAMN09708234, study PRJNA481090) | Marine sediment metagenome, whole genome shotgun sequencing project.
GTCCCTCAGAAATCGGATTACCCCGGCCTTGATACCAGCCGGCACGGGTTGGTTCCGGTTGACATTGAAATCTGGCACGGGTTTGTCTTCGTGCGTCTGCGCAGTGAAGGGCCATCGGTCGCAGAGATGATGGCGCCTTATGAAGAGCAAGTCGCGCCCTATCGGTTCGAAGAACTCGCTGCCTTGGGCCGCGTCACGCTACGACCGCGCGATGTAAACTGGAAAAACGTCGCCGACAATTATTCCGACGGACTGCATATTCCCGTTGCCCATCCCGGTCTGACACGCCTGTTCGGACGGAGCTATGGCGTGGAAGCGGAATCAAATGTCGACCTGATGTGGGGCAATCTGATCACCAAGCCGTCCGCCAACTGGTCGGAGCGGCTTTATCAATCGCTGCTTCCCAATGTTCCGCACTTGCCTGAAGCCAGCCAGAAACGCTGGCTCTATTTCAAGCTTTGGCCCAATGTCGCATTCGATATTTATCCAGATCAGATCGACTTCATGCAATTCCTGCCGGTCTCGCCCACCCAGACACTGATCCGCGAAATCAGCTATGTATTGCCGGATGCACGCCGTGAAATGAAGGCTTCGCGCTATCTGAACTGGCGGATCAACCGGCAGGTCAATGCAGAAGATACTGTTTTGATATCCCGGGTACAGCAAGGCATGGGTTCGCGTAGCTTCAGCATCGGCCCATTGGGAGAGAGCGAAGTCTGCCTGCGGAATTTTTGTAGCAAGATGCGCGAAATCATTCCCGAAGCTCGTCAGGAACAGCGCCCTCCAGCCGGATGGAATCAAAAATGACACAGAAATATGACGCAATCATCGTTGGCGCGGGCCATAACGGCCTTGTTTGCGCTTTCTACCTCGCTCGCGCCGGGCTAAAAGTTCGCATTGTCGAGCGCCGGGATATTGTTGGCGGCGCAGCGATTACCGAAGAATTCCATCCCGGTTACCGCAACTCAGTGGCAAGCTATACGGTCAGCCTTCTTCAGCCAAAGGTGATTGACGACATGCGACTGGTCGACCACGGCTATAAAGTGGTTGAGCGCCCGATATCGAATTTCCTGCCGCAGGAAGATGGCGGTTATCTCAAACTCGGCGGCGGACTGGAGCGCACACAAGCCGAGTTTCGTAAATTCTCGAACCACGATGCAGATGTCCTACCCGAATATTATGACGCTCTGGAAGGCGTAGCCGATGTGTTGCGGGACCTGGCATTGAAGTCTCCACCCAATATCGGCGATGGCATCAAAACGCTTATCGACGGAGCGCTGCAAGGCCGCAATCTTGCCAAACTCTCAGTGTCGCGCAAACGCGATGTGCTGGAACTGTTCACCAAGTCGGCTCGCAGTTTTCTCGATAGCTGGTTTGAAAGCGAGGCGGTCAAGGCAGCGTTCGGATTTGACGCCGTGGTCGGCAATTATGCCTCGCCCGACACACCCGGCTCCGCCTATGTCTTGCTCCACCATGTGTTTGGTGAAGTGAACGGCAAGAAAGGTGCGTGGGGCCATTGCATCGGCGGGATGGGAACCATCACCCAGATCATGGCGAAAGTTTGCCGGGATTCCGGGGTCGAGATCAGTCTCGAAGCCGCGGTCTCGCGCGTACTTGTCGATGGCAGCAAGGTTTCCGGTGTTCGTCTGGAGAGCGGCGAAGAGATTGTCGCGCCGCAGGTGATAGCCAATGTCGGACCCAAAATCCTTTACGAACAGATGTTTGACGAGGGAGACATTGCTCCCGAATTCCGTCGTAGGATCAAAGGGTTCAAAGCTGGATCGGGAACATTTCGGATGAATGTCGCCTTGTCCGAATTACCAAGATTTGCCTGCCTGCCAGAGCCTGGCGAACATCATCAATCCGGGATCATAATTGCGCCGACACTCGATTATATGGACCGCGCCTTCCTTGACGCCAAGTCAGATGGCTGGTCAAAAAAACCGATTGTCGAAATGCTGATTCCGTCGACCGTTGATGACGGTCTTGCACCCGAGGGCCAGCATGTCGCGAGCCTGTTCTGCCAGCAATTCTCGCCAGAGCTGCCCGATGGCCGTGATTGGGACGCAGAAGAGGGCAAGGCCGCCGACACAATTATCGATACGATCGAGGCGCAAGCACCGGGCTTCCGTGCTTCGATATTGGGACAACAGATTTTGAGTCCCAAGGGCCTCGAGCGCACACTGGGGCTCGCTGGCGGTGATATCATGCATGGTAATATGTCGCTCGATCAGCTCTGGTCCGCGCGGCCTGTTCTTGGCAATGGCAGCTACCGCGGTCCGCTAAAAGGACTCTACATGTGCGGAGCGGGCACCCATCCGGGTGGCGGCGTGACCGGTGCGCCGGGACATAATTGTGCACATGAGGTGATGGCTGATCAATCGATATGGGGAAGGTTCAGACGCGCAGGCTGAGCAGTCCGTCACTTGATCACCGCACCCCCCTTGATCACATAGGCGACATTCTCCAATAGCCGTATATCATCCAGTGGATTGCCCTGCACTGCGATCAAATCGGCGTAATGGCCTTCCGCAATATTTCCGATTTCCGCTTCCCGCGACAACAAACGCGCAGCTTCTAGCGTAGCCGCCTGAATTGCCTGCAATGGCGTCATTCCGTATTTCACCATATAGGCAAATTGCCGACCGTTTATGCCATGTGGATAGACCCCACTATCGCTGCCGAATGCCAGTTTAACACCCATTTTTACTGCTTTTTCAAACCCCTGCCGCTGAACATCGGTGGTTTCGCGATTCTTGCGAAGATATTCCTCAGGCCAGCCTTCCTTGGTGCCAATCTCGTTGATATAATCGCCGTTGAATATATCCATCACCAGCCAGACCCCTGCCGCTTTGGCCATTCTCAGACCTTCCTCGTCGATCAGACTAGCATGTTCAATCGACCGCACTCCCGCGCGGATCGCGGCCTTGATGCCATCCGCGCCATGGGCATGTGCAGTCGCATAGCTTCCACGCGCCTTGGCGACGTTGACAGCGGCGCGCATATCCTCTTCGGTGAGCTCCGGTTCGCCCGGTTCGGTCCCGATAGCCAGCACCGCGCCGGTGGCGATCAGCTTGAGAAAGTCGACGTCATTGTCGAACAAAAATTCGGCCCGCGCTTTCGCTTCCTCCGGACCGCTCGCCACGCCCAGTCGCATATCAGTGGGCAAGTCGTCATTGGGGACCACACCGTTGAGTTCGCCACCGCCCTTCGGGATCGTGATATAGGCACCGGCAACAAACATCCGCGGACCCGGCACTCGTCCCGCGTTGATAGCATTGCGCAGTACGACATCGGTGAGCCCACGATAAGTGCCGACATCCCTCACAGTTGTAAAGCCGGCCTTCAATGTGGTCAGCGCGTTTTGAGCGCCGATCAGCGCCGTCTCGGCCGGTGAGGTCGTGAGCGGCGCGGCCAGATCGGAACTTTGTCCGGTATCCGCCAAATGGGTGTGCAGATCGATCAAGCCGGGTAGAACGGTATATGCTGACCAATCGAGCCGGCTCGCGTCTTCGGGTGTTTCCCCGCATTGCTCAACTTTGATAATCTTGTCATCCCGGAGCAACACGCATTGATCTGCTTTCAGTTCACCGGTTTGCACGTCGAGCAACTGCCCGGTTTTTAAATATACTGAACTTGCCGAGGCGGAAGATGTGCTTGCGATCATCGCAAAGGAAAAGGAAACAAGGGCCGGTAGTATTTTCATCATCGTCACACTCCGTGATTGATCTATTTTCGACTAGCAAAAAGGGCGATGATGGGCACTCAAATTACTGGAAAATTTTGGTTCATCTGAAGTGTCAGTGCAAATTTTGACGAATTCTCTCCCTGACTTTGGCTGTAGAAGCCGCCGCGTAGAGGCAGCAATCTGTAGCTACCTTGTCCGCGAACTATCCGCATTTCTGAGAGCGTTAACACGATCTCAGTCCAATATCGTTCAGCTGTTAGACTGGCGGATTTTCATTGCTCCCTACCCATTACTCGGCCCCGCCAATCGCTATTTGACAAATTAGAATTTTTGTATAGTCGAGGTCGGAATTGGCACTGATTAGAAAGCTCGTATATGCCTCAACTCATCAATAAAATACCGGCCACTCTTTCGGATAATGACCACCCCTATCTAACCGGTGCATGGACACCCAATTTTGATGAATATGATGCGGACAATATGCAGGTAATCGGCAAGATTCCTGACGATATTGACGGCATTTACGTCCGCAATACGGAAAATCCCGTGCATGATGCGATCGGCCGCTATCACCCCTTTGACGGCGATGGCATGCTGCACATGATGCGCTTTTCAGAGGGCAAGGCGGAGTATAAAAACCGTTTCGTCCGGACGCGCGGTTTTGAAGCGGAACAGGAAGCCGGCCGCTCATTGTGGATCGGCTGCATGGGCAATCCCAAGAAATCCGAACGACACGGTTGGGGCGCGCACAGCCATATCAAGGATAGCAGCTCGACCGATGTGGTTGTCCACGCGGGCAATATCCTGTCGACATTTTGGCAATGCGGAGAAGGCTATCGCCTTGATCCGCAAACCTTGGATACGCTTGGCATAGACGGCTGGGTTCCGCTGGACGGCATTTCAGCCCACCCAAAGGTCGATCCGGCCACCGGCGAATTGCTGTTTTTCAACTATTCTACCCATGCGCCCTATATGCATTACGGCGTGGTCGGCCCAGACAATAAGCTGAAGCATCATATTCCGGTCGAGTTGCCTGGACCGCGGCTACCGCATGATATGTGCTTTTCACCAAACTATTCGATCCTCAACGACTTCCCGATGTTCTGGCCGCAGGCTGCACTGGATGCCGGTTTCTATATTCCGGTTTTCGATAAAAACATGCCGTCGCGATTTGCGGTCATACCGCGCTATGGCAAGCCCGAAGACATTAAATGGTTTGAAGCAGAATCGACCTATGTCCTCCATTTCATGAACGCCTACGAGGAAGGCGACGAGCTGATCATGGACGGTTATTTTCAGGAAGACCCCCGTCCGGCCCCACTGAAGTCAGTAGCCGACGAATATCAGGCGATGGCATCCAATCTCGACCTGCACTCTTTGAAAACCCACTTGCACCGCTGGCGGTTCAACCTCGCAACCGGACAAACAATCGAAGAGCGGCTATATGACGAAGAGATTGTGGAATTCGGAACGATCAATCAGGCCTATGCAGGGCAAAAGCATCGTTTTGTCTATAGCGTCACCGGCGAGGACGGTTATTTCCTGTTTACCGGCATGATCAAACATGACCTGGAAACTGGCGCAACCCAGCATTATGAATTTGGCGAAGGTCGCTATGGTTCGGAAGCGCCATTCATTGCGCGCAAGAATGCGACGTCTGAAGATGACGGCTATCTGGTCACGTTCATCACGGATATGAATCTGGATCGCTCGGAATGCGTTTTATTGGATGCGAAGAATATCGAGGCGGGTCCAGTCTGTCAGATCATTCTGCCGCACCGGATTTGCAGCGGAACCCATGCAGTTTGGGCCAATGCTGATGAGCTTTCGCCATCAGGTCAGACGGCTTGAACTGCCGCATGGCAAATTGATGACGAATGCAGAGGGGGCCAGTATTCTGGCCCCCCTTGACGATTTCAGACTTAGGCTGCGCGCAAAGCTGGCAGCAATGGAGCGGGATTGAGAAATTCTTCAATCCGGGCAATCTTGTCATCTTTCACCGTGACGATAACCAGCGCTTCGGCGCTATATGTCTCGTCCGATTGTGACGTGACGTGCAGCGTATGGCGCTGGAGATAGCCGCCCTGGATTTCCTCCAGCCGCAAAATTTCATATTCCCGCTTTTTCGTTCTCGACATCATGAAGACCAATGTTGCCAGATTTTCTTCGCGCGTCTGGGTCTTGCCGTCAAAATCATGCCAGATTTCGGCATCTTCGTGAAAACAGTTTCGCGCGCCATCGACATCGCCTTCGCCCAGACAATCGATAAATCGTTGCGCCAATTCCAATATTTCCATTGTAGATCCTTGTTTTGTTAATGTTGATTGTCAGTTCTGCGAGAGACCGAACCGACGGGCTTAACCGTGTGCTCGTGAATCAAGATTTGTCGGTTGCCTCCGAGGACAGCAGCGATGGCAAGATATAGTCGTCGATATAGACCCTGCACTGATCAAGCGACTTACCGTAAGTTTGCGCGGCGTTCAGCAGCGTCATCTCGTTAAAGGTAAGCCAGTCCGCGATATCTTCCGGCACCAGGTCCGGTTTGAAAATATCATCGTCGATCGCACGTTTCGCAATCGGAACCCATTGTTCGCGGCCGAGCTTCATTATTGCTTTTGACGAACCATCGACCTGGGTTTGCCCAGTAACCGCTGGCATGATCAGCATCGTGAAATATGGATCTTCCTTAACGAGATTTATGCCGCCAATCAGCGCTTCACGGATCCCGAGAACGAGATCATCAGCTGCTAATATATCCTGCGTCACATTCCTTTTGAACGAAATCACATGGTCTACCAGCAAGGCCAATATCAAGGCGTCGCGAGATCCAAACCGGTTGTACAACTGAACCCTTGTCAGTTTTGCAAACTGGGCAACATGGGTCATGGTGAATTTGGCTGCGCCATGAGCATCTATGCTGCGCCGGACAGCATCAAAGATCACATCATCCGAAACGCGTTGCAAAGATATTGTTTGCCCGGATTTCTTCATCGGTATGCGTTCCTCACCATGGCTTCATTTCCTACTTGACAATAACGCTACCTTGTATAGCTTCTATACAAATATGAGATTGTGTCAACTGCGAGCTCTACCCTGTCATTTATTAAAGCCTGTCCTATGTCAAATGTCTTGCTGCTCAATTTCACCGTCTCCCTGGGAGCGTTCTTCCTTTTGTGGCTGGTAAGCATTCGTATCAAGGATGTGAGCATTGTCGACATATTCTGGGGACCTGCCCTGGCATTGCCCGCGCTTCTGACCTGGTTTTTGCACGATGTAGCAGAGCCCCGCAGCACATTGTTAGTCGCCCTGGTTTCGATCTGGGCAGTGAGGCTGGCCTGGTATCTGGCGCGGCGCAATCTCGGGCATGGAGAAGATATCCGCTATGCAAAACAGCGAGCAAATGCGGGTGGGGACCGTCCCTTCATATTCAAAAGCCTGTCCTCGGTGTTCCTCCTCCAATGCCTCATCTCCTTCTTCGTTTCGCTGCCTGTTCAGGTCGGGCAATTCGGCTATCATGCCGGTCTCACCGAAAGTGAGACGACGCTGGGCATTGTCGCATATGCTGGCATCGGCCTGTTTGTGATTGGGCTGTTTTTCGAGGTGGTCGGTGATCATCAGCTGAAAATGTTCAAGAAACAGCCTGCCAACAAAGGCAAGTTGATGACCCAGGGGGTCTGGGCCTGGACGAGGCATCCGAACTATTTCGGCGACTCACTGGTCTGGTTTGGCCTGACCCTGATCGCGTTGGAAGGGGCCTATGGATATTGGACCATATTGAGTCCCGCCCTGATGTTCTACTTTCTCTATTTCCTGTCAGGCAAGGCACTAACCGAGCGCATGATGGCACGGAAATATCCCGCATATGCAGCTTATGTCAAAGATGTCAGCGGCTTTTTCCCACGACCACCAAAGTAACAATCACAGCAATTTAAAACAACGAAGGCCGGTCCTCAAACCGGTCTCACATTAGGAGTATGATAATGCGAAATTTGAACAAGATTCTTTTAGCAGCCTTGTGCGGCACGGCTATTTCCTCACCCTCTTATGCGCAAGACGACGGCGCAGAAGCGATCGATGACAATGTGATCATCGTCACCGCGACCAGGCGTGCCCAGGATGTTCAGGACATTCCGCTGGCTGTGACCGCGGTTAGTCCGATTGAAATAGATCGCCAGGGCGTAGTGAACGTTACCCAGATTTCGCAAGTCTCCCCGAGCTTTTCCGCGTCCAGCGCGCAAACCGCGTCCGGAACGAATGTTCTGCGGATTCGCGGCGTCGGCACGACATCCAACAATATTGGTTTCGAGTCCGCAGTCGGCATCTTCATCGACGGCGCTTATCAGTCCCGTCCCGGCGTGGCGCTTTCGGAATTTGTCGATGTTGAACGGGTAGAAGTCCTCCGTGGGCCGCAAGGCACTTTATTCGGGCGTAACACCTCGGCAGGTGCCTTGAATGTCACCAACAAGCGGCCGGATCTCAATGAATTTGGCGGTTTTGTAAATGCCACCTACGGCAATTACGATCACGTCAGCCTGCAAGGCGCAATCAACGTCCCGATTGTTCAGGACACATTGGCGGCGCGCGTTACCGGAGCCTATCGCAAACGCGACGGATATGTGAGCGTTGTCGACAGCAACGGAGAAATCGGCAAGTCGAACGAAATTGATCAATATCTGGTCCGTGGCCAACTGGGATATGAAAGCGATGGCGGTGTCACAGCCCGACTGATCGGCGACTATTCCAAAAGCACAGCTAATTGCTGCGCGGCAATTGAAATCAATCGTTCTCCAGTGGAAACAGCTGGACTGTTCGCTCTGGTAGGCTTGGGGCCACGCGGTGGCCAGGTCGGCCAGAGCACAGGCCTGGAAGCGCTGGAAGATCGCGTTGCATCTTCCAATGTCCTGCCGTCGGCTAGCCTGGATCAATGGGGGATTACCGGCGAAGTCAAATTCCCGCTCGGCGGCAATGCCGACGTTATCTACATCGGATCCTATCGCGAATTCAACGCGAACGAAGTCGTCGATTCCGATTTTTCGGCGCTAGATGTTCTGGTTCAGGGAAGCCCGGAAGACGGCACTGATATCAAGACCATGACCCACGAGCTGCGCGTTCAGGGCGAGGCTCTGGGTGGCCGGCTGAACTGGCTGGTCGGTGGCTATTATTCGGAAGAGAAAATTGACCAAACGGTTACTTTGACTCTCGGCGCTGACTATGGAGAACTGATCGGCGCTTTGCTCTTCGCTCCAACCGCCGGCGCGTTTGGTGCCAATCCATTGACCCTGTTGTCAGGCGGAATTGACCCGGCAGGTACGATGAACCGCAACAGGTTCCAACAGGACAGCACCAGTTGGTCGATCTTTACCCACAATACGCTGGAAGTCGCTGACGGTCTGGAACTGACTCTCGGCCTTCGCTATTCCGATGAGAGCAAGGACGGCAGCTTCACACAGCCTATGATCAACAATGCTCTGTGTCCCGGTATTATCGCCGGTCTCGGCGGCGTTCCTCTGGCGTTGCAGCAAACGGTTTTTGTCACCGGTTGCTTGCCATTCATCGCTCCGGCCGATCTTCCGCAAAGCGCAGTTTTGCCGCTACCGAGAACTTTCAACGAAAAGTTCAGCGACAACGAGTTGGTCTACACCGGCAAGGTTGCTTATGAATTTGCTGCTCCGGTCAACGTCTACGCCAGCTTCACCCATGGATATAAATCGGGTGGCTTTAATCTCGATTCGACCGCAGCATCGGGTGGAGCGGACCCGCGCTTCGATTCAGAAACGGTCAATGCCTATGAAGTTGGTATGAAAGCCAAATTGCTGGACAATGCGGTTACCTTGAACGTCGCGCTGTTCCTCGAGGAATTTTCGAACTTCCAGGTTCTTGAATTTACCGGCGCTCGGTTCCAGACGTTTAACGTCCCGAAAGCTGAAACAAAAGGTCTGGAAATTGAAATGGTCGCCCGTCCGAGTGATCATTTCACGTTCAACGCCGGCTTGACCTATGTTGACGCAAATTATCCTTCAGACTGCACCAGCACGGCAGATGCGGTGCGTATCCAGAATCTGTGCGGCAATTCCCTTACCAATGCTCCGCAAATCGTGGCTATCACCGGCGCCACCTATCAGAACGATATTGGCAACGATCTCGACTTTTTCCTGAACGGTCAGGTTCGTATGGAAAGCGACCGCCGGACGTCGACCCAGCCATCCAACCCGGAAAGCCTGACAGATAACGCGCCGACCCCGTTTGATGTTCAGGATGGCAACGTCAAGATCAATCTGCGCGCCGGTATTGGTAGCCAGGATGACAGCTGGGGCATCGAGGCATGGGTGATGAACCTGACCAATGAAATAACCCGCGGCGTCACTTTTGACACGACGCTTCGCTCTGGTTCCCGCTCTGCTTTCGTACAGCAGCCAAGAACCTTCGGAGTAACGCTCCGCGGACAGTTTTGATCCTCCTCTCCCGTGGGATCAATGTGGTGAGCGGCTTTGGCCGCTCACCACGCACTACATGAGCGTAGAAAAGCTCGTGATGGCGTAAGTAGCGCTCTAAATCGTCCGAGCCCGCTGAGTGCCCGGTTCTATTTTTCCAACCACCCACGCCTGATTTTGGCGCATCCCCTCCTTCTGCAATGCGCTTCCGCAATGTCATCAGCTGGGAATGCTCCCAGGACGGGCCTGCCCAGCCATGAAATGATATGCCCATTCATTGCGTAATCATTTGCAACCATTGCATCGAGACCATAGTCATAGTGAAAGAATATTCTATTTTCGGAGAACTTTAATGCGTCTGTTCGCCATCCTGCCCTCGATCCTCGGTGCCGTTGCGCTTGCTGCTTGTTCCATGTCGGGCGATACGCAGGCAACCAAAGAGGCCCCGATGGTCTCGCCGTTGCTGACAAGCGCCGATGCGAAAGACCCATATAGCTATGCCCAGCCGGAAGTTGCGCGGGTGACGCATGTGGCGTTGGATCTGGCCCTCGATTTTGAGAATGAAAATATCAGCGGCACGGCCGAACTGGATATATTGGCGGCCGACGATGCGGACACGCTGATTCTCGATACGATGGGCCTAGAGATATCTTCGGTCACCGATGGCGAAAACCAAGATCTGCCGTTCGAAATGGGAGCGGAAAAGGACGGTATGGGCGCGCCGTTGCGGGTGACGATCGGAGACAAGCGACATATTGTGATTGCTTACAAGTCCGGTCCGGATGCCAGGGCATTGCAATGGCTGTCGCCCGAACAGACCGCGGGCGGCAAGCATCCCTATCTGCTCAGTCAGGGGCAGCCGACGTTGAACCGGACCTGGATACCGACGCAAGACAGCCCCGGTATCCGCCAGACATGGGAAGCCACGATTACGGCTCCGGAGCCTTTGGCCGTGGTAATGTCCGGCCTTTCAGGCGGAGACCCGGTGAGCGCAGGCAAAGGTCGCCGTGCTTTCAGCTTTGCCATGGACAAACCGGTGGCTCCTTATCTGATCGCGATTGCGGCCGGCGATATCATATTTCAGGAGCTCGGTGCCCGCTCGGGCGTCTGGACCGAGCCGGTGATGCTCGAAAAAGCTGCAGCAGAACTGGTCGACACCGAAAAGATGATCGACGCGGCGGAAGCCCTTTACGGTAAATATCGCTGGGGCCGATACGATATGATCGTATTGCCTCCCAGCTTTCCTTACGGCGGAATGGAAAACCCGGTTATGACGTTCCTCACGCCGACTTTTATCGCCGGAGACCGCAGCTTGACCGGCTTGGTCGCGCACGAGTTGGCGCATAGCTGGTCGGGCAATTTGGTCACAAACGCGAACTGGTCGGACAGCTGGCTGAACGAAGGCACCACCAGCTATTTCGAGAACCGGATAATCGAATCATTATACGG
>RCMY010004816.1_pt1 | contig 11568 bp, 7 predicted proteins | sample 2041341 | NCBI WGS metagenome assembly RCMY01 (sample SAMN09708234, study PRJNA481090) | Marine sediment metagenome, whole genome shotgun sequencing project.
TGCTGCTCGGCGGCGGGGTGATGGCCGTCCGCGGCGGCAAGCGCAAGCGCAAGCGCCTGGGCGTCAAGGCCCAGGCAGACGAGGCCCGTACCCGCGCGATGAGCACGTGGTTCGACCTCGAGTCGAGGTGGGAGACCATCGAGGCCGGCGTCACGGTCATGACCCAGGCCGTCCACGAGGACGACGGCATCGCCGCCACGGTCGAGCAGGAGGCCGACGAGGCCGAGCGCGCCATGACCGAGGTCCGCGATGAACTCCTCGCCGGGCCGGACCCGGCGGCCGTCACCGACCAAGCGGGCGCGGATGCGGCCGTCACCGAGTGGACACGGTTGGAGGAACGGGTCGCCGCGGTGGCCGTCGAGGTCGACGAGGTCGAGGCAGCCGTCGCCGCCCTGGCACAGGCCAAGGAGGAAGCGCCGGCCCGCGTCGCCGCAGCAGACGCGGAGGTCGCCAAGGCCGAGTCCGCCGTGGCCGAGGCCCGGACGCGCACCCTGCCCGGCGGCACCACGACCTTCATCGCCGCACGTGCCCACGGACTGGTCGACGATGCCCGTCGAGCGGCCGCGGCCGCCCGCACCGCGCTCGACGCCGGCAAGTCTGGCGACGCCGTCATGGCCGCAGACACCGCTGGCATGCGCGCCGACGAGGCGATCCAACGCTGCGAAGAACTCGTGGAGTTGGCCACGTCACTGCCGCAGGCAGCGACGGACATGGCAGCGGCCGCCCAGCAGGCCATCACCACGGCTGCCTCTTCGCGGAACGCCCTGACGACTCTGCGGTCGAAGTTCCGACGCACGGTGTGGGACGACATCTCCGACGCTCCCGATCGGGCCCACGACCTCGCCGAGGAAGCGGCGGAGCTGGCATCGCAGGCCGCTGACGCAGCCGACGAACGGGAGCAGAACTGGGACCAGGCCGCCGCCTTGGTCGATCGGGCCCAGGCCCTCTTGGCGGAATCCGCCACCTTGGCTGCCGCTCCCCGTGCGCGTGACACCGAGGCCCAGGAACAGCTGGCGACGGCGCAGGCCAGCCTCAGCGAGGTGCGCACCCGCGTCGCCGAAGCCGAAACCGTGCTCGGCGCGTCAACCGCCGACGTGACGGCCCACGCCTCTGCGGTGCGGTCCGCCGCCCGCCAGTTGGCCAAGGCCGAGGAACTGCTCACCGGCAAGCCCGACCCGCTGCGCGCAAGCACCATCGCCATGGAGGTCGACGGGATCGTGCAGCGCGCCCGGACTGGCGCACAGGGCATCATCGACGCCTGGGAACGTGACCGCCAACGAGCCGCGCAGGTCCTGTCCCAGGCCCGCGCCGAGCTGAGTCGCGCTGACCGTGAACGTCCGCGATCGCGACGGTTCAACGACGACCTGCGGCGGGCAGAGGCGCTCCTCGACGACGCCGAGGCCGTTGCGCAGGAACGCCCCGACCGCGCCGCGGACCAGGCGCAGCGAGCACTTGACCTCGCACGCCGCATCGTCCGCGACAAGCGCCGCGCCCGCGACGCCGATCGGGACCAGTGGCGTGCGCCGCGTCGTCGAGGCACGTCCGCCGGAGACATCCTCGGTGGTGTCCTCGGCGGGGCGATCGGTGGTGGCGGCTTTGGCGGAGGGATCGGCGGCGGCAGTCAGCGCTCGTCGGGCGGATCCGTCATGGGCGGCAGCCCGACGCGCTCGGCGCCCCGCCCGTCGGGCGGATCCGGCGGCGGCTCACGTCGGTCGGGCGGATCGTTCGGTGGAGGCGGCAGCTCGAAGTTCTGAGCGGTCTGCCACCACCAGCCGAACCGGTCAGCGCGCCCCGTCGACGATCCGTCGACCGGCGAGGTCCTCGTCCAGCGTGATGGTCGCGTGCTTCTCCACGGCCATCATGATGCAGCTCATCGTGGCGGCCTCCGGCGGTGCGCCTTCGAGCACCGTCACGGTGATGGACTCCTCGCCGTACTGGACGTCGATGCCGGCCGTCGACGTGCAGGGCTCGACGCCGGAAATCCAGCTGACGGTCAGCTGGCTGCCGTCCTTGACGTAGGACGTGCGCTCGTAGGGCACAGCGGTCGGGCGTTCGATGTCGTCCCGGAAGGTGACCTCGCCGCTCTCGCCACCGCCGTCCGTGTCGGGCCCGCCCGGCATGGGCGGGTCGACCATCACCGGCGGCGCAGGTTCGGCGACGCCGACCTCGGTGAAGCTCTCCGTGCGGGTCAGGCAGGCGGAGCCGGCCATGGCCAGGACGGCAAGGGCGGCGATGAACGGGCGGCTCTTCACAGGGATCCCCCGGTGGTGGTGGTGTCCGAGTTGGACGCCGGGCACGCGGCCACGGTTCCCGGGCCGGCGATCAGTCGCGGGCGGGCAGACCGGCGGAGAGGCGGGCGGCCTCGAGGGTGTTCTGCAGCAACATGGTGACGGTCATCGGGCCAACGCCACCGGGGACCGGGGTGATCGAGCCGGCGACTTCCTTGACGGCCTCGAAGTCGACGTCCCCGACGAGCTTGCCGTCGGCGCTGCGGTTGGTCCCGACGTCGATGACGACGGCTCCGGGCTTGACCATGTCTGCGGTGACGAGCTTCTCGACGCCGACCGCGGCGATGAGGATGTCCGCCTCACGACAGCGCGCGGCCAGATCCTTGGTGCGCGAGTGCGCGACCGTGACGGTCGCGTCCTTGCCCTTGAGGCTGAGCATGACCGACAGCGGCCGCCCGACGAGGTTGGAGCGCCCGACGATCACGATCTCCGCGCCGGACGTCTCGACGCCAGCATCCTCGAGGATCCGCAGGACGCCGTACGGCGTGCACGACAGGAAGGTCGGATCACCGATGGCCAACCGGCCGGCCGTGTAGGGGTTCAGGGCGTCCACGTCCTTGGCCGGCGCGATCGCCTCCTGGACCTTCCTCGCGTCGATGTGATCGGGCACCGGGAGTTGCACGAGGATGCCGTGGATCTCCGGATCGTTGTTCAGGTCCTCGATCAGTGTGAGGAGGTCCTGCTCCGAGGTGTCGGCGTCCAGCTTCACCTGGCGCGACAGCATCCCAGCCAACTCGCAGGCCTTGTGCTTCATGTTCACGTAGACCTGCGAGGCCGGGTCCTCACCGACCAGGACGGCAGCCAGGCCGGGAACCACACCGTGGGCCTCGGTGAGCGCCGCGACCTCGTCGCCGATACGAGCGCGTTCCTTGTCGGCGAGGGCCTTGCCGTCGAGAATGGTCGCGGACACGGTGGAACTCCGAGGGTCGGGTGGGGCAGGTGCTCGGCCGCGCAGGCTAGGTCATCCACAGGAAGGCAGATCCACGCGTGACGTGTCGGGGCAGGCACCGCACGCTGCCCGTCATGAACGATTCAGGGAACCCTCCTCGTCCCCGCGGCGTGCTCTTGCGCGACCTGATCGTGCTGGCCCTCGATCGCGCCCCGACGCGCACGCTCGATCGCGGTGAGATCGAAACCGCGATCCGCGGGGCGGGGTTCGCCCTGCCGCCTGGCCGGCCGGGCAAGGCCATCTCCGACGCCGTCACCACGGAAGTGCGACGCAACCGTGCACGACGCCCCGCGCGAGGGCTCGTCACCTTGGTCCGCCCGCTCACGGCATCCGAACGTCAACGAAGCACGGCACGGGTCTGGCGGGCTCGAAACGGCAGGGGCCGCCCCGTGCATCTCGTGGCCACGTCGTGGACCGGGACGGAGGACGCACTCCGTGGGGACAAGACGCCCGGGCCGCGCTGACCAAGTCGATGCCCCGACTCACTCCTGCAGACACAGCCTGCGACGACGCTGCCTGTGTCTGCAGGAGTCGAACATCCCCCGGCACAGACCGGTCGGCCAAGCCGTCCCTTGGCTCAGTGGCGGAAGTGGCGGCGGCCGGTCATGACCATGACGATGCCGCGCTCGTTGGCGGCGTCGATCACTTCCTGGTCGCGGACGGAGCCGCCGGGCTGGACGATGGCCTCGACACCGAAGTCGATGGCCGCGTCCGGGCCGTCGCGGAAGGGGAAGAACGCGTCTGAGGCGAGGACGGAGCCCTTCACGCGACCGTTCGACTTGTCCGCTGCGATCTTGGTCGAGTCGATGCGAGACATCTGACCGGCGCCGCAACCCACGATGGCACGGTCCTTGACCAGCACGATCGCGTTCGACTTGACGTGCTTGGCCGCGACCCAGGCGAACCGGAGATCGTCCATCTGCTGGTCGGTGGGCTGCTTGTCGGTGACGACCTTCCAGTCCTCGAACGGTTCGTCGCCGAGGTCGGAGTGCTGGACCAGGACCCCGCCCATGATCGAGCGGACATCCCAGCCCGCGGACGGACGCGTGGCGTCCGGCATGGCGAGGATGCGCAGGTTCTTCTTCGTGCGCAGGACCTCCAGCGCGTCGTCGTCGTAGCCCGGGGCGATGACGACCTCGGTGAAGACCTCGACGATCTGGTCGGCCGTGGCCTTGTCGACCGTCCGGTTGGTCGCGACGATCCCGCCGAAGGCAGAGGTCGGGTCACCGGCGAGGGACTTCGGGTACGCCTCGGCCAGCGTGGCGGCCGTTGCCAACCCGGCCGGGTTGGTGTGCTTGATGATCGCGACGCACGGGTCGTCGAAGTCGATCGCCATGCCCCACGCGGCGTTGGTGTCGAGGAAGTTGTTGTAGGACAGCTCCTTGCCGTGGAGCTGCTCGGCCGCGGCGATGCCGACGTCCGTGCCGTGGCCGTAGAAGGCGGCCGACTGGTGCGGGTTCTCGCCGTACCGGAGCGCCTGCTTCTTCTTGACGACCATGGGGAGGAACTCGGCCCACTCCTGCTCGCGCTGGAACCACGAGGCGACATTCGCGTCGTACTCGGCGGTGTGCTGGAAGGCCTTGGAGGCCAGGCGGGTGCGCGTGGCCAGCGTCGTGCCGCCGTTCGCGTCGATGTCGTCGAGGATCGTCTGGTAGTCGGACGGGTCGACGACGATGCCGACGCCACCATGGTTCTTCGCCGCGGCGCGAACCATCGTCGGACCACCGATGTCGATCATCTCGACGACCTGGTCGTCGGAGGCGCCCGACGCGACGGTCTCCGCGAAGGGATAGAGGTTCACGATGACGAGGTCGATCTTCTCGACGCCCAACTCCACCAACTGCTCGTCGTGCTCCGGCTTCGAGCGGTCGGAGAGGATGCCCGCGTGGACCATCGGGTGCAGCGTCTTGACGCGGCCCTCGAGGCACTCGGGGAACCCGGTGACGTCGCTGACCTTGGTGACCGGCACGCCCGCGTCGGCGATGCGCCCCGCCGTCGAGCCGGTGGAGATGATCGCGACGCCGCGCTCGTGCAGCGCCTTCGCGAACTCCTCGATCCCCGTCTTGTCGAACACGCTGACGAGGGCCCGCTTCGGGGCGACGACGTCGGGCTGGGGGTTGCCGGAGGGCGTGGCGGTCATGGGTTGCTCGTTGGTTGCTGGCGGGAAGCTTGGGTGTGACGCTGGACGAAGGCGTTGACGGCGCCGATGTAGGCCTCGGGCTCGTGCACGGCGACCAGGCGCTGGACGTCCTCTGGCGACGTCGCGGAGGACACGTCGACCGCGTGCATGTGCAGCACGGGGCCGTGGTCGTAGAACTCGTCGACCTCGTGGATCGTGACGGCGGACTCATCGACGCCAGCCTCGAACACGGCCGTGTGCACGTGCATGCCCCACATGCCCTCGCCACCGAACTCGGGGATCGGGGCGGGGTGGACGTTGAGCATCCGCCCCCGGAAGGCGGCGATGGTCTTGGGACCGACCCGCTTCATCCAGCCGGAGAGGACGACCAGGTCGGCCTCGACCTCCAGCAGGAGGTCGCGCAGCGCCTCGTCCATCGCCTCGGCGTCCGGGTGGGTCTGGCCCGACAGTCGCTCGACGCGTAGCCCCACGTCGCGCGCCCAGTGCTGGGCCTCGGCGCTGGCGTTGTTGTGGACCAACAGGACGGGCTGGACCTCGAGGCGACCCTCGGCGGCCGCATCCGTGATCGCTCGCGCGCTCGACCCCCGGTAGGAGGCGAGGAACGCGACGCGGACGGGGCCCGCGGTGGTGGGGACGGCCATGCGGCCGGACGCTAGCTCTGCGGGGCGGTCAGGCACCCGGGGCGTGCGCCCGGAACCACGTGCCGGAGGCCGCGCGAGGCGGGCAAATTCCAGGGTCGTGGAACCCCGAACCGGGGCTGTCCGTTTGCGACGCGGGCCGCCACGGGTTGGCTCCAGCCTTTCATCTCCGGGGAACCATCTTGCGTCTGCGTCTGCCGCGTCCTGCCCACCTCCTGCTCGCAACCTCCCTGGCCCTGCCAGCCGCGGTTCCCGCGCTGATCGACGGCCCTCCGGCCATCGCCGCCGCGGCCGACTGCGAGCGTGACGAGTCGGTCTCGGACGCGATCTCCCGCATCTCGGGGACCTCGCGCTGGGCGACCGCGGCGTGCGTCGCCGCCGTGGCCTACCCCAACGGCGTGGGCACGGTGATCATCGCCCGGGGCGACACCGAGGGCGGCTGGGCCGACGCCCTCGCCGGGACCGTGCTGTCCAAGTCCTCCAACTCGCCCATCCTGCTGACCATGCCGGACCGACTGCCCCAGGAGACCGAGGACGAGATCATCCGGCTGGGCGCGCAGAAGGTCGTCGTGCTCGGTGGCCGCAGCGCGGTCTCCCGCCGCGTCGAGGACCGGCTCAGGACGCTCGTCCCCGACGTCACGCGCATCGAGGGAGCGAACCGGGCGGAGACCGCTGCGCGGATCGCCAAGGACGCGAACGCCTCCAAGACCGCCTTCATCGTCAACGGCGTCCGACCTGCCGACGCGCTGGTCGCGGGGGCCGTGGCGGCGCGCAAGGGCGCGGCGCTGCTGCTGGCCAACCTCGACTCCCTGCCGCAGGCAACGCTCGACGCCTTCGACGACCTCGGCACGACCGACATCGTCGTCGTGGGCGGCGGTGGCGTCATCGGCCCAGAGGTCTTCCAACAACTCCGCAACCGCTTCGGCCCGGACAAGGTGCGCCGGGTCGCCGGCCCCAGCCGCCAGGAGACCGCCGCATCCATGGCGCGCGCCTTCCCGGCCAACGGCACGATCCACCTCGTTGCGGCCAAGGATCGTTCGCTGGTCGACGCCATCGGTGCCTCGTGGTTGGCCGCGCGCCCGGGAGGTGGCCCGGTCCTGTACGCGGACGGGCCGATCCTCGGGCGGGGCGCGGACCGCTGGCTGCGTCTTGGCAACCTCGACGCCGGTGACCGGATCCGGATCATCGGGGGCGAACAGGTCGTGCAAGCCGACGTCGTGGACCAACTCGAGGACCGCTTCAGGGAAGCCGCGGCCGGCGGCATCGACCCCCAGGTTCGCGGGCTGTGGGTCCACCTGTTCGACGCCTCGTTGAAGTCGCCCGGGGCGATCGACAAGGTCCTGGACGCGGCGGTCGCGGCCAACCTGAACACGGTGATCGTGCAGACGGCCCGACGTCACGACTCGTACTACGACACCGACCAGATCCCCCGCACGCCCGACCCGACGATGCCGGCGGACCTGGACCTGTTGGAGACGCTGGTCCCCGCGGCACACGCCCGCGGGCTTGCCGTGCACGCCTGGTACTCGGTGATGCCCAGCTACCACACCGCCTACGACGGCCTCAAGATGCCGGCGACGCACGTCCATGAGACGCATGGCCCCCAGTCGGCCGAGCCGTGGACGACCGACAACAACGACCCGAAGTACGCCTACATGGACCCGGGCGTCGGCGGCGTCCAGGACCACGTCGTGGACATGCTGGTCGACGTCGTGCAGCGGTACGACGTCGACGGCGTCCACCTCGACTACCTGCGCTACTCGTCTGCTGGCGCCGGCTTCCACGCCACGTCGGTGCGCCGCTTCAAGGAACAGACCGGCGCGGCGACCACGGACCCCGCCTTCGACGACTGGCGCCGCCGCCAGACCGCCGACCTGGCACGCCGCATCTGGCTCGAGGTCACCGAGGCGGACCCGTCCGTGACGGTGTCCATGGCCGCGATCGCCCAGGGCGACGGTCCCGTCGGCCCGGACTACGAGGCCAGTTGGGAGACACGCAAGGCCTACGCCGACAAGTTCCAGGACTGGCTCGGCTGGCTCGACGAGGGGATCATCGACGCGGTGTTCCCGATGGCCTACTTCCGCGAGTCGTCCCACGCCTCCTGGTACGACCACTGGGTCGACTTCGTCGGCTCGCTCCAGACCCGCACGGACCGTCCGATCGCGATCGGCCAGGCCTCGTACCTCAACACGGTCGGGCAGTCCCTCCAACAGGTCGACCAGGCGCTTGCGTCAACGGACGGCCTCGTCGTCTACGCGTGGCAGCAGGACTCGTCCAACGCTGCACGCGGCGAGTTGCTCCGCCACCTGGGCGCCACACGGTTCGCCGAGCCCGCCCCGGCGCCGCTGCCCACCCACAAGATGCAGACCGCGGACGGGCATGCGCTGGTGCAGGCACGTGACGGCGTCGTCGTGACCGCCCGACAGGGCACCGAGGTCCGCACCATGACCGGCGACGCGACCGGCAAGGCCGGATTCGTCAACCTGTCCGCGGGACTCTGGACGTTCTCGGCGCCCGGCATGTCGACCGTGAACACGCAGGTCCGGGCCACCAAGGTGGCCCGGGTCGACCTGCGCTGACACCACCGCGAGCCAACACGAAGCCGGCCGGGCACTTCCCGGCCGGCTTCGTCGTTGCGACGCGGAAGGCAGGAGTTGGCATCATGCACACCACGGCGACGTCGAAGGGGCGGTCCAGCGTGGCGTTGATGCGTGGAGACGTCTCCCTTGCGATGCGCAATGTGCTGCGCCCGGAAGGCACCGTGGGCCTGATCGCGGCCATCGCCGGGACCTGCGCCATCATCGCCGCCTACCTGCCCTGGTACCGGGTCTCGGCCACGGTTGACCTGCTGGGCGAGACCTCCACCCGGACCGTGTCGAGCCTCCCGGGCTGGCAGGCCCACCCCTGGGGCTGGTTGATCCCGGCCGTGGCCGTCGTCATGGTGGCGTCCGGTGTGTTGTTGGCGATCGACCGCCCTGCGCCGTTCACGCCCGACCTGCTCCTCGGTGGCGGCATGGTGATCGCCATGGGAGTCGCGATCGCAGGACGCTGGTTCCCGCCAGTCTCACGGTTCGACGTCGGCGGCACTCGGCTGCGCGAGATGCTCAGCCTCGCCGGACGTCTGCCTGACGACGTCCAACTCGTCTTCGCCGTCCACCCGGGAGCCGGGATGTGGCTGGCCCTCGCCGCTGCCGGGCTGCTGCTGCTCACCGGCCTGACGGCGCGCGCGGTCCGCTGACCGCAGCGCGAGGTCTCAGAGCTGCGCGATGTCCTCGGCGATCTGCTTCGCGTCCTCGAGACGTTCCTCGTCGACGAACAGGTGCGTCCCCCAGTTGCCACCGAACAGGACCCGCGACACCTTGCCGCTGGTCTTGGACCAGCAGTGAATGCCCGCGGCATCGAGCTCCATGCGGATACGGACAGCGTTGTCGTCCGTGAACTGGCCAAGGAAGACGGTGGACTGCGCCATCGAGTGACTCCTGGCTCGTTGGTGGGGCCCACAGCGTAGGTTCGCGGGCGATGGCTCTCGACTCCGCTCCGCTCCTGGACGCACTCGCCGCTGACCTCGGGCGTGTGCAGTCAGGCGAGGTGCGCTTCACGACCGCCGACCGACACCTGTACGCCGGCGACGCCTCGCACCACCGGGTCGTGCCCCACGGGGTCGTGCTCCCGAGATCCGTCGACGACGTCGCCGCGATCGCCGGTGCGTGCTCGGAGCGTGGGGTCGCGATGACGCCACGGGGCGCGGGCACGTCCCTCGCCGGCAACGCGGTCAACCGGGCGGTCGTCATCGACACCTCGCGTTGGCTGCGGGCCTTCGAGGTGACACCAGAGGAGCGAACCGCGACCGTGCAACCGGGCGTCGTGCTGGATGACCTGCGCCGCGAGGCCAACCGTCACGGCCTGACGTTCGGGCCTGACCCATCCACGGCCAACCGCTGCACCTTGGGCGGCATGATCGGCAACAACGCCTGCGGCACGCACTCACTGACGACGGGCCGGACGTCGGACAACGTGCTTGACCTGCGGGGCGTGCTGGCGGACGGCCGGACCTTCAACACCGCGGCGGGGCCCGACGCCTTGGTTTTCGCCCCCGAACTGCGGCGAGTCGGCGAGGCCATCGCCGACGAGGTCGCCCTGCGACACCCGCTCATCCCGCGGCGCGTGTCGGGCTACAACCTCGGCGACCTGCATCCCGATCGGTACGACCTCGCCCGGTTCCTCGTGGGGTCCGAAGGCACGCTGGCCTTCGTGACCGAGGCCACGCTGCGACTGGTGCCCTGGTCGCCCCACCGCGCCCTGGCCGTGCTCGGGTATCCCGATCCCGGGACGGCCGCCGACCACGTGCCGGCACTGCTGCAGGGCACCGACGGCATGATCGGCTTGGAGGGGATGGACCACGCCGTCGTCACCGGCGCCCGACATCGGGGCGCCCTGGGGACCGCCCTGCTGCCGGGAACCGACGGCGGGGCGCTGGTCGCCGGTGGACCACGGACCTGGCTGCTTGCAGAGTTCGACGGGGCGAGCGATGACGAGGCCCGCGCCCGCGCCCAACGCTGTGTCGACCTGGCCACCGTCGACAGCGTGCCCGCCGTGCTGGTCGACGACCCGGCGGCCCAATCCGCGCTGTGGCAGGTGCGGACGGCGGGACTCGGGGCCGTCACCTTCGTCGAGGGACAGCCCGCCAAGGTCGGCGGTTGGGAGGACGCGGCCGTCGATCCGGCACGCCTTGGTGACTACCTGCGCGACTTCCACGACCTCGCCGCGTCATCCGGCATGGACGTGGCGATCTATGGCCACTTCGGCGAGGGCTGTGTCCACACCAAGGTCGGCGTCGACCACGCCACGCCGGACGGCATCGCCGCCTTCCGCGCGTTCGTCGAGGCCGCGGCGGACCTGACCGTGGCCCACGGCGGATCGCTGTCTGGCGAGCACGGGGACGGCCGCTCACGGTCCGAGTTGCTGGAACGGATGCTGGGCCCGGAGGTGGTCGCGGCGCAGCGGCAGGTCAAGACCCTCTTCGACCCGGCCGGGCTGATGAACCCCGGGATCGTCGTGGATCCGGACCCCCTCGACGCCCACCTCCGCTTCGCCGGGACCCGAGCGGGCGCCATGGTCGCCAGGGTTCCCATCGCCGGCATGGCCCCCGAACGCACCCCGCTGCCGACGTGGTTCCGGTGGATCGACGATCAGGGCGACATGGCCGTGGCGGCCAATCGCTGCATCGGCATGGGCGTCTGCCGACAGGACCACGACCACGGCACCATGTGCCCGACGTGGCGAGTCACCGGCCAGGAACAGCACTCCCCACGCGGCCGGGCACGCCTGCTGCAGGAGGCGATGCGTGCCGACACCCGCGGCGAGTTCTCTCTCGACGACCCCGCCGTCGCCGAGTCGCTGGACCTGTGCCTGTCCTGCAAGGGCTGCGTCACGGACTGCCCGGTCGACGTCGACATCCCGACGCTCAAGTCCGAGTTCAACGCCTGGCGTTGGCGTGGCCGCCGCGCCGGGGGTCACCGTCGCCCGCTGCTGCAGACGGCCTTCGGCCTGACC
>RCMY010004817.1_pt1 | contig 11567 bp, 9 predicted proteins | sample 2041341 | NCBI WGS metagenome assembly RCMY01 (sample SAMN09708234, study PRJNA481090) | Marine sediment metagenome, whole genome shotgun sequencing project.
AAGGCCTTGTCGAGGAACGCCCAGAGAAATACGAAGCCGATGGAGATGCGGCTGACGGCCCCGGCGTAGCGGGCGACAGCGTGTTCGAGGGGACTGGCCTCGGGTTCATCGACGGTGGGGGGAGCGTTGGCGGCGCCGTTGCCGTTCGTGCTCGGGAGCTGTTGCTTGGAGACCGTTGCGGTCATGATGTCCTCCTATTGGGGCCGGGAGGAACCCCGGCAACTCCATCGTGGGCTCCGCGGGGCCGGGTCGGAAGGGCCGAAGGTCCCATCTCTGAGCACGACCCGATGGTTTCACGGAAGGGTCATGACGCGATGAACGTGCCGCGGTGATCAGTCGGTGGCCATTGCCCGGAGGACATCGAGGCGCGCGGCACGGCGGGCCGGCACGAGGCCGGCTCCGACGCCGCACACGGCAGCGAGGGCGACGATGAGCGCGAGGGTCGCGTAGGGGATCGTGGCCCCGGCCACCACCGAGTCTGGCAGCGCCATGGCCACAGCGGTTCCGAGGCCGAGGCCTACGGCGATCCCGAGTAGGGCGCCGAAGATCGAGACCATCGCGGATTCGATCACGACCATCTCCCGGGTCTGACGCCGCAGCATCCCCACGGCCCGCATGAGCCCGATCTCTCGAGTTCGTTCGAGGACGGAGAGGGCCAGGGTGTTGGCGATGCCGAGCAGGGCGATGAACAAGGCCAGGCCGAGCAGCCCGTTGACGGCGATGAGGATGCTGTTGAACTGAGCCGTCTGGTCGGCTTGGAACGCCGCCCGGTCTTCGGCCTTGACCTGCGGATAGGCGGCGAGGACGTCCTCGACGGCGGCTCGGGTTGCGGCTGGGTCGGCGCCGGGGTCGAGTCGGGCAAACCCCAGGAAGTCGAGGTCACTCGTCGGGTAGTAGGTGGTGAACAGGCTCATGTCGATGAGGTAGTTGCCGGCGTAGGTCGAATCCGCGTAGGTCCCAGCGACCACGAGGTCCTGGGGACCGCCGGCCGCGAACTCGACGGTGACCTGGTCGCTGACGGCAAGATCGAGGTCGCTGGCGGCGTCACGGTGGATGAAGATCCCGCCAGTGCCCAGGTCCTCGAGCGACCCGGATCGCACGTCGATGTCGATGAGATCCGGCAGGGCGGCGGCGTCTACCGCGACGAGATCTCGCTCCTGACCGTCGAAGAGGAACCGGCTGAGTCGGACTCCACTGGCGGCCTTGATCCCGGGAACCTTTGCCACCTCGGCGGTGACCGCGGGACTGAACCCGGACGAGTTTCCGGTGGAGAGTACGAGGTCGGCGGAGATCGCGCTCTGGATGGACGCCGAGAAGGTCTTCTTCATCGACGTGCCGACAATGAATACCGTCGTCACGAGCGCGAGACCGATCATGAGCGCAGAAGCCGTCTTCGCGGTGCGGTCAGGGTTGCGGATCGCATTTGCGTGGGCCAGACGCCCGACAGCCCCGAATAGTGGGGCGACCACACGCCCGACGGCACCGGCGAGGGGAACGGCCACGACCGGGCTGAGCAAGGTCACCCCGAGGAACACGCCGACCGCCCCGAGGATCAGGAACGTCATCACCATCGTCGTCGTATCGACGACGAAGAGGCCGGCGACGACGAGGCACCCGCCGAGGATCCCGACGATGGCACCGCCCCACCCTCGGCGGCCTCTCGACCATCCGGCTTGGACGAACCCCTCGGACATGCCCTGCACCGGCGGGACCGTCGAGGCACGCCGAGCGGGCGCGATCGAGGACACCAACGTCACACCAACACCTACCACGAAGGCAGCGACCACCGTCCGACCGGCAAAGACGAGGCCCTGCTGGGGCAGGCCGAAGCCGGCCGCCGTGAGCAGGGCCTGGAGACCAACGGCGATCACCACTCCGAACCCGACGCCGGCAATGGATGCCAGAACCCCGACCACGAGAGCCTCGCCAACGACCGACCGGGTGACCTGGGAGGGGCTGGCGCCGAGGGAGCGCAGGAGAGCGAGCTGGCGGGTGCGTTGACCGACCACGATCGAGAAGGTGTTGTTGATGAAGAACGCGGACACGAACAGGGCGACCCCTGCGAAGCCGAGCAGGATGTTCTGGAAGGCGTCCATGAGCCCGCTGACACTGTCGGTGGATTCGGTGACGACCTGGGCGCCAGTGATGGACTCCACGCCGGGTGGCACGGCGTCTTGGATGCGGGCCGCGAGGGTGGCGTGGTCGACGCCCGGGGCGGCGGCAACGTCGATGGTGTCGTAACGGCCCTCTTCTCCAAGGATCAAGGGGGCGACGTCGACGTCGAACGCGGTCAGGCGGGCCCCGAGGAGGTTGTTGGCGTCACCGAAGGTGAAGATGCCGACGATCTCGACCTTCGGGCTGGTGCCATCGGCAAGGAGCACGTTCGTTCGGTCACCGACGGTGAAGCCGTAGTCCTGGGCGGTACCACGGTCGATGGCGACCTCGCTGGCACCGACCGGCCCCCGGCCGCTGTCCATGGTTGCCGGGCGGAGAGCGGCTTCATGGCCCCAGGAGACCCCGATGAACGGCGCACCTGTCGTGGCCACCGGGTCACCGTCGAGGTCCACGAGTTGTGCGTAGCCGGCGACGGAACCCTCGGCGGTGGAGACACCGTCGACGTCCCGAACGGTGTCGACGAGGCCTTCGGGAACCCGGCCTCGGTTTGCGGTCTGACCGGTACCGAGATTGGTGTCGGCACGGACGGACACGTCGACGCCTCCACTGATCTCGGTGAACAGCCCGTCGACGGAGCGTCGGAGGGTGTCGGTGACCACGAGGGAACCGACGACGAAACCAACGCCCATGACCACGGCGAAGGTGGTGATGAGGAAGCGGAGCTTGTGAGCGAGAACGTTGCGGAGGCTGAGGCGCAGCACGATCAGGCCTCGAATTCCTTGAGGCGGTCGAGGACCGACTCGGTGGTCGGGTGCATCAACTCGTCGGCAACGCGGCCATCGACGAGGAACACGATCCGGTCGCTGTAGCTCGCCGCCACCGGATCGTGGGTCACCATGACGATCGACTGACCGAAGTCGTCGACGGCGGTACGCAAGAACCCGAGCACCTCGGCGGCGGTACGGCGGTCGAGGTTCCCGGTCGGCTCATCGGCGAACACGATCTCAGGACGCCCAGCGAGGGAGCGGGCGATGGCGACGCGTTGCTGTTGACCGCCCGACAGCTCTGACGGGCGATGACGGAGCCGGTCGCGCAAGCCGACGGCGTCGATAACGGTGTCGACCCACGGACCCTCGAGGTGCCGGCCAGCCAGGTCGGCCGGCAGGGCGATGTTCTCCATCGCACTCAGCGTCGGGATCAGGTTGAAGGACTGGAACACGAACCCCACCTGATCTCGGCGCAGCATGGTGAGCTCCTTCTCCGACATGCCTCCGAGCTGTTTGCCGCCGAGCTCGATCTGGCCCGAGGTGAGCGAGTCCAGGCCGGCCAAGCAGTGAACGAGCGTTGACTTGCCAGAGCCTGAGGGGCCCATGACGGTGGTGAAGGCGCCACGGGCGATATCGACGCTCACCCCATCGAGGGCTCGCACCTCCACGTCACCCGTCCCGTAGACCTTGACTGCGTCTACCGCTCGCGCCGCGAGGGTCGATACCTCGGCCCCACTCGGCAGAACGGATGGATCACTGGTTTGGAGGGCAGCCATACGACGATGGTCGACGACTCAGCGGCACGTGACGAGGGCCGAAGGTCACAAGTGCGGCGAGGTCCGGGCCTTCAGGCGGGGGTTCAGTTCGGTTCGCTGATGGCGAAGGTGATCGACTCGCCCGGTCTGAGGCACCGGCGATCGCCGCCGACCTCGATGTCGATGGCCGCTTCATGACCTGGGTCGACGGCGACCTGGACTGCGTGATTGGTGATGTGGAGGCGGACCGTGTGGGCTCGGTAGCGGAGGCCGAGGGCGAGGTGCTCCATGTCCGGTGGGATGGCCGGGTTCAACCGAAGTACGTCTCCGCGCAGTTCGAGACCGCTGTAGCAGCGCTGAACGAGGTCGATGGTGCCGGCCATGGCGCCAAGGTGAATCCCCTCTCGGGTGGTGCCGCCCTGGATGTCATCCACGTCGCTGTGTAAGGCCTGACCGAAGTGCCTCCAGGACCGGGTCCGGTCGCCGCGGGCGTGGAGCCAGGATTGGACGACCCGCGACAAGGTGGAGCCGTGGGATGTGCGGGCCTCGTAGTAGGCGATGGTGCGGGGGATGAGCGCCCCGTCCCACTCATAGCCGAGGCGTTCGAACAGCCCAGACAGCTCCTCGGCAGTGAGGAGATAGAACAGCATGAGCACGTCGGCCTGTTTGAGGGCCTGGTAGTTGTTCGGGCTGTCTCCTTCGGCTTCCAGGATCCGGTCGAGCCGGGCGATGTCGCCGTAACGACGCCGGTAGCTGTCCCAGTCCAGTTCGGCCAGGTCGTCGAACCCGGCGAACTGGCTGATGACCGGCCCGGAGCCGTCCGGTGCCTCGTGGAAGCAGATCCGCATCCTCGTGCTGACGTCCTCCCAGCGGGCCACCTCGTCATCGGTGACCTCGAGGCGCTCCCGCAGCTCAGTCGCCGACGCCGGGGCCAGGACCTCCAATACTTCCAAGGCCCGACACAGGCACCACACGGCCATCAGGTTGGTGTAAGCGTTGTCGTCCAAGCCGGGTCCGCTGCGATCGGGGTAACCCTCGTGGTACTCGTCGGGGCCCATGACCCCACAGATCGAATACCGGTCGCACTCCGGGTCGTGGGTGGCGATGCTCGCCCAGAAGCGGGCGATCTCGATGACCATCTCAGCGCCGTAGAACCGCAGGAACTCTCCATCGCCAGTGGCCTGGTAGTACTGCCAGACGTTGTAGGCCACGGCGGCGTTGATGTGGCGTTGGAGACGAGAGGCGTCAGGCAACCAACGTCCGGACCGGGGGTTGAGGTGCATCGTCTGGGTCTCTTCGCGTCCGTTGGATCCGGACTGCCAGGGGAACATGGCACCGGCGTACCCCTCGGCCTGGGCGTTCTGGCGCGCTTGGTCGAGACGCCGGTAGCGGTAGAGCAGCAAGGACCGGGTGAGCTCCGGCATCCGGACGCTGAACAGCGGGAAGATGAAGAGTTCGTCCCAGAAGACGTGACCGCGGTAGGCCTCGCCGTGGAGGCCTCTGGCCGGGACACCGACATCGAGCATCGCAACGTGTTGCGAGACAGTGGTGAGGGCGTGGAACAGGTGCAGGTGCAGCAGTTGGGCGGTGTCGTGATTGGAGCCGATTTCCAGGTCGAAGCGCTTCCACAGGTGTCGCCATGCAGTCACATGCTTCTGGAGCAGGTCCCCGAAGCCGTCGCGGTTGTTGGTGAGAAGATCTCGGGCTTCGACGGCGGGTTCGGTGATCGCATGGTCTCGGCCGGTGAACAGCGAGATCACCTTCTCGACTGTGACGGCCTCGTCGGCGCAGATCGCCACTCGGTGCCGGCTCGCCACCCACCCAGGCTCCTCGACATAGCCGACCTGGTGGTCGAGGATCTTGCCGCCGCGACGGAGCAATGTCTGTGCCGCGAGTGCGACGCTGACATGCGACTGGGTCGTGACCACGTTGAGACTGATCGTCCCGTCCTGGCTCACCCGGGTCGAGTCTCGTTCGAGGTGCTGCGACGGGAGGTCGTGGTAGCGGGCCACCCCGGTGTTGGCCACGTTCCCATCAAGTGCCGACAGGATCTCGAGCTCGCCATCGAACCCCTCGGCCACGAATGTCGTCTCCAAGGCGGCGAGATGGACCCGGTCCATCGAGACCAGGCGCCGCTGGGTCACCAAGAGGCCACGGCCGTGCTCATCGATGAACCGGGTGAAGCGGCTCAGCACACCCTGGCGCAGATCGAGCTGGATCCGATGCTCGGCCACTTCGGCACTGTGTTCGTCGAGCCAGGGACCGGGCACACCATCGACGACGATTCGGAACCGCAGCACCAACCAGTTGGGGACGTTGACGATGCTCTCGTTCTCGACGGTGCGACCCTGCACGACCGAGCTCAGCCGGTTGTACAGCCCAGCCACATAGGTGCCGGGGTAGTGCACGTCGCCGGCCTGTGATTCCGGAAGGGCACCTCGTGTGGCGAAGTAGCCGTTGCCGACAACGCACAAGGCTTCGCGCAAGCCCTCTTGATCTGGGACGAAGTCGTCGTAGCTCAGCAGCCATTGGTTCACGAGCGATCTTCCACATGTAGTTGGCAGCCGCCGTCGGGGTGTTGGTGCACGGACAGATCCTCCAGGTCGTCGACCACCACGTCGGCACCGGCGGCGCGCAGTGAATCGGGCCGTCCGCCCCGGTTCACGCCGATGACCGTCCCGAAGCCGCCGGCCCGGCCGGCAGCCACTCCTGAACGTGCGTCTTCCAACACTGCGGTTCGTGCTGGTTCGACCGCCAAGCGCGCCGCTGCCTCCAAGAACAACGCCGGATCGGGCTTCCCGGCCAGACCCAACTCCCTCGATTCGACCCCGTCGACGAGCACGTCGAAGGAACCGAGCAGACCGGCAGATTCGAGGACCAGTCGCTGGTTCTCGCTGGCCGATACCGCCGCCATCACCACCCCGAAGGAGCGCAGGGCATCCATGAAAGCGATCGTGGTGTCGTAGGCATGGACCCCCCGCTTGGCCACCTCCGCCTGGAAGTACTCGTCCTTGCGGTTGCCGAGACCGCACACCGTTTCGACATCAGGTGCATCGGCCCGCTCGCCGTAAGCGAGATCGATCCGACGCGATGACAGGAACGTCTCGACGCCGTCGTAGCGGGGGCGCCCATCGACATGCGCCAGGTAGTCCTCGTCGCTGAACGGACGCTGCCGGTCGCCCCCGTGTGTCATGAGGTAGTCATCGAAAAGGCGCTTCCAAGCGGCCCGATGCAGCTCAGCGGTGCGCGTGATGACCCCGTCAGTGTCGAAGACGACTGCATCGATCGGCCCGAAAGTTGGGGCCGCCACCCCCGACGTGCCGGACCCAGAGAGCCGAATGCTGTTGCTGCCCATGTTGCTTCCTCGCTCCACTCGGGGATGCAGGGTCCCGAGCGGCTCCTGTTGTGCCGTCAACAACCCACTTGGTTGTTCCGGGCCCACTGCATGATCTTTGACAAGGCCAGCCAGGACCGGCGAGCGGGTCCAGCAGGACAAACCTGGGCAGACGCGTTCGTCCGGGGTCCTGACGAGGTCTCATCTCAGCAGCTGGCGGCGGCGAGCAAGTCGAGTTTGGAGGACTCGGCTATGGCCTGCGCGTAGTCGCCGGTGTCGAGGCTCGACGCGATCACCCGCATCATCTTGGCGGCGCCGACGGGTATGCCCTTCTCCTGGGCGGATTTCCGGTAGCGACCGGCCTGGATAGTCGACACCGTGACACCGAGTTCGCTGTCTTGCTCGGCTGTTTGGGCAGTCTGGGTGACTTCGGTGTGGTAGCTCTTGGCTTCGTAGCTGTCGCAGAATGAGGAGCTTGCCTCGAAGGCCCTGACCTCTGATTCTGATTGGCTGAGAACGATCCAACCCGCTGCCACCGCCACGGTGAGAAAGGCGAGGACCGTGAGGATGGTGATAGTGGATTTCGGCTGTATTTCCATACGTGCACCCCGATCGTGCAGTCGCCGACCCTGCGGTCTCTGGTTCGGACTCCAGCGGTGCTGCGATCGCGCTACCGGGGTCCGGAGCAACGCGTTGGTCTCGTTGGTCACGAGCCGCGGCAGCGGCCGGGGAACGACTGCTGGTAGTGAAGGTACCGACGAAAACCACTCAGCGGTAGGGTCTTTCGGCCCTTCTGATAACCCGATGGCGGCCCTACCGTGAGCCCCATGAAGATCAGCGTGGTCGGTGCTGGCGCCTGGGGCACCACCATGGCGTCGACGTTGGCCGACCGCAACGACGTCGTCCTGTGGGCCCTCGAGCCGGAGGTGGTCGACGACGTCAACGAGCGCCATCGCAACCAGCGGTACCTGCCCGATGTCGAACTCGCTTCCACCCTGACGGCCACGAACAGCCTCACCGATGCGGTCGCCTTCGGTGAGGCCATCCTGGTCGCGGTTCCCTCGCAGCATTTCCGGACTGTGCTCAGCCGGGCGGCCCCGACGATCGGTGCTGCCACGCCGGTGCTCACTCTGACCAAGGGCATCGAGGTCGGAACCCTGCTTCGGATGTCCCAAGTCGCTGCTGAGGTCCTGAAGGGACACCGGCATGACCTGATCGGCGTTCTCAGCGGACCGAACATCGCCCGGCTGGTCGCCCGCGGTGATCCGGCGGCGACCGTCGTCGCGCTGGCTGACCCGGCATCCGCCGACCAGCTACAGGCGGCGCTCTCCACGCCATCGCTGCGGGTGTACACGAACCCCGATGTCATCGGCTGCGAGGTCGGCGGGGCCGTCAAGAACGTGATCGCCTTGGCCGCCGGTATGGCGTCCGGCCTCGGCTACGGCGAGAACACCCTTGCCGCAGTGATCACCCGTGGGCTGGCTGAGCTGACCCGCCTCGGCGTCTCCCAGGGCGGTGAGCCCTTGACCTTCCTCGGGCTGGCCGGCATCGGCGATCTGGTGGTGACCTGCAACAGCCCGGCAAGTCGCAACCATCACGTGGGCGTCGAACTCGGCCGGGGCCGGTCGCTTGAGGCGGTGCTCTCGGAGATGTCGGCAGTGGCCGAGGGCGTGCGGACGTGCGAACCGGTCTTGGAACTCGGACGTCGGGCCGGGGTCGAGCTGCCGATCTGCGAGGTGGTGGGCGAAGTCCTCCGCGGCCAGCTCACTGCCGGTCAGGCCGTCGACGTACTGCTCGGCCGGGAATCGACCACGGAGCTCCACGACCTCGATCCGCAGGGACTGCCAGACCCTTCGATCTGATCCTGACTCGTCAGGACCTTGCACCTCGTGGTCCATTCGACAGACTCGAGGAGGTCCGGGTGCCAGGGCCCATTCACCGTGCTGATGTCAGTAGGTTTCCCGGTATGGCGACCAGCGGAGCAGCAACCCCAGCACGTGCAACCGCCGACGGTGATATCGCCGGCGACCTCCGTCCGGCAGGCATCGAAAACAATGTCGTGACCGACGCGATCGAGGGATCCACAGGGACGCTCGTCAACTCGGTCCAGGACGTTCTGGCGCACGCCGATCACGACGAGCGACTGGAGGTCGCCCGATGGCTCGACGCAGTTCTTGCCGGCCTCCCCGACGACGACCTGGGCCAGGTCCGCTCCGCGCTGCTCGATCGACACGATCCGCGTTACGGCACGCCACCCATGAACTCCGACGACAAATTGGTCGACGCCTGGCGCAGTGGCGTGTACCCCTACGAGAACCTGATGCGCCGCAAGACCTACGAGGCACAGAAGTACCGCTTGCAGGTCGAGCTCCTCAAGATGCAGGCCTGGGTCAAGGAGACCGGTCAACGGGTCGTCATCGTGTTCGAAGGTCGAGACGCAGCCGGCAAGGGGGGCACGATCAAGCGGTTCATGGAGCACCTGAACCCGCGCGGTGCACGCGTGGTCGCCCTCGAGAAGCCGACCGAGGTCGAAGCCGGACAGTGGTACTTCCAGCGATACGTGCAGCACCTGCCCACCTCCGGGGAGATCGTGCTGTTCGACCGCTCCTGGTACAACCGCGCCGGTGTCGAGCGCGCCATGGGGTTCTGCACCGACGATGAGCACACCGAGTTCCTTCGGCAGGCGCCCGAGTTCGAGGAGAACCTGACCCGGAGCGGGATCCACCTCATCAAGTTCTGGTTCTCGGTGAGCCGCGAAGAGCAGCGCCGCCGCTTCAGCGAACGCGAACGCCACCCGCTCAAGCAGTGGAAGCTGTCACCGATCGACCTTGCCTCGCTCGATATGTGGGACGCATACACCGATGCCAAGAACACGATGTTTCGCACCACCGACACCGACGACGCGCCTTGGACGGTCATCAAGTCCGACTGCAAGAAGCGAGCCCGGCTCAACGCGCTGCGCTACGTCCTTCACACCATGCCTTACGACGACAAGGACTGTGAGCGCATCGGCCTGCTCGATCCGCTGATCGTCGGCCGAGCCGCCGACCTGTACGAACTCGGTGAGCGGCTCTGAGCCACGCTCCTTGCGATACTGCTGAAGTGACAACAACGCGGTGCTACCGGGAAGGGGTCCTGGTCGACGAAGGCTTCTCACTGGACAAGCTCGATGAGCACCTCGCCCACGAAAAATCCATCGTCTGGGTGGACCTGTACCAACCGACCTTGCAGACGCTGCAAACCGTGGCCAACGAGCTTGGACTACACGCATTGGCCGTCGAGGACGCAGCGACCGAACGGCAGCGTCCCAAGTTCAATCGCTATCAGCACCATGACTTTCTCAGCGCCTATGCCGTCCGGCTCGATGCGGACACCGGAAAGCTCGTCACCGCTGAGATCGCCGCCTTCGTCAGCCCGAAGGCGTTGGTCACCGTGCGGAAGGACGAGCACTTCCCCAGCGACGACCTGGTGCAGCGTCTCGACGGGGATGCCGAGCTCACCATCCACGGAGTCGGCGCGCTTCTGTACGGGCTGCTCGACTTCGTCATCGACGGGCACTTCGACACCATTCAGGACCTCGACGACCAGATCGAAAGCCTCGAAGACCTGCTCTTCGACAAACGGCCCAGAGACGATGACGTACAACGCCGCAGCTATGACCTGCGCAAGAGCCTCGTGCGACTGCGGCGCGTCGTGCTACCGATGCGCGAGGTCGTCAACACCCTCATGCGACGCGACGTCGATCTGGTAGCTCCCCAGATGGCCCCCTACTACCAGGACCTCTATGACCATGTCCTGCGGGCCACCGAGTGGACCGAGAGCCTGCGCGACCTCGTGTCGACCATCGTGGAGACCAATCTGACGATCCAGGGCAACAGGCTCAACATCATCACCAAGAAGGTCACCAGCTGGGCGGCCATCATCGCCGTACCGACCGCCATCACCGGGTTCTACGGTCAGAATCTGCCCTATCCCGGCTTCGCCGCCGACTCCGGCGTCGCTACCTCGACCGGCCTGATCGTGGTGCTCTCGGCAGCGCTGTTCGTTACCTTCAAGCGAAAAGACTGGCTCTGAAGGTACCTGGCAGCCAGGCCCCGCTGGGCTGGTGACGGTTCGCTGCAATAGCTCAGCGAGCCTCGGCCGTCGCCCGATCCATCGATCGGCTTCCGCGCAGCGCACATCCGATGTCGGGGACCACCGGCAGGATGTGTCTCATCGAACGCAGGCGCTGTCGCGCTTCGAGGCCGTGATGCACCACGACCAGATCCCGGTCGTGCCGTCGGTGTTGGATCTGCAGGAGAAGGTCGCCGATCGTCAGGTCGATGGGCTCGACGTCGCTCAGGTCGATCAGGACGAGGTCTCGGGTTGCGAGTTCGGCAATGTGCTCGGCGAGCCGCTCCGGCGCTCCAACGCCCTCCAGCTCGCCATGGAGGTGGATGATCACGTAGTGGTCACGTACTTCGGTCGTGAAAACGATCATGGGTGCAGCTCCTCGAAACCTGGGAAGTCACCCTCATCGTCGCTCAGGTCGATCAGGACGAGGTCTCGGGTTGCGAGTTCGGCAATGTGCTCGGCGAGCCGCTCCGGCGCTCCAAC
>RCMY010007568.1_pt1 | contig 11565 bp, 10 predicted proteins | sample 2041341 | NCBI WGS metagenome assembly RCMY01 (sample SAMN09708234, study PRJNA481090) | Marine sediment metagenome, whole genome shotgun sequencing project.
ATGAAGAGATAGCTGAGGCCCATTTCCTCCTGCAGATCCATCATCAAGTTGATGACCTGCGCCTGAACCGACACATCCAGCGCCGATACGGGTTCATCCGCGATGATGATTTCAGGGTTCAGTGCAAGCGCCCGCGCAATACCAAGCCGTTGACGCTGCCCGCCCGAGAATTCGTAAGGAAAGCGGTGCATCGCATCGGGGCGCAGGCCAACGCGCGCAAAGAGGTCGGCGACCTTCTCCAGACGTGCGCGGCGTGATCCGGTGTCGAAATTACCCAAAGGCTCGGCCACGATATCCTGCGCGCGCATGCGCTGGTTCAGCGACGCGTAGGGGTCTTGGAAAATCACTTGCATCTCGCGGCGGTGCTGCAACATCTGTTTGCGGCTGAGATGGGTAATGTCCTTACCCTTGAGCAGGATTTGCCCCTCGGTCGGGTCCTCCAGCCTCAGGATCGTCTTGCCCACAGTGGACTTGCCGCAGCCGGATTCGCCCACGATGCCCAGCGTCTCGCCCGCGCGGACGCTGAACGAAATGCCGTCGACGGCATAAACGCGCGCCTGCTCGCGGTTCAGCAATCCCCCCTTGATCGGGAAATGCTTGGCCAGGTTCCTGACCTCCAGCAGTGGGGTATCGTCGCTCATGCTGTCCACTCCGGCAGATTGACGCTTTCCCAGCAGGCGGCCAGATGGCCCGGTTTCTTTGCCTCCAACGGGGGATATTCGGCGCGGCATTGATCCGTCGCAAACTTGCAGCGCGCGGCAAAGGTGCAGCCCGGTGGCAGGGCGGTCAGCGCCGGGACGATGCCGGGAATCTCCGACAGGCGCGCTCCGTGCTCGGGTGCCTCGTCGCCGGTGATGCGCGGCACGGACCGCATGAGTCCGCGCGTATAGGGATGCTGCGGGCGCTCGAAAATCTCGATTACGTCGGCCTCTTCGACCTTGCGGCCAGCATACATGACCAGCACGCGGTCACACATTTCCGCCACGACACCCAGATCGTGAGTGATGAGGATGATCGCGGTCTTCGTCTTGTCACGGATATCTTCCATCAGCGCCAGAATCTGCGCCTGTATGGTCACATCCAAGGCCGTCGTCGGCTCATCCGCGATCAGCACCGACGGGTTGCACGACAGGGCCATCGCGATCATCACCCGCTGGCGCATTCCGCCCGATAGCTGATGGGGATACTCGCCCAGACGGCGGCGCGGTTCGGGGATCTGGACCAGTTCCATCATCTCTTGCGCGTGATCCAGCGCCGGTTTGCGCGCGAGGCCCTGATGCAGCATGATCGCCTCGGTCAGCTGATCACCGATGGTCAGCACCGGGTTCAACGACGACATCGGATCCTGAAAGATCATCGAGATTTCGTTGCCGCGAATACGCCGCATATCAGCCTCGCTGGCCTTGAGCAGATCGCGCCCCTTGTAGCGAATTTCACCCGAGGCGTAGCGCGCCGGCGGACTCGGGACCAGCTGCATCACAGACAACGAGGTGATCGACTTGCCACAGCCAGACTCGCCCACGATGCCGAGAATTTCGCCGGGGCGCACGGCAAAGCTGAGGCCATCGACGGCCTTGACCACGCCATCACGGGTGTCAAAATAGGTGCGCAGATCGTCCAGCTCCAGCACCGGATCGACGCTGCGGTCGATCATGCGGGGGGCGTCTATCGTTTCTGTATCGGCCATAGCTCAGACGCTCCTTTGCATACGCGGATCAAGCGAGTCGCGCAGACCGTCGCCGAAGGTGTTGATCGCGAAAACGGTGATAGCGAGGAAGGCACCGGGATAGAGGATGATCCCCGGCGACTGGAAGAAGAACATGCGGCCCTCGGCCATGATGTTGCCCCAGCTGGGGATTTCTGGCGGCGTCCCGGCCCCGACAAAGCTGAGATAAGCCTCAAAAATCACCGCCTGCGCACAGATATACGTCGCCTGCACGATCAGCGGCGGGATGGTGTTGGGCAGGATATGGCGGATCAGAATACGCGGGGTCGAGGTGCCGGCAGCGATCGCCGCCTGCACATAGAGCTGATCGCGCAGCATCAGCACGACCGAGCGCACAAGGCGCACGACGCGCGGGATTTCGGGAATGGTAAGGGCAAGGATCACGTTTGGCACGCTACTGCCCCAGAGAGCGACCAGCGCGATGGCCAGCAGGATCGAGGGGATCGACATCAGCGCATCCATGAAGCGCATGAGGATCGCATCGACCCGCCGCATGAACCCGGTGACGAGGCCGATAGCGAGGCCAAATCCGGTCGAGAGGGCGGCGACCGACAGCCCCACCACCAGCGACACCTGCCCGCCATGCAGCACACGGCTGAACAGATCGCGGCCATACATATCCGTGCCGAAGAACGCCTCGCCCGAGGGCGATTGCAGGCGATAGCGTGGCGATTGCTCCATCGGGCTGGGCAGGCCGAGGAAGGGTGCAATGAACGACAGCAGCGCCATGACCACCAGCACGCAGAGGCCGAACAGCATCGTGGGATTGCGCCGCAGGCTTACGCCGATCACGCCCGCGCGGTGGCGCAGCCGGGCAGATAGCGGCGGATCCTTGATGGTGTCAGTCATGCAAATGGCTCCCTCGGGCAATCAAGCCTCATCAGTAGCGAATGCGTGGATCGAACAGCACATAGCTGAGATCGACCAGCAGGTTCAAAAGGACGTAGGTGAAGGAAAAGACGAGGATGACGCCCTGAATGACCGGGTAATCGGTGCGTAGAACCGCATCGACAGTCAGGCGCCCGAGGCCGGGAATGTTAGGCCGGGAATGTTAAAGACCGTCTCGGTCACCACCACGCCGCCGATCAGCAGCGCGACGCCGAGACCGATGGTCGTGCTGATCGGCACCATCGCGTTTTTCAGCGCGTGTTTCACCAGCACCTTGCGCGTCGCCAACCCCTTGGCATAGGCGGTGCGTACGTAATCCTCGTTCAACACTTCCAGCATGGTCGCGCGGGTCATGCGCGCGATGAGGGCCATATAGACGGCGCCCAGTGCCAATGCTGGCAGCGTGATATGCGACACGAACCCGCCGAAATCCTCAAAAATGCTGGTATAGCCTTGCACCGGGAACCAGCCCAACTTGCGCGAGCCGCCGAGGATCAGCAAATAGCCGATCACAAACACCGGCACCGAAAAGCCGAAAACGGCCAGCGTCATCACTGTCCGGTCTATCCACGTGCCCACCTTCCACGCGGCGATCACGCCCAGCGGGATGGCCAGCACGATGGCAATCAACATGGTGCAAAGGGTCAGCATCAACGTCGGCTCGACCCGCTGGCCAATGAGCGTCGTCACGGGCAGGCCGGAATAGATGGATTTGCCCATGTCGCCCTGTAGCAGATTGCCCAGCCAATGCAGGAATTGCTGGTATAGCGGCGCATTGAGGCCTAGCTGGCGGCGGATCTCATCCACCTGATCGGGCGTGGCGAAATCACCCGCGATAATCAGCGCAGGGTCGGTGGGGCTGAGGTGCAGCAGCATAAAGACGAAGACAGCGACTAGCGCCATGATCGGGATCGTGGCCAGCAAACGGCGGATGATATAGGCGATCATGGCTCAGATCCGTTTAAAAAATGGCGACACGTCGCATAATGCCACGCGCCGCCAGTTTCAGGGAGAGTCTATTCGACCGAGATGTTCCAAAAGAACGGAACGGGTGCCTTCAACACACCGCTGACATTGTCGCGGTAGGCTGTCGGCTGGTAGTATTGGCCGGTCGGGATGTAGGGGACAAAATCGTAAAGCTCGATCTGAAGCTCCTCGACAATTGCCTTTTGCTTTTCCAGATCGGTTTCCTTGGCGAACGCATTGCGCAGATCCTCGATCTTCTGGTTTTCGGGCCAGCCGAACCATGCGTTTTCACCCGATGCCGCAACCGAGATGTTGGTAATCGGGTTCAGCTGATCGGCTGCCAGCCACCATGTCGGAAAGATGTTCCAGCCACCATCAGCAGGCGACTCGCGTACCGCACGGCGCGAGGTCATCGTCGCCCAGTCCAGCGCGGACAACTCGACAGTCATGCCGATATCGCGCAGCGCCTGCGCAGTGACCAGCGCCTGACCATGCGCAACGGGCACATCGGTCGGGTCCAGGATCACGACGGGCGTGCCGTCATAGCCAGCTTCGGCCAGAAGAGCCTTGGCCTTTTCGATGTCCTTGTCACGCAGTAGCTCGCTGCCCACGTCGGTCTCGTAGGGGCCGCCGCACATGAAATAGGCACCGCAGAACTCCTCGAAGTACTGGGGGTCACCCATGATCGCATACATGTAATCGGCCTGCTGGACGGACCACATTGCGGCCTGACGCACCAGCTTGTTATCAAAGGGCGGGTACTTGAAGTTAAAGCGGATCACGCCCTGCGTGCCGAGGGGGTCGACTGTTTCGACCTTGATGCCGGGGTCCGACTGGATCATCGGCAGCAGATCGACGGCGGGCTGTTCGTAGTAGTCCACCTCGCCGGCCATCAGCGCCTGACTGGCGGTCGCGGCATCGGGGATGTAGCGCCACTCGATACGGTCGACATTGGCGACTTTGCCGCCCGCAGCATAACTGGCAGGCTCATCGCGGGGAACGTATTCGGCAAATTTTTCGTAGATCACCTGATTGCCCGGCTGCCACTCATCGGCCACGAACTTGAACGGGCCAGAGCCGATGATCTCTTCGATCTGCGCGTTTGGATCAGTTTCTGCCAGCCGCTTGGGCATGATGAACGGCACATTCGACGAAATTTTGCCGAGTGACGCCAGAACCAGACCGTAGGGCTCGGACAGGGTCAGCTTCAGCGTCTTGTCATCGACGGCCTCGATGCTTTCGGTCACGCGCATCAGCTTTTGGCCCATGCCGTCGCGCTGGCCCCAGCGTTTGATCGATGCGACCGCGTCCTCGGCCTTGACCGGCGCTCCGTCGTGGAACAGTAGGCCGTCGCGCAGGGTAATGGTGTAGGTCAGGCCGTCTTCGCTGACCTCATAGCCTTCGGCCATCTGCGGCTGCACCTCGAGGTTTTCGTCCATCGCAAACAGCGTGTCGAACACCAGATAGCCGTGATTTCGGGTGATGTAGGCAGTCGTCCAGATCGGGTCGATGTTACGCAGATCGGCATGCGGCACAACCTTCAGCACGGATTCGGCCAGCGCGGGCGCAGCCATGCCCAGACCGGCGGCGGCGACCGTGCCGACCAGCGCCAGACGGCGCATCGGCGCGGCCAAATGGTTGAAGCAATAATGTTCTGTCACGTTATCTCTCCCTGTTATCCGGGGCGATTGCGCGCGCGGGATGCCCCGTCGCCCTGCCCCGTTTTTCATCGCGCCCCTCCTCAAGAGCGCGTCCTCCTGATTTCAGCCTATGCGCAACTTGCCCGTCCATGCAAGTATCTTGCATGAGAATCGTGCAGCGGTCTGATATTGGGCTTGAAACGCTGGCACAGCCTCTTTTTAAAGCTATGGGGCAGGCCCAGCACAAAGGAGCATCCGATGATCGGACCGCGGATCAAGTCGGCAAGACGGCTCAGAAACATGACGCTCAAGGAGCTGGCCGGGAGCAGCGGCACCTCTGAAGGCCACATGTCCAAGATCGAGAACGACAAGACCGAGGCGTCATTGGCGCTATTGCACCGGGTCGCGCAGACATTGGGGATGAACCTCGACTTTTTCTTTGACGAACCGGACGCGCCCGAACGATCGGTATCGCGCGCCGGCGCGCGCCCGGTGCTGGAGATCGACGCGGTGCGCCAGGGGACCGGCCTCAGCCTCGAGCGGGTGATCCCCCGCACGCCCGATCACATGCTGCAATGCAACATCCACATCGTCGAGCCGGGCGGGTCCAGCGACGGACAGATAGACCATGTGGGCGAAGAGATGGGCTTTGTCCTTGATGGGCAGATCGAATTGCTGCTGGACGACGAGACGTTCCTCTTGGGTGCAGGCGACGCGTTTCATTTCAAGTCGCACCGCAGACACGGCTATCGCAACCCCGGAGAGACGCGCGCGCGAATTCTGTGGGCCAACACGCCGCCAACCTTCTGAGTTCAAGCCACCGTGCAAGAAATGGACCGCGCGCGCGGTGGGTCGATCCGACGGCCGATGACGCAAAAAGCTACCGCCTTGCCTCTTTTCAGTGCTTGCCTCTTTTCAGTGACAGGAGGGGGCTCAGTAGGTTTGTTTAGAAGGCCCGCCTCACGCGTAGGAACGGCATGGGCGGGTCGGCAGCGACCATGTATGGCTCAATATCTCGCGTGAGCGTCAGGAAAATGCCGCGTCTCTGTGCTACTCGCTATCGGCACAGCGCGGCGATCAAGTTGGTCAAATATGCTTGTTGGTCAAATATGCTCGGCCTAACGAACGTCAGCTTTCGGCGGCGGTTTCAACGGGTCGACGCAACACATGCATTGAACCGCTCGGCGAGGGTTTCGTAACCCAGCGTCTTTCGTGGTCGCTTATTGAGCTGTCGTGCGACGGCACTCATCCGCCGCAACACAGCGCCATTGCCGCACAAGCGGTTTAGTTCCGCCGCCGATGCTGTGGAAAAACAACGGTTCTCTGGCGCAGAAAGTCATGCGCCAATCACGGCGTGAGTGACCTTCTTATCAGGCTGAGGGCGTATCTTGCGGTGCGGGAAAAATCTTGGCCATTTTGTGGAGATTTTGGGCGGTTGCGGCGAAGAGAAATCCGTCATTTGCACCGCTTGGACCACGTAGTCGTAACCGTCCCAGCCCAAGGATGTGTTTGAGGTGGGCGACGAGCATTTCGACCTTCTTCCGCAACCTCGTTGAGATGGCGTATTGTTTGGTTTTGGCGATGTCACGAGCAACCTGACGGCGTCTTCATGTTCTTTGCGGGTGATCTTGCGCGCATCTGCAGCCGGGCAGCACTTTGGCTTTGAGGGGCAATCTTGGCAGGTCAGCTTTAGGGCCTGATACTTGGCGACGCCGTTGCAGTCTCGCCCACGGTTCGGGTCGGAATAGTTGCGGCGGAATTGCTTCAACGCCTCGCCTTCAGAGCAGATGTACTGGTTGTTTTCAGCGTCCCATTCAAAATCGGTGCGACTCCACGTACCATCCGTGCGCCCGGCCCCATCCCCTCTCGTGCATTTAAATATGGAGGCTGGGCTGCACATTCTCAAACCACTGGAACGCGCCGGCCCTAATGCCTGATCAACGCGATCGAACGACGCCGAATTTTCGGCGACGAAATGCAGGTCGAGATCGGACGCAGAATGGACGCAGAATGGACTTGCTTGTTGGGTTCGGGCACGATGGAAATTCGGGCTTGTTGATGACCTCGAAATTTCTAGGGATTGGTTTCAGCTAAGACACTTCAATGGCGTTTTCGCCAAGTAGGGTTCCGTCCTTGCACAGCGCCAACTTGCTGAACGTTTGATGAGTGGAGATGGCGAAATGATGATTGGTCGTCATCTACCAATGGCTAGGGGAACTCATGAAGTCAGGTCACACGCTCCGCAACTGCTATGTTTTGAGAACTGTCGGTTGCTTGGCAATAACGTTCGCGCTTGCGCTCGTGTTTGCAGGTGGGCCTGCCCAAACGCAGACATCGCCCAACACTCTTGATTCAGTCGCCAGTGATCCACAAAAAGCGATCTCTGTTGCGCCTGATGTACGCGACTCGGAGATCGCGGATCGTCTGAGAAGTATTCTGCTCGCCAGTGAATGGTTCAGTCCGCTGACCGTCTCGGTGCGCGAGGGCATCGTGTTTCTGGATGGTCAGGTGGAAACCGAAGAGCGAAAGGAGTGGGCACGTCAATTGGCGCTGAGAACCGAGTATGTTGTCGCAGTCGTCAACCGGATCGACGTGAAGCCGCAGATCAGCTGGGATTTGACACCGACTTGGCGCGAGATCGGAAAGCTGGCCGACCGTGTTCAATGGTTTGCGCCGCTTTTGGTTGTTTCGCTACTGGTTCTTTTTCTGTCATGGATGCTATCGCGCGGCGTATCTGCCTTGGCGCGTCGTTCGCTACGCAAACGCATTACATCGCCGCTGCTGCTCCAACTGGCAGCCCGCGCACTGGCGATACCAGTGATGTTGATTGGCATTTATCTTGTGCTGCAGATTGCAGGCCTGACGCGACTGGCATTGACCGTTTTGGGCGGTACCGGGCTCATCGGCATCGTCTTGGGGCTCGCGTTTCGAGAGATTGCAGAGAACTCTCTTGCCAGCATTCTTCTCAGTATCCGAAATCCGTTCCGGGCGGGCGACTGGATAGAGGTGGGCGAAAATCAGGGCATCGTGCAGAATCTGAATATGCGCACGACGGTGCTTCTTACCTTGGACGGCAACCATGTGCAGATCCCAAACGCGCTCGTTTTCAAGAGTATCATCAAGAACTTCTCGACCAATCCAAATCGCCGCGCGGAGTTCAAGGTCGGTATAGGATACGACGATTCTGTGCTGGACGCGCAGAATGTCATCATCCAGGCGCTCCGCGCTCATCCCGCCGTGCTGGACGACCCCGAGCCCAGCGCTCTGGTAGATGAACTCGGTTCTTCGACCGTAACTATTCGCGTGCAGTTCTGGTTCGACGGCAAATCCTACTCAATTTTCAAGGTCCGCTCGGCGCTCATGCGGCAGGTCAAGCGGGCGCTTCAGGATGCCGGAATCTCGATGCCTGACGAGGCGCGCGAGATCATTTTCCCGGACGGTGTGCCCATCCGGCGGATTCGGACCGACGAGCGTGAGACAGGGGCGGATCTGCAACGTCCCGCCGCCGGCGAGGGCGACGCCGCAATTGCCACGTCCGGCGAAGGTGATCTGCTTTCCGAAAAAGACGAGCTGGAGCGTCAAGCTGACGCCGCAGATTTGTCAGATGCAGGTGAAAACCTGCTGGCGTCAGCCAAGAATGAGGACACGCCCTGAAGTCATAATCCGCCATCCACGAACAAATATACCGGATGACTCGTGGTCTGGCTTCATCCAGGAAATCGCTAAATGATCGCTGCAACTCCGCTTAGACGGGTGGCATCGCAGCATGTGGGCAACGGTGAGGTCGGCTGAGGCCGCTCGCGCCGAGCGGTCCGTAACTTAGGTTTCGATGGACTAGGTGCTGGAAATGAATGGGGATGAAAAGGCACGGGGCCGATGGTCAGCGCCTAGGTGCTTTGTGGCCTATGCAGATGTCTTTCCCGCCGCCCATCTGAGTGGTCAACTTTGAATGTTGAGCATGATCGGCCCGGGTCCATCACGACGATGACCGAAAAACTAATCAGTGACAGACAGGACTCGCTCCGGAATCTCGAGAATATTTTGACCCTCGCCTAGTGCAGACAACCGCCGGGAACGAATTTCGTTCGGGGTGGTTCAAGCTAGGCAAAGTCACACATCTGTTCAGCAACCGGGGGGCAAATCCAATGAGCGACGACAAACTTGACAAGGGCGGCGCGCCGCGCCAACAGACCACGGATCGTGAGCATACGATGACCACCCGCGCAGGGCGGCCCTATTGCGGACGATCAGAACTCGCTCACCGCAGGCCCGCGCGGGCCGGTGCTGCTAGACGATCATGTGATGCGCGAGAAGATCTTTCACTTCGATCACGAGCGCATCCCCGAGCGGGTCGTTCACGCGCGCGGTTACGGCGTGCATGGCCATTTCGAGTTAACCGAGGCCATCCCGAGCTGTCCTGCGCCGACATTTTTCAGCGCGTCGGCGAGAAGACCCCGACCTTCACGCGCTTTTCCACCGTGGCGGGCAACAAGGGATCGCCCGACGTCGCCCGCGATGTGCGCGGCTTTGCGACCAAGTTCTACACCCAGGAGGGAAATTGGGACCTGGTCGGCAATAACATTCCGGTGTTCTTCATTCAGGACGCGATCAAGTTTCCCGACCTCGTCCATTCGGTCAAGGAGGCGCCTGACCGCGGCTTTCCGCAGGCGCAATCGGCGCATGACAACTTCTGGGATTTCATTTCGCTTTCACCCGAGGCGGTGCATACCGTCATGTGGACGATGTCCGACCGCGCAATCCCCCGCTCTTTGCGCTTCATGGAGGGGTTCGGCGTACATACCTTCCGGCTGGTGAATGCGGCGGGCAAATCGCATTTCGTCAGGGTCGCAACTTCTCCTATCTGGACACGCAGACTGAGAGGCTGGGCGGGCCCAACTTTACTCACATCCCTATCAACGCGCCGAAATGCCCGATGCACCACTTCCAGCAGGATAGCCACATGGCGATGCACAATCCCAAGGGCCGCGCCAATTACGAGCCGAACAGCTGGGGCGAGGATGGCGGTCCACGCGAGAACCCTTAGATCGGCTTTACCAGTTACCCAGAAGAGGTGCAGGGGACGAAACAGCGCGTGCGCTCGGAAACCTTCGCTGATCACTACAGTCAGGCGCGGCAATTCTGGATCAGCCAAACTGAGACAGAGCAGCGTCATATTGCAGCTGGGCTCACCTTCGAGCTGTCGAAATGCGAGCATGAACACATTCGGCTGCGAATGCTGTCACATCTTCGAGTCGTTCACGACGATCTGGCCGAAAAGGTGGCCGAGGGGCTGGGCGTCACCGACATGCCTGCCCCCGCGATCCCTGCGCGCGAGCCGATCATCGATCTGTCCGCGTCCGACGCGCTCAGCATTCTCAAGAATGGGCCGTGTAGTCTTGCGGGGCGTAAGCTGGGCCTTCATGTCAGTGATGGCGCCGATGCAGACCTGGTGACCGCAGTCGAAACGGCGTTTCAGGACGAAGGCCAGCGAATGGCCAAAGACAAACCCTCGCTGGATTTCGTCAGCGACGCGTTTGCCCATGCCAAGTTCATCGGCTGGACGGACGCGGCGAAGCCCCTCCTAAAGGCAGCGGGTGTGACGATGGACGATGGCATGGTCGATCTGACGGGAGAGGGTGCTGCCGACTTTGTAACGCTGTGTCGCAAGCTGCGCCATTGGCCGCGCGAGACAGCGTAAAAGGACCTGCACGCAGACGCCTTGCATCCGATTGCCTCCCGCAAGCGCACATCGCGCTATCTCGGGGTGCCGCGCATGACAATTTATCAGGCGCTGGATAATGCCGAAAACATAGAGGGCGCTCGGACGGATGACACCAACTGAAAGCTCTAAGCTAACGGTTACTTCTGCCGGTCCAATCTTCTTGGCTAGGGCCTATAGCCATGGTCAAAAGGGTGGCGGTTGTAGATTTTGAGATTGCGGTGGTTGCGCTTTGGGCCTGCACCTGAGTCAGATGACCGTCTTCTGCGTCGGATATGAGAGATGATGTACGATCCCTTCAAACGCACACGTTCAAAAATCAGAAAACAGATGCGCCGCGCGACGTCGGCTGCGGTTCTTGATGCATGGGGCACAATGCCTGCCCTCGCCAAACCTAAAAAGCGTAAGGTTGCAAAGCTGCCGTCGCCGCGCGGAGCAGCGCTACGTCGCCCTCCGCCACACGTAGAGGTGAGGGCAAAAGCGCGCAGGGCAAAGCTAGTGCCAAATTGAGAATCCCGGCCACGTCGCGTGCCAGCACGACGACTCCCCGAGGTGCTGCTTTTGAAGATGGGAGGTATACATGCGCATTTGGCGCGCGTTCCTACAAGCTATACACTCCGAAGCTT
>RCMY010004818.1_pt1 | contig 11563 bp, 9 predicted proteins | sample 2041341 | NCBI WGS metagenome assembly RCMY01 (sample SAMN09708234, study PRJNA481090) | Marine sediment metagenome, whole genome shotgun sequencing project.
ATCTTTCGAGTCGGCGACCGTGTGGAAATGGCCGGAGTCCACGGGGACGTGATCGACATCTCGCTGCTCAAGACCCGACTGATGGAGATTGGCTCCACCGGCGGAGCGACGTGGGTGCAAGGTCGCCAGTACACCGGGCGGGTGGTGACCGTGTCGAACAAGGCGTCCTTCACCGAACCCGTCTACAACTACAGCAGCTACTTCGAGTACATCTGGGAAGAGATCGAGGTGGCCATCCCCCACCACGGTGACTGGCAAGCCGCATCGGTGATTCCCGAACGAGAGGCACGCCTGCAATCAGATTCCGAGGGCGCCAAACAGGCAATGCTTGCTGTACGACGACGCTTTCCGGTGCCGACCGCCGAGGTCGAGCCACGAGTGTTTGCCACAGCCGACGAGAACTACATGCGCCTCGCCGTGCGTTTCGTCGTGCCGATACGCAGCGCCCGGTCGGTCAAGGACCAGGTGATCCGCAGCATGCATTCGAGCCTCGAATCCGCCGGTATCGAGGTCGTCGCCACCAGAGTCATCCAGGACTCCAGCCAACCCTGGGAACCCGTGGCCCCGAACCAGCCCGACGGGGGCGAACCGATGGACGGTCCGGACCGATCATCGTGACCACAGGCGAGACCGGGCTGGCCCTCACCCTGGTGACGCTGGTCGCCGCATTGTTCGCCTGGCCCTGATCGAAGCCTCACTGTTGCACGTGCGGCGATCCGCGGTCGCAGCCGAGTCGACGACAGCGATCACCGCGCCTCAACGCGGTGCTGCTCGCCGTGCTGCTGCAGGTGACTTCCACGGCGATCGCCGTGCGGTGACCATCGCCTGAATCGTCCACGGACGTGACGCCCTCGTAATTCGTTATTCCAAGATCAATGCGTAGCTGCTCATTGACCGGAATTGTCGTCTGGGTGCTGTGGCGTTGTTGGCGTGTTGGTGGTACGCAAGATGGCTATTCCGATGAGGGCGGCCAGTAGTGAAGCTGCGGTGATTCCCATTTTGGCTTGGGTGATGAGGTCTGTGTCGGTGTAGGCGAGCCCGGTGATGAAAAGTGCGACGGTGAAGCCGATACCCCCGAGCGCTCCTCCTCCAATGACGTGTTTCATGGTGACGCCGTGGGGCAGGGAGCCAAGGTTGAGTCGGGTCGCGAGCCAGGTAGCAGCGACGATGCCTACGGGTTTGCCGACGACGAGGCCCGCGATAATGCCGAGAGATACCGGCGAGGTGGCAGCATCGGTGATGGCGTCGCCTGAGACTTCGATGCGGGCGTTCGCGAACGCGAACAGCGGCAGGACAATGAACGCCGACCAAGGGTGCACGATGTGTTGTAGCCGGTCCGCGACCGGTACCGATTCGCGGGCGTCAAAGAGCGTCGATCGGAGTTCTTCGACAGGAGTCCGAGGGTCGACGTCGACGTTGGTTGTTCCTGGCCGCAACGGGACTGCTGGGGTGAGGAGCCCCAGTACGACACCGGCAATTGTGGCGTGGACACCAGATTCAAGAGTCGCCACCCAGATGACGACGCCGACCATAACGTAGGCGGGCACATACCAGACACGGCCAGCACGCATGATGACAACTAACCCGACGCCGCCGGCGGCGATCGCGAGCCAACCAAGCGAGAGTTCAGCGGTATAGAACAGCGCGATCACCAAGATGGCGATGATGTCATCGACGATGGCGAGGGTGAGCATGAACACCCGCAGCCCACTCGGGATGCGCGGCCCGAGCACCGCGAGAATGCCCACGACGAACGCAATGTCGGTGGCCATTGGTATCCCCCAGCCATCCGCGCCTGCGCCGCCGACATTGAACGCAGTGAAAAGGCCAGCTGGGACGACGAGCCCACCGATCGCCGCGATCACTGGCAAGGCCGCGCGTTGTTTGTCTTGGAGCTCGCCGCTCACGAGTTCTCGCTTTATTTCCAAACCCACGACGAAGAAGAAGATCACCATCAGCCCGTCGTTGACCCATTGCTCAAGGGTCTCCGCAAGATTAAAGTCGCCGATCTCGATCAGGGTCAGTTCTTTCTCCCAGAACGTTTGAACTGCGTCGCTCCAACCGCTGTTGGCGACCGCCAACGCAGCAACCACCGCTGTGAGCAAAACCAGTCCGCCGGCAGTTTCGACGTGGATGAAGCGCCGCGCCGGCCTGGCCACCAGCTTGGCCAGGGGAAGATCGCGTTCCACCCACGTCGTCGAAGGCGGCGCCGCTGTCGGCCGTGTTGGTTCGGATTCGTTCATAGTGGTTGGTCCTCTGTTTCTACACCGTCGGGAAGAGGTCTATTCTGTGTCGGCGAGGGTGCTGTGCAAAATGATGTTGATGAGACCGGCACTGATCTCTTCGACGGCACTGTTGCGTTGACGGATCGGGCGGGGTCCTAGCGTGCCCGGGTGATTCGTCGTCGCTGTCGCCGCTCTGCTTCTCCGTCGTTTGCGGGATTCCGGTTCCCACGGGACGTGGTCTTGCTGGCGGTGCGCTGGTACCTCCGCTACGGCTTGACCTACCGAGACGTTGAAGAACTTCTGGCCGAACGCGGCGTCGAGGTCGACCACGTCACGATCTATCGATGGGTGCAACGCTTCACCCCGCTCGTCATCGACGCGGCACGCCCGTGTCGGCACAGTGTCGGTGACCGCTGGTTTGTCGACGAAACCTACGTGAAGGTGGCCGGTGTGTGGCGCTACGTCTACCGGGCAGTCGACCAGCACGGCCAGGTCATCGACGCGTTCGTGTCGAAACGACGAAACGTCGCCGCGGCCACCAAGTTCTTCGAAATGATGTTGGCAGGCCGCGACCGTCCAACAGAAGTCACAACTGACCTTGCAGCACCGTTGCTGCGCGTCGTCGACGACCTCCTCCCAGAAGTGCTCCACGACACCACCCAATATGGGAACAATCCGATCGAGTGCGACCACGGCCGGCTCAAGGCGAGACTGCGTCCAATGCACGGCCTACGAACCGATCAGACTGCCTCGATAGTGATCCGCGGGCACGCGTTCATTCAAAACCTGCGGCGCGGCCATTACGAACTCGGAGCCGAAGCCCGCCACGAGCATCTACGCGTCCCGGCAGCATTCGACGAACTGGCCGCAACGATCTGACCAGAAGACCCACGCCACACCGGTGTGCCACGCCCGCGTTCGACCAACGCAACAGTGCCTTCATCACCGAGAAAGGCATCTGACCATGACCATCACCATCGGGATCGACCCTCACATGGGCTCCCACACCGCTGTCGCAATCGACAGCAACGAGCACGTCCTCGACGAGATCCGAGTGCGATCCTGCTCCACCCAAACCGTCCGTCGGCGCGACTGGGCTGAGCGTTTCGAGGAACGAACCTGGGCAGTCGAGTCCGCCCACGGCCTCGGCTACCTCCTCGCCCAGCAGCTCGTCGCAGCGGGCGAGAACGTGATCGACGTGCCACCGGTCCGCGCATCTCGAGTGCGTGTGTTGGGCTCGGGCAAGTCGCAAAAGAACGACCCCAACGACGCACGCTCGGTCGCGATCGCTGCTTTGCGTGCTGAGGATCTCGCGACCGTTTGCGCCGACGATCGCTCGCGGGTGTTGAAGCTGTTGTCGAAGCGACACCGCGAACCTCGGCAGGTTGAAGAACAAGGCGTGCTGTCGACTCCACGCCCTGCTCCTCGAGATGGTTCCTGGCGGCGCCAGCTTCCGGATCACGACCGCTACAACGTCTTACTCGACGCGTCGAAGCAACGCATCAACACAGCACTCGCTGCGTCGGCAACAACGCTGACATCAATTGGGGTCGGGCCGATCTGGGCTGCGATGATCATTGGCGAGTCCGGCAACATCGACCGATTCGCCTCCAAGCACCACTTTGCGAGCTACAACGCAACCGCACCAGTCGAAGCGTCATCGGGCCCCAAGTTCGGCATCGACTCAACCAGAGCGGCAACCGGAAACTGAACTGGGCGCTTCACGTTGTCGCGATCTCACAGCTCGGACGCGACACCTTGGGTCGAGCGTTCTATGACCGCAAGGTTGCTGAGGGCAAGACCTCCAAAGAAGCAATCCGAGCTTTGAAACGGCGGATCTCTGATGTCGTTTACCGGCACCTCGTTGCTGACGCCCGTCGACAGAGCTGATGTTGAGGTGGGCCCGGGAGGACAAAACAGGAACGACTCTGAGTCCAGCGTGACCGGCTCTGCATCCTGAACAGCCGGCTCTTCGGACGGGTCACTTCCCTGACCCAGACGCAGCGCTGCGATGCTCTGCCCGGCCAGGCAAGAGGGTCTTGATCGCCGCGCCCCGAACGCCCTCAAGACTGCCCCTTGACACAAAGAGGCTTCGATACCGAGCGGGCATCGCTGCTCGCGGGGTCGTTGTTATGCGTGGGTGTCGCGACGCTAGGAGTTGGAGGAATGGCCTCTGGAGCGCGGAACAACACCTCAGTCAGGCAAGCGCCTCTGCGGGGGTGCGGGGTGATCGCCGGTTGCAGCGCTTTGCGCTGAGGCGACGCAGGAGGTCTTTCGACGGTTTCGTCGTCGAGGGGAGCCACGGGTTCGGTGTCGAATTGTTGAGGGGACGTTCGCCCAGGCCGTACCCGACGATTCGATGCAAGCAGTCGCGTTCGTCAGGCGGTCAAATGTCGGCGCCGATCTCGCGGGGTGTGGTCAACCGGTGGGATCGAGCAATGCTGTGGCAACGGCCATGTCGTCAGCGGTGGCCGCTGTCCCGTAGGCGGCGACGTAGAGGCCTCGATGGCCGTGACCGGCGTCGAGCGCGTACACGATTGCCTCGTCGCCCGGGTCGCTTTCACCTTCGAAGCGCACGATCTCATCGATGGCCATGTTGGCAGGGTCGTGGCTGGTGCCACCGTGCCCGCAGACGAGGCGTCCATCGCGAGCGGTGTAGTTCTCGGCGTAGCCGGCGCGGGTCAGACGAGTGGTTGCTTGGCTCAGCGTCTCCATTGGCTCGTCGTCGGTCATGTTCTCAACAGTACCGCTGTGCCGGGTTCAACTTGACGCGTCGATCGATCGTCGGTCATTCAAGCTGGTTGCCGCGGGCGATTCGGCGTGCGTTCAGTGCGTTGTCGATCACATCGTCGTCGAGGCCAATGTCTCGCGCCGCGTCACGCAACGAGATCTTGTCGCTCTCGGCACGGCGAACGATCTCACCTGCGACGTCGTACCCGACGATCGGGTTCAACGCGGTTGCTGACGCCAGTGTGTTGTCGGCCAGCCACGACAAGCGCTCCGTGTTCGCAATGATTCCGACAACGCACCGTTCAGCGAAGAGGTTCATCGCAGCAGACAGGATGTGCATCGACTCCAACAGGTTCCGTGCAATCAGCGGAACGCGCACGTTGAGCTGGAAGTTGCCCTGCATTCCCCCGATCGTGATTGCGGTGTCGTTCCCGATCACCTGTGCTGCGACCTGCAGCACCACCTCGGCAAGAACCGGGTTGACCTTGCCGGGCATAATCGACGAACCCTTCTGCAATTCGGGCAGAGTGATTTCACCGAGGCCGGCACGCGGACCACTCGCCAAAAGGGCGACGTCGTTGGCGATCTTGGTCAGCGAAACGGCAATGACCTTGAGCACGCCGGAGAACTCCACGAGCGCATCTCGACTTGCTTGGGCCTCGAACCGGTCGACGGGCTCGACTGTCTCGATACCAGTTCGTGCGGTGAGAAGTTCCCTCACCCGGAGCGCGAAGGCGGGGTGGGTGTTCAAGCCGCTGCCGACAGCCGTTCCGCCGAGCGGCACTGCGGCCAGTCGTGGCAGCGAGCCCACGACCCGGTCGATGCCGAGGCTCATCTGCTGGGCGAACGCCCCGAACTCCTGACCGAGGGTGATCGGCACGGCGTCCATGAGATGGGTCCGCCCCGCCTTGGTGACGTCAGCGAACTCGGTCGACTTCGAGGCGAGCGCGTCACGCAGTGACTGCAGGGACGGAATCAAGCTGGAGGTGGCCATCTCCAGCGCAACGAGGTGCACTGCTGTCGGGAACACGTCGTTCGAGCTTTGGCCGAGGTTGACATGGTCGTTGGGGTGGACATCGGTGCCTGCGAGGTGGGCGATCACTTCGTTCACGTTCATGTTCGTCGACGTCCCCGACCCCGTCTGAAACACGTCGATCGGGAACTGGTCAGCGTGGAGCCCGGCTCCGATCTCGTCGGCAGCAGCTGATACACGGCGCGCCACCTCGCCGTCCAGAACTCCCAGCTCGGCATTCGCTGTTGCAGCGGCCGACTTGATCCGGCCGAGCCATCGGATGACCTCGGCGGGAACTTGCTCCCCAGAGACCGGGAAGTTTTCGATCGCCTTTCGAGTTTCGCTTCCCCAGTACTCGACCATCACCCCTCCTCGGCTCACCACGACTCGGCCCCAACGGTACGCCAGTCTCTGACCGACCCTCGAAATTGCTCCGTCGGTCACGGCGCCAGATCGCGCCCGGAGGCGCTTGACCGCTTGAGGCTTCGGTTCGGGCAGGCAGGTGTCTGGGTGTAGACCGGTGGGATGACCATAGTTTCGCGAGTGCTCGATGCCGAACCCGTCCCCGATCTCGCTGCCTATTTGGCCGCTGGCGGTGGGCGGGCATTGGCGATCGCAGCGGAAACTGAGCCTGACGACCTGATCGACACGATTGCCGCCTCCGGACTGCGAGGGCGTGGCGGCGCCGGATTCCCCACTGGCATCAAGTGGCGCACGGTGGCTGACAGCCGGGCGACGGTCGAGCCCACTGCGGTGGTGGTGAATGCAGCCGAGGGTGAGCCAGGCACGTTCAAGGACCGCGCGATCATTCGACGCAACCCGTATCGGGTACTCGAGGGTGCGCTCATCGCCGCACGAGCAGTAGGTGCCCCCGAGGTCGTTGTGGCGATCAAAGCATCGTTCCGACCCGAAATTCGGCGACTGCTCGCTGCGATCGCAGAGTTCGAAGCCGAGGGCCTCCTCGACATCGAAATGCGCATCGTCGAAGGTCCGAGCGACTATCTGTTCGGAGAGGAATCGGCACTCCTCGAAGTCGTGGAAGGTCGGTATCCATTTCCGCGGGTGACACCGCCGTACCGGCGAGGTCTCGACGATCCCAATGCGTCATCGGGTAACTCGTCGGCGTGGGTCGATCTTGCAGGCGAGGGTGGGACGCGCGAAGCCCCAGCACTGATCGACAACGTCGAGACGATGGCCAACATCGCAGGCATTGTCCTCAATGGGCCGGACTGGTTCCGTGAAGTTGGCACGCCGGAGTCGCCCGGCACCATCGTGTGCACGATCACTGGCGACACCAAACGACACGCAGTCGGGGAGTTCCCGATGGGGACGCCGCTGTGGGACGTGATCGACGCTCTTGGCGGCGGGCCGCATCCAGGCCGGACACTCGTGGCAGCCATCTCGGGTACGGCCAACTCGGTGCTCGAAGCAACACAATTTGACACCCCACTGTCCTACGAAGGGCTGCAGAGCATCGGATCGGGTTTGGGAACGGGAGGGTTCATCGTTTTCGATGATCACACCGACTTCATCGCAGTAGCGCAGGGTGTTGCGCAGTTCCTCGCGGTCGAGTCGTGCGGGCAATGTGTGCCGTGCAAGGCCGACGGTCTGGCCATTGCTCAGCTCCTCGAATCGGAAAGAATGGCGACCTCCACGCCGAACACACTCCCGGAGCTCGCACGACGGTTCGCGAGGGTCGACGACGGGGCCCGCTGCTCTCTCGCGAGCCAACAACGTGCCGCCGTGGGGAGCCTCGCCGAACTCGGTCGAGAACCGAGCGATCACGTGACCACCCGCACCGTCGCCCGGTCGGGTCGTTTCCTGATCGCGCCGATCGTGGATCTTGTGCACGGTCGGGCGATCATCGACAGAACCCAAATCGACAAGTTGCCCGACTGGTCCAACGGCGAGCGGGACTCCGGCTCGGTGCCGGCCGAACTCTACGGCGGCGCCTCGGTTGTGGTCCGGGTTCAAACGACTCGGACCCATGGTGCAGATACCGGTGTCGATGTCAGCACGCTCGATGAGGCCGCGGTCGAGAGTGGCCCGAGTGAAGCAAGTCGACGGTTCACGGAGCCAATCGTTGCGGCACAGCAGCGCCTGTTGGACGGGCTCGGATCCCTGCGCACTGCGACCGGCGCGGAGCGTCGCGCGACAGCCGCTTCGCTCGAGCATGAGCTGGGTCGCTACGTCAGTCTTGTCGGAACGGTGGTGTACCCCGAACTTGATCGCATGGCAGTCGAAGGTGCCGAGGATCTGGCATGGGTCGCCGAACGAAACGCCGAATCTGCGCTCGACATGGTGCAACGGTTGCGTTCTGTTGACAACGTCGACCCCGATGCCGACCGGACGCTCACCCGCGACCTCCTTGCTCTCATCGATTCCGACGACACGATTGCCCTGCCGCTGCTGTGCCGCCGCCTCAGGAATGACGAACTCGATCGATTGGCCGACGCGGTCAAAGAGATCGTTGCGAGCGGAACAGAGTCGACTGCCCGGTCAAGTTTCGGATCGGCTCCCAGCTGACGATCTCACCAAGACCGCAATTCAGCTCTCGACGCTCGGCTGGCTGGGGAAAGCTTCGCGGTCGGCGACGGGGATCCTCATACTGCGGCTGCAGAGAACCGGCGGCCGCTGATCAGGTCCGGCCTCATGCGGACGTAGATCGGAGCGGCATCTTCCCTCCAGGTCGCCACGTCCATGCCAAACGTTGCGACGATTGCGTCATGCCCGCTGATCGGCCGAACGGGACTCTTCAGGACCACGCACCAAACCAATCCGCCATCGTCAGCGACCTCGTCGGCTTCGAAGGTGCCACGTGTCCCGTCTTCAATCATGGCCAGTTTGGTTCCGGGGGCCGTACGGAAGACCACACTCCCGCCGTCAACGAGGAAGTTCACCGGAAACACTTCGATGTCGTCCACGCCATTGACTGAAATTCGGCCCACCGCGGTCTGGCGCAACAACGCCCAGCATTCCGGGACCGACAGCAACGTGACCGATTCATCGGTCACGTTGCTGTCCACAGCTTCCATACAGCGATTATGTCACGTCGGGCGTTGTGGCGGCGGAGCACACGGTCGCGGTCAGTCGACTTCGGGGCAAACGAGTTGGTCAGTCGTCGCCGATGCCGGGGCCGATTTCGAGCACTGCTTGGCTTTTGCCGGCCGGAAATTTGGTGGGGGCAAAGGTAAGCGTGTGGGTGGCATCGACCCGGCAGATCGGGAGCCATCCGGGTACCTGGCTCTGGGGATTACGCCGGATGCGAACCCTCGCGCCGCGCTCGAGAAGTCGGCTGAGACGCTCGGGTGGGTAGTTCTCCGGTAACGCCGGTTTCGCCGTCACGGGTGTGACGGTGCCGGGCTGCTCGTCGACTTCGCGGTTGATCAGGCCGTAGACGTTGGCTGACCCGACCACATTGGCCAGGCGGGTGATGAGATAGGTATCGAGATAGTCGGTGCCCGAAAGCGCGACAGCTGTGCCGACACCGGTGGAGGTGACGGTCTCGAGGAATTCCTCGGTGTCGAGCCGGCCCTGATAGACGAGGTGACCTCGCTGAGATGCCTCAGCAGCGTCGTTGTCGTCGAGTCCGACGTGCAGCGAGGGGATGTCGAGATCGGAAAGGCGTGCCGCGAGTTCGATGGCGAAGCGGCCTCCCCCGATGATGGCAACGGTTTTGGGTGCGGGCCGAGCGACCCGGAGTTTTCGGGCAGCAATACCGGCGGTCAGGCTGCTGAGGGTGACCGTGGCGACGACGACGGTGAACACCACCGGGACGAGTGGGCCGGGGTTGATGCCGTTGTGTTCGAGTTCGATCGCGAACAGCGAGGCAACAGCGGCTGCGACGACACCGCGAGGTGCAAGGGTCATGAGGAACGCTCGGTCGGGCCAACGCAGGTCGCTCCGCACGGTCGCGGCCAGGACAGCCACCGGGCGAGCACCGACCACAAGCAGTGCGGTGATGGCCGCGCTCGCGGCGAGGTTGTCCGTGATTGCGTCGATGTTCACTCGGGCACCGAGCACGATGAACAGTGCGCCGAGGATCGTGGCGCCGAGGTGTTCGTTGAACTCGGCGATGTGAGCGGCAGATGCTCGGCGTTGATTGGCGAGGACCATCCCCAGCACTGTCACCGCGACCAGCCCCGCTTCGGGCCGCACGGCGTTGGCCGCGCCATAGGCCACGACGACCGCTGCCAGAGTCGCAGAGACCTGGAGGCGGTCTTCGATGAGTCGACGGCGAAGCGCTTCAACAACGATGAGGCCGACCGCGACGCCGATGAGTGCACCGCTTCCGAACGTTGTGAGGACACGCAGCGCCACTTTGCCAACCGAACGGTCTTCGATGATGGCGTCGAGGACAATGATGGCTAGACCGGCGCCGATCGGGTCGATGACGATGCCTTCCCAGCGCAGGATGGAATTGGTGGGTTCACCTGGGCGCACCGTTCGCAGCAGCGGCATCACCACAGTCGGCCCTGACACGATGAGGATGGCGCCCAGCAACAGCGCGTGGATGCCGTCGATGTCCAACAACCACCAGGAGGCAGCAGCGCCGATCGCCCAGGTGATTGCCGCCCCAGCGGTCACGAGACGGATGACGGTGTTTCGCCCCGTCGTGAGGTTCTGCCAGTGCAGAGTCGTGCCGCCTTCGAACAACAGCAGAGCGACCCCCAGGCCCACGATCGGGAAGAGCAAGTCGCCGAAGATTTGGTCGGGGTCGAGCACCGTACTCATGGCCACACCGGCGGCCAACAACGGCATCACGGACGGCACACGGAGGCGGGCCGCGAGCCACTGGCAGCTGGCTGCAGCCAGCACGATGACAGCGATCGCAGACAGCGGGTCGGTGATCATCGGTCGTTGTGGACGGGGTCGCTCAAGAGCGGTCCCTTGCCGCTGAGACAGGTGGCCGGAAGGGGGGAACGTCTCCGAGGTGGGCGAGCAGGGTTCGCAGGAGGTCGGCCAGTTGCGTGCGCTCCACCTGAGAGAGACCATCAACGCTGGTGGCTTGGGCGTTGAGCAGGGTCGGGAGTGCGTGTTCGACGAGGTCGATGCCGGTCTGGGTTAAGCGGATGAGAACACCGCGGCCATCGTTCGGGTTGGGGTGCCGGTCGATCAGTCCGGCTTTTTGGATGCGCTGCAGGCGAACCGTCATCCCTCCCGCGGTCAGCAACGACGCGTTCGCGAGTTCGGTCGGCGTGAGCCCACGCTCAGGGTGTGCCCGGTAGAGCTCCATCAAGGCGTCGAGGTCGCCCTGGTGACTCAAACCGTACGCCGCCGCAATGCGGTCGAGTGTTGCCTGGAGATGATGCGCCGCTCGAAGCACCCGCGACACCACCGCGAACGCCGACGTGTCGAGATCAGGTCGACGACCACTCCACTCTTCGATCATGTTGTGCACGCGATCTGTCACCGGCGACTCCTCTCGCTCCAAGTTAACTTGAGATCTAACTAGATATCAAGTATCATGAAGAAACACAACGGAAGGACTCCCCAGATGAGCACACCGAAGAAGTGGATGGGTTTCGCAGCCCTCGGAACAGCCGCAACCGCACTCTTGAGCTGGCTGTGGCGCCGCGATGACAGCGGCGGCACT
>RCMY010005228.1_pt1 | contig 11562 bp, 9 predicted proteins | sample 2041341 | NCBI WGS metagenome assembly RCMY01 (sample SAMN09708234, study PRJNA481090) | Marine sediment metagenome, whole genome shotgun sequencing project.
CCCCATCCACCCGCAGGCGCCACCACGCTCATCGTCTCACTCGGGATCCTCCGCACCCCGTTCCAGCTTGCAGTCCTGATGCTGGCCGTAGTTCTACTCACCATCCAGGGATTTGTCATTAATCGAGCGGCCGGTATCGACTATCCAATCTGGGCACCCCGCAAGCAGCGAGCCAGCGGTTAGAGCCTGAACGACCCTTCCAATGTCGAAGGAAATCCTGAGTCCTTCCCTAACCCGCATCTGTCTCAAGACTCCCGCGTGATTAAGAACCTTCGGTGCTGAGCACGACGACGGCCCAGCTGATCGCCACGATTGCGAAGAACAGGGCGCCTAAGAACGCCGTTCGAGCGATGTTGTGGGACTCCACCATTCGCGTCTGCCGGGACGGTTCGACTCTTGCGCAGCTGAATCCGGGTCAAGGAACGTGCCAAAGGGCGGACAGCACGGCCGATCACATCATGGGAATGGCAAGTCAGGGACTTTAGGCCCTACTCCCAGCGCAACCCGCTCTGTTACATGGTAATCAATGAGTGACGGTCGCTTACGTTGGGTCCCGCATGGCTGATGTAACGCGTCGTCGCTTTATCCAACTGGCAGGGCTTGGCGTCCTCAGCTCAGTCTTTGAGCTCGATCTTCTCGCACTTGAGCCGTTCGATGGCATCGCTAACCCGCTGCTCACCTACCCGAACCGGGGTTGGGAGCAGATTTACCGGGACCAGTATGCCTACGACGACAGTTTCACCGTCATTTGTGCCCCCAATGACACCCACATGTGTCGACTACGGGCCTTCTCACGCAACGGCGTGGTTATCCGGTTGGAGCAGAACTACGACGGGGATAATTATGGAGACCCTCAAGGCAACAAGTCGACTGCTCACTGGAACCCGAGGGGTTGCCTGAAGGGATACACCCTCCACCGGCGGGTATATGGCCCCTATCGATTGCGTGCTCCCATGCTCCGGCAAGGTTGGAAAGATTGGGCCGACGACGGGTTCCCCTCGCTCTCCGATGACCCAACACTGCGAACCAAATACCGCTTCGATGACCGCGGAAACGACACATTCGTCAGGCTCACTTGGGACGAGGTCGACGACTATGCGGCCCGAGGGATCACGGCGATCGCCGAGACCTACTCCGGGGAGTCGGGTCGGCGGCGTCTGATCGACCAGGACGGTTATGAGCCGGAGATGCTCGAGTTCTGGGAAGAGTCGGGAGTGCGAACAATGAAGTTCGGCTCCTCACTTCCGGTCCACGGTGTCGCCGGCAAGTTTGGACTTTTCCGGTTTGCCAACATGCTGGCACTCCTGGATGCCGACGTACGGGGGGTAGGCCCGGGCCAGGCAGTAGGAGGCAGGGACTGGTCGGAATACACCTGGCGTGGCGATCAGGCTCCTGGCTTCCCATTTGTGCATGGGTTGCAGGCCACTGAAGTCGATTTTAACGATCTCCGCAACAGTCGGCTCCTGATCCAGGTGGGCAAAAACCTCGTTGAGAACAAGATGCCGGAAAGCCACTGGTTCCACGAGATTATGGAGCGTGGCGGGAAGATCGTCTCCATCGTCCCCGAATACGGACCTCAGTCGACGAAGTCCGACTACTGGATCCCGGTGAGAGCAGGTCTGTCCGACACCGCGATATTCCTGTACCTCGCCAAGGAGTTGATCGAACGCGACCTATACGACGTCGAGTTCGTCAAGAGATTCACCGATCTGCCCCTCCTGATCCGTCTCGACAATCTGACGAGGGTGCGCGCCGACGAGGTGTTTGCCGGGCATGAGCCTCTGCTCGATCCCGACGGGCCCAGTTTCACCCTCCATGGGATGACCGCAGACCAGTACCAGACGATTGGTGATCGCGTCATCCGTGATACTTCGGGACAGATCCGCGCCATCAGCCGCGAGGACGTCGGAGATCGGATGGCCGAGCGCGAGATTGACCCCGAGATCGATTGGAGGGGGGTCATTTCATTCGCTGACGGGACCGAGGTCGAAGTGGCAACGGCTTTCAACCTCTACCGAGACCACCTGGTCGACTACGACCTCGAGACCACAGCCGACATCACCGGTTCACCCAAAGACCTGCTGGAGCGGCTTCTCCAAGATGTCGCCACGATCCGCCCGATGTCGATCCAGGTGGGGGAGGGGGTAAATCACTACTTCCACGCCACTTTGCACAATCGGGCCACCTATCTGGTGGCGATGCTCACCGGGCAGATCGGTATTCCCGGCGCTGGAGTGAGCACGTGGGCGGGCAACTACAAAGGGGGGATCTTTCACGGTGCTCCATGGCATGGGCCGGGAGTCGGCGGATACGTCAACGAGGACCCGTTCCATCCCCTAATGGGTGAGGACGATAGCTACGACTTCGACAACATTCACCACTACATTCATGGGGAAGAAACATCCTATTGGGGCTATGGCGACCGCCCGCTGATCGTCGACACTCCGAAGAGCGGCCGTAAGGTCTTCACCGGCACGAGCCACATGCCGACCCCCACCAAACTGATCTGGTACAACAACTCCAACCTGATCAATCAGGCCAAATGGGCCTACCACCTGATCAAGAACACCAACCCCAAGGTCGACATGATCGTCGACCAGCAAATCGAGTGGACTGGGTCCGCCGAGTTTGCCGATGTGATCCTGCCCGCCAACAGCTGGCTCGAATTCGAGACGACCGAGATGGGTGGCTCTTGTTCCAACCCGTTCCTCCAGTTGTGGAAGGGTGGCATCAGACCCCTCTACGACAGTCGTGACGATGTGGCCATATTCGCCGGAGTTGCCAGGGCCCTGGCAAACCAGACCGGTGACAATCGCTTTGCCGATTACTTCAAGTTCGCCAGTGAGGGTCGTCCCGAGGTGTATCTGGATCGGGTGCTCAAGGCCTCCTTCACCACCGAGGGATACACGGTCGACGACATCATGTCCGGGAGATACGGCGAGCCCGGCGGCGCGTTGATGCAGTACCGGACCTACCCGCGGATCCCGTTCTGGGAGCAGATGGAAGACAGCTTGCCGTTCTATACCGACACCGGGCGGATGAACGCCTATTGCGATATCCCCGAGGCCATCGAATACGGAGAGAACCTGATCGTTCACCGGGAGGCCGTCGAAGCCACTCCCTACATGCCCAATGTGATCGTCTCGACCAGCCCGTGGATACGTCCCCAGGACTATGGCATCGACCCCGCCGACCTCGACGCCGACCGCCGACAGGTTCGAAATATCAAGATGGCTTGGTCCGATGTGCGGCGAACGGTGAACCCCCTGTTCGAGCAGGGCTTTCGATTCTTGTGCCTCACTCCAAAATCACGACATTCGGTGCACTCGTCGTGGGCCATTACCGACTGGCATTGGATCTGGAATTCGAACTTCGGCGACCCTCATCGAACCGAAAAGCGGATGCCGGGTGTTGGAGATGCCCAACTCCATATGAGCCCGGTAGACGCTCGGAGTCTCGGGCTGGCAAGCGGTGATTGGGTCTGGATCGATGCGAATCCTCAAGACCGGCCCTATGTCGGTGCATCTGAGGACGATCCGTTTTACGAAGCTGCGCGGCTGATGGCCCGGGTTAGCTACAACCCGTCGTACCCGCCGGGAGTGACCATGATCAAACACGCCTTCTACATGGCTACCCCGCGGACGATCAGGGCCCAGAAGTCACGGCCCGATGGCAGGGCTCTCGCCGATACCGGGTACCAATCGAGTTTCCGTCACGGAAGTCAGCAGTCGCTCACCCGTGGCTGGGCGCCCCCGATGCATCAGACCGACAGCCTCTTCCACAAAAGAGCGGCCGCGATGGGTTTCATTTTCGGGTTCGACGTTGACAATCACGCCATCAACACGGTTCCCAAGGAGACCCTCGTCAGGATCACCAAGGCCGAATCGGGTGGGCTTGGTGGAAAAGGGGTTTGGTCGGGTGCCACGACAGGGAACAGCCCCGGTGGCGAGAACCCATTCATGCAGAAGTACATCGCCGGCCAGATCGTCACCATCAAAGGGAGAAGCTCGTGAAGTCTGTCGAATCAGGAGATCCACTTGAGCTTGTTGGCGTGGGCTACCCGATGGAGATCAATGTCGAGATGGACAAGGAGACTGCCCGCTGCCTAATCGAGGAGTATGCCCTGACCGGGTTTGCAGCAAGTGAAGTGCTCGCCTTGTTTGGGTCACCGGCCTACTCAATGCCGTACGCCATTTATCAGCGCCGCGGCGCCGGTTTTGTCAAAGACCTGGTCCATGGGGTGTTTGGGGAGGCGAAATGACAACTGCGTATAACTGGCAGTTGGGCCGTGACATGGAATACCGGTTCGAAGGTGGCGAGGCCAAACGCCAGTTTGCTGCTGTCTTCAACATCAACCGCTGTATTGCATGCCAGACGTGCACGATGGCCTGTCGATCAACCTGGACCTTCTCACCCGGTCAGGAGTTGATGTGGTGGAACAATGTCGAGACCAAGCCCTATGGCGGTTATCCCCGGCATTGGGACGTCAACCTCCTGGAGCTCCTCGAGAAAGCAAACCCTGGCGGGCAGGTGTGGGACGCTGGGCAGAGCTCGGCCGACGCCCCCTACGGGCGTTTTGAGGGAAAGACCGTATTTGAAGCTGCCGATCTAAGCGAACGGGCGGTGGGCTACCTCCCTGCTGACGAGGATTGGAAAGGCCCCAACCGATTTGAAGACCACGGCACCGGTTGGACGGCGAAGGGCACAAGCCTGCCTGAGCACGAGGGGTGGTTCTTCTACCTGGCACGTATCTGCAACCACTGCACCTATCCGGCGTGCCTGGCCGCCTGCCCCCGAAACGCGATTTATAAGCGCCCTGAAGATGGGATTGTCTTGATCGATCAGGAGCGCTGTCGCGGATACCGCAAGTGCGTGGAGGCTTGCCCTTACAAGAAATCGATGTATCGACCATCGACCGGGACCTCAGAAAAGTGCATCGGTTGTTACCCGCGTCAGGAGGGAACGGATCCGCTGACCGAGGGCCAGCCAATGGAGGCGAGGTGCATGGCTGCGTGCGTCGGTAAGATTCGGATGCAGGGCCTGGTTAATGTGGAGGCCGACGGCACCTGGACCGAAGATCCCAACCACCCGCTCTATTACCTCGTCCACACCGAGCAGGTGGCCCTGCCGCTCTATCCGCAGTTCGGGACCCAACCGAATATCTATTACATCCCACCCCGTTGGGTGCCCCGCGATTATCTCCGGCAGATGTTTGGGCCTGGCGTCGACCGAGCGATTGAGCGCTACACCCGCCCCTCTCGTCGGCTTCTGGCAGTCCTGCAACTGTTCCGGGCTTCTCAACAAGTGATCTTCTCCTTCGACGTCGAAGAAGGCGAAAGGGTCGGTGAAGTCCAGGTAGGTGGCGAGGGGTATGAGATCTTCAATGACACGGCGATCGGTTTCGACAGCGATGGACATGAGATTGTCCGCATCCGCGTCGAGGAGCCGCTCCACGAGCGTCCGCTCAAGTTGAATTCGATATGACCACATCATCGAACGTCGAAGACCGAGTTGAGGCGACCGGAAGGTTCACCGTTTACTCACTTCTTGCGGTGGGCTTCGCCTTCCCGACCGGTGATCGCTTCTCGAAGATCGAATCCTCGTTGCTTCCGGCCGCGTCGTTTTTGGATGTGACTCCTGATGTAGACGCTGCGATTCGTCATGTGGCCGACACCTTCGCCAATGATGTACGTTCAGCCCGCGCCGGCCATATCTTGCTCTTTCCCCCAGTTGCTTCTCAGGATGCTCCCGGATATGAAACCGGGTACCGCGGAGAGGGCGTCTTTCAGCAATCGGCCCTACTCGCCGATGTCGCCGGGTTCTACCGGGCACACGGTCTGAGGGCCGGTGGCAGCGAGAGAGAGCGGGTCGATCACATTGTTGTCGAGCTGGAGTTCATGGCCGTGGTGGCGAGGAAGGAACTGTTGGCGATCCGGGAAGGGTCATCGGAACGAGCGGAAATATGCCGGGAGACAGCTGCGAGTTTCCTCCGAGACCACCTCGGTTGCTGGGCGCCGGCGTTCGGGATACGGACCGGTGCCATCTCGGCGAACCCGTGGTACGCCGCGCTGGGCGATCTTCTGGCGACATGGATCAACGCCGATATGGCTGCCTTCGATGTCGTGCCCGAAGAGATGGTCGAGGGTCCGCTGCCTCAGGAGCCGCCGGATGATGGAAGCTGCGGGCCGTGCCCGCCGGCCGGATTGGGGGCAATGGGGTGAGACCCGGACTGTCGAAGCTGGCACTCTTTTCTGGGCTCGTGCTGATCGCAGTCATCCTGCGGGTGACCGACGCTAACCCGGCCGTGGCCCAAACCCAGGTAATCGGCGTTTGGCACGTTGATTCGGAGCCGATCATGGACGGGAGCGCCCCAGAATGGCAGTCGATTCTGCCGATTTTCCTACCAACCACATCTCAACAGGTGGCCCCGCCCATGGGAGGTGGCGCCACCGAGCGCATAGCCATCAGGGCCGTTCATTGGGAAGACCGGATGTACGTCATGTTGGAGTGGTCTGATCAGACCGCGGACCGGCTCTCCAATCAATACGAGAAGTTCACCGATGCTGCGGCCATTCAATTCCCTGCCGAAGGCGGGACCGAAGTCCCCTCAATCTGCATGGGCCAGGCCGACCAGGGGGTCAACATCTGGCAGTGGCGAGCTGATCTGGAGGACGGCCGTCCCGGTCTTCCCGAGGGTGGATATGTCGACATGTACCCGTTCGAAGAAGACCTGTACTTCACAGCTCGTGCAGCCGGAAATCCTCTATCTCAACCGAGTCCCAATGCGACTCAGAACCTTCTCGCCGGAGGGTTCGGGACTCTGGAAGCAACTGGTGAATCCGAGCTTCAGGGTCACGCAGTTTATAAAGATGCCCGATGGATGGTCGTCTTTTCGAGGGACTTCGTCGCAACCGGCGACCTCGAACCCGATTTCGACGGTGCGGAACCCGTCGATGTCGCCCTGGCAGTCTGGGATGGCAGTAAAGGCGAACGAAACGGGGTGAAGTCAGTTTCGGCATTCACGCAGATGAGAATCAACGCGGAGGATCCCCCCCGACGAGCCGTAGCCGCCACGGACGATTGGCCGGCGTTCGATCCCTCAAACCCCATGGTTGGCATCTCTGTTGGGGTGATCGGCGTTGCCCAGATCGTCTTGCTTCTTGTGGCAATCATCGCGTTTGGGCCAATGATCTTCATGGCGTTGTCCAGGGGTGGGCGAGAGTATGACGAGACGACTCCTGACGAGTCATAGGGACACCATTGAGGCTTTAGCTCGATGGCTTGCTCTGGCGGCACTCGTTGAACTGATATTGCTCCGCACGGGCACCCGCACCCTGATTCACATCCCCGGATTGGGTCGGTTCGATACGTCGATCGGGGCGTTTGCGGAGGTGGGCCGGTTCGCCTACTACCTGGCCGTCGTGCTGGTCATTTCAGTGCTCATCTACGTGGCACTCATGCTGTTGTCGGGAGGGCTATCGAGCAGGACAATCAGCCTGCTGACGGTGTCGTTCATCGCCTTAGCCACTGCTGGCCGGCTCGGTGCACTCCCCGGAGTTGTGATACCTTCCTTGACCCTTGTTGTGCTGGTTGCGATGGCCCTTCTGACGTGGACCGGGATCAGGTCGATTCCCGTGGTGCTGTTTGTGGCAGCTTCGGCAATTGCAGGCTGGAGTGTCGTCGGCCAGAGAATGGGCGGTGGAATTGCGGGTAATTGGGTGGACATCGCGATCATTGTGGCCGAAGGCTTGCTCATCCTCGCCGGGGTTACCACACCGTTGATGGTGGCGGGCAGAACGACCAGGTCCGCGTTCTTGGCGGGTGTGGCTGCCTTTGTGGCTGCAATGGTGGGTCTGTCTGTTGGTGGTTCGACGTTGTCGATTCTGCTGCTTTGGAACCTAGGTGTGCCGGGCTGGCTTTCTCCAGTCGCATTCGCGTTTGCTTTTGGTGGCGTGGTAACGGCGGTGTGGTCGGCGCAACGCAAGGGCGAGATACTCACGGCCGCCGCAATCATTCTTCTGATAGCAGCAGGTGTCGGGACCATCAGCACCTATCAGAGCGCGCTGGCGCTGGCCGCGGTCCTCCTTTTCGGAGTAGCTACAGGTGCGATCGCCATGCCGGGCCGCCAAGAACCAGCTTTGGATGCGGACCCTGAAATGGGTGACATTCTAGAGTTCACGGACCGTACGATTCTCGATACATACGGAGGGCGCTGAGGAGTGAATGTAGGTAGTGCCAAAGCAACCATCGACCAGTCGGGACTACAGGTCGTTTGACTGGTGGTGGTTCCGTGCGGGGTAGGGCCCGATGGACTGCACCCCAAGACCTCGGTGGTTGTTAGCTGTTCAGGAATCCTGACGAACGTAGGACCCCGCAGGGATGCGGAACCCCACGGCCAACCGGTTCCATCCGTTGATGGCGACGATTGCCAGGGTCAGGGCCACCGTCTCTTCAGGGGAGAACACAGCAGTCACATCCTCATACACCTGGTCGGGGGCGCCAGACTCGGGGAGAAGGGTAAGGGCTTCACACCAGGCCAACGCTGCCCGTTCCCGGTCCGAATACACCGGAGTCTCCTGCCACACCGCTACGAGATGGAGCCTCTGAGAGGCCACCCCGATCGCCTCGGCATCCTTGGAGTGCATGTCAAGGCAGTAGCCGCATCCGTTGATCTGGGACGCTCGCAACTTGATCAGTTCAAGAAGTTCGGGCTCGAGAGAACTTGACTGGACAGCTTTTTCCAAACCGAGCATGGCCGTCAGAGCCTTCGGGTAGGCCTTTTGATAGTCGATTCGCACTGTTTATCCCTCCTGAGTCATCTCTTACGAAAGGCTACAGCACTGGCTTCATGAACAAGCGCTCGCCGAACGTATCGGCGAAGGGCGTACCACGCTCAGAGAGTTCCGACGGCAGCCGGTGATGGCGACTCCGAGGAGGCCTCAGATGACGTAGGTAAGACCGGCCGCGGCGAGTCCGAACACGGCCTGGCAAGGTCCGAAAAATCCAGATGCTGCGCCCAGGGGGATCGTGGTGCCCGGCCCTGAGGCGAGCAGGGCCGGCCTGAGAGGACCAGACTGCGACGGCAGCTCCCGATGTGGGCATGGCTGACGTTCGATCACGAGCCGTCGAACCGGATGAGTCCCTGGTCGACGGCGGCAGCGACGGAGGCGGTGCGGGTAGTGACTTCGAGTTTGGTGAAGATGTGAACGAGGTGGGTCTTTACCGTGGCTTCGCTGATGTGAAGCCGCCGAGCAATGGCTTTGTTGGCCAAGCCTTCGGCCACGAGGCTGAGAACTTCTAACTCTCGAGTGCTCAACGTCTTGGTGGAGGGTCGGCGAACCCTGTCGACTAGCCGCGAGGTCACTGCCGGTGAAAGCACGGTTTCACCCCGATGTGCGGACCGAATCGATTCGAACAGGACATCGGGTGGGGCGTCTTTGAGTAGATATCCGACGGCTCCTGCATCGAGAGCTGAGAGGATGTCTGCGTCGGTGTCGTAGGTGGTTAGGACCACGACGTGGGGCGCTGGGGTGAGTTTGCGGAGCTCACTGATGGCCGCGGCGCCTCCCATACCGGGCATCTGTAGGTCCATCAGCACTAGGTCAGGTTCGTCAATGGCGGTTCGACGGACTGCCGCCTCACCGGTCGATGCCTCGCCGATAACGAAGAAATCCTCCTGGCTTTCGATCACTGCACGAAGCCCTGCTCGGACCACGGGGTGATCATCGACTATGAGGATACGGATCATGTCTCCTGCCAGGGGATCGAGGCCGATATTGCGGTGCCTTCGTCGGGAGCAGTCTCCACTGTGAGGTTTCCGTCGACTTCGTCGAGCCGGTCTCGCATCACCTGAATCCCGAACCCGGATCCGTCGGGGTGAGTAGTCACTGATGTCAGATCGAACCCGATCCCGTCGTCGACCACGTCAACGGTGGTCCGGTCGTCGAGGAAGGTGAGGGTGACCTGCACGTGATTTGCCTTGGAGTGGGCAGCTGCGTTGGCCAACGCCCCTTGTGTCACCCGCAGCAGGGCCATCTCTTGTACGAGGGTCAGGGGGTAGGGCTGACCGGCGACGCTGAAGCCGACATCGATCCCAGTCGGTTCTCCGGCGGCGCGGGCGGCCCGTTCAAGGGCTACCGACAATGAGCTGCCGACGAGGTCGGGTGGGCTGAGAGCCGAGACGATCCGGCGGGCTTCGTCGAGGTTGTGTTTGGCGATCTCGCCGATCTGGGACATTCCTGCCGGATCGTCGGACGGGGACAACGTGGCGGCGTTCGCAAGTAACACAATGCTCGAGAGGCCCTGGGCGATGGTGTCATGGACCTCTCGGGCGAGGCGGCGCCGCTCCTCGAGCGCTCCCTTCTCCCGCTCCGCAGCGGCCAGACGTCCCCTTGTCTCGACAAGTTCGGCGAGCAGCTGGCGAGTGCGCTGGTGTTCGGAGGCCAATGCCCGATACGCCATGGTCGAGACCACGGCAACACCGGCTCCGATTATCGGTCCGACCACCTCGGCTACCTCAAGCGTGCCGTCACCGTCTAGCGCCACGATGGCCACCGCGGTCACTACCACAACAGCCAGCATGCTTATCGGGGTGGGTAGCAAAAACAGATGCAGAAGGAACAGCGCAAACGCGAGCCAAACAAATAGTGAGGTCACCTTCAGGCTCGCTAATGCCCATCCGACGGTAAGGGCGGCCAACCACACGGCCACAACTGTCGGACCCTTCTCGCCGAGGAGAGCCACGCCAGCTAGATACCAGGTGGCAATGGCGAGGCCGGCGACCAGGGCGACGCCGGAATCGGCTTGGAACGCGGCGATCACGACCAGCAGCAGAAAGAGGCTGTGAAGTCCGACTGTGAGCCAACGCGCCGAAGCGCTTTCATCTGAACCGAACAATTGGAGCATCGGTCAATTATACGGCTGAACCACGAGATCCATGGCCTGACGAATCAACCGATCGGTTGATTCTCAGACCAACCTTTTTATTCTGTCTTCTCACCAACCGGTTGATGTCGAATCTCCCTCCGTGATCCACGATTGACCTAGAAGAACCGATCAAGAAAAGGATCAATAAATGTTCGTTGGATTGCGAGACCTCTGGTTCGCCAAGGGTCGCTTCATGTTGATGACAACCGTGGTGACGCTGGTCGCCCTACTGGTTGTCGTCCTTTCAGGCCTCACCGCGGGACTGGCCGCCGAAAACGTCTCAGCCGTCGAAGGGCTGGGGGCAAGCCATCTCGTCTTCCAGGACACTGGCGAAGACCCGTCGTTTGAGCAAAGCCATCTCGATGCGAGCCAAAAAGAACAGTGGGTCGTGCTGCCAGGTGTCACCGCCGCGGCACCACTCGGGATCAGCCGGGCCAGCATGACAGTGGCCGACTCGTCGATACCGGTCGTCGTATTCGCAGCCGAACCCGGCAGCTTCATCGGCCCAACACAACTCGAAACCGACGCCACCGTCGTCGTTTCCTCGGCCTTCGCCGACGAGCATCACCTATCATCTGGCGGCCGCGTAACAATCGGTGAGGCCGCCTACACCGTCGCGACCACCACCGGAGAAAG
>RCMY010011181.1_pt1 | contig 11561 bp, 5 predicted proteins | sample 2041341 | NCBI WGS metagenome assembly RCMY01 (sample SAMN09708234, study PRJNA481090) | Marine sediment metagenome, whole genome shotgun sequencing project.
GATTCATCGAAGGAAGAGAAGTAGAATAAATCAATTTGTTCTTCAGATGCCCATTTATTCACGTTAATGAAATATTTCATTGCATTCGCGGGTGATGGTTGTGCTTCATTATTGTTTAGTCCTTCATTAGGCCACCCCGTTTCTGTTATCATAACAGGTTTACCTTTGGCAACATTTTTAGTTACAGCATACATCTGTCGCAAGTATAATGTAGACTGTTCAATAGTATATCCTTCCCAGAACGGATAGCAATTTGCAAGAATCATATCACAAGCCTCTACAACATTAGGACGTTCTACAAATTGAAAATAGGCATCAACATATCCTACGGGAATATTTGGTAAAGCTGCTTTAACTCTTTTTATATAGTCTATTAATTCCTGTTCTGATAATTCGTTTCGAAGTAATACTTCGTTGCCCACTACTGCAACATCAACTAATCCTTGCTGAGCTAGATTTATTAGCCCTTTAATTTCTATTTCATTTTTAGTTTTATCAGACCCAATCCAAGCTCCAACCATGGTTTTCAATCCTTTTTTATGAGCAACTTTAGGTATATGCTCATTTCCATCTGTAGAAGAGAAAGAACGAATCCATTTGGTATATGGCGATATCACCTTCATTCTCCTACGTATTTGATCTTCCGATAACTGATCGCCAATATCCTGACCTTCTTCATAAGGACTAAAACACATTCCATGTAGTCCGCTATTTAGTGTTTTTGAAAAAAGCGCTTTAATGTCATGGTTTGTTTTAGCAGAAAAGTCGATATCTGATTTTAGAGCGGTCTTTAAATCAAAATCTCCAAACGACAGTAATTTCTCTGTTTGGTAATATGACGAAGCTTCTGGAACTTTCTTTTTCGTTTTTCGTTTTGCCAATTCTGCACTTATTTCTAACGCACGCTCTTCTGTAAGATTATAATTACGCATTATCCACATAGCTGCAAGTGTACCTACTATTGGTAAACCTGAGTAGAATAATCTTATTCCTGTAATTGATGCTTCAGTATTTTCTGTATCTGGTACAAACCCTACTAATGTCATAATAGCACCTGTTAATAATCCTGCAATTGCAAAACCAAACTTTACCATCCACCAATAAATAGCTCCAAAAACACCTTCTCTTCGTTTTCCTGTATTTAATTCATCAATATCTATAACATCTGAAGTCATAGACATCATTAGCGTAAACAAACTTCCAATCCCAAAAGAGAAAAAAGGCAATGCAAATAAAAACATATATGGTTTACCTGGAATAAATAAGAACCAAAGCATCAAATATCCTAAAACAGAAATTCCTTGTGAAACCAAAAAGGCTTTCTTTTTACCCATGATTTTAGACATCTTAGCCACAATAGGTATAACCAAAAAAGTAGTTGATAATGCCCCTATACTGCCTAATAGCGTTGGCCAAATACCGGCTGCTGCTGCATCACCATTAAATAAATAATAAACCACAATAAAAAATGAAAAACCAGCAACTACATTAAATGCATTATAGATCAAAAATGTTGAAAAACACAATTTTCTAAACTGGTCAATTTTGAAAGCTTCTTTAAAATTTTCTATAATCTGTTTTAAACTTCCTCCAATAGTTTTTAATGTTAAAGGCGTCAAACTTTCATCATCTTTAGTAGACTTGCTTTTAATAAAAAGAGCAGGAACCATTGCCAAAACAGCAAAAATAACACCAACCCAAATTCCTAAAGTTCTTGTCGTTTCAGTTGTTTCTCCAAACCAACCGTCATCATACATAACCACCCAAAACCAAGGCGCGATAACCCAGGCCCATTGTCCTATCCATTGTGCTATAGCCATGATGTCTGTACGTTCATGAAAATCATCACTCATCTCATACCCTATAGCGACGTAAGGCACAGAAAAAATAGTAAGTCCTAAATAGAAAATTAAAGACCATATCAAGAAATATGTAAAGTTATAACTTACACCATCTTCAATATATATTTGCCACAACAGCGAAAAAGAAACCCCCATGATCACAGCTCCTAAAAGCACATACTGCCGACGTCTGCCCCAAATAGATTTTGTATTGTCAGAAATAAATCCCATTAATGGATCTGTAAAAGCATCGAAAACACGAGGAAGAAAAAATAAAATTCCCCACATCCAAGTTGGAAAGGCATAATCTTGAATTAACACAACCATAAAAATGGCCAAAGCAGCTGGGAACATTTGATTGGAAAGCATACCTACACCGAATGCTACTTTTTGACCGAATGGGACTTTATTTGTGGTTGTGGACATATTTAATTAATTTTTGGTTGGTAATTAGTTAGTTTATATTTTCTTATTTCGAGAGATAACCATGGTAAGTATGCTTTCATACTTTAAAATTTTAGAATTCAAAATTAATTAGGTGAATTCGTTTCATTAGCTAATGGTGGAACTAATACATCTTGCATCAGGGCATCTTTATCTCCATCATATGATTTGGTTATTGTATTTCCATTTCTTGTCAATCCTTTAAAAATTTCCTCATCTACTGCATCCCATAAAGCAAATTTAGCCTGACCATCAACTGTAATCAAGCCAAAATGATTCTCTGAACCTTTTGGATTTTTGCCATCTTTCCATGGTTCATTAAAAGCTTCGAAATAGAAACATGAAATACCCTCAGCATTGGTCCATTCCCTCATTTGTTTATAGTACGCTGCTTCTTTATACTCATCTGTAGCTCTTGAGCCTGTAGGTCCATAATGGCCATTAGAAACCGTTGCCCAGCCTGTTTCCCCTATATGTATGGGCTTCTTAACACCTATACTTGTCATATAATTTGAAACACTATCATATTGAGCTTTTGCAAAACCTAAAGCTCTAACCATAGCAGCATCAATTTTTTCGATATCTGATATTTTTGTTTCATTTTCTGGAACTCCCCAAAATGCAGGATTATAATGTGTGTTATGATAAGGGTAGGTGTGCATAGAGACATAATCTACAGCGCTATATAATTTTTCAAGATCTTCGGTATGATATTCAGTACCAAGTCCGCCCCAAGAGGCAAAGTCATCGGAACTTGTTATCCACAAATCTTTTTGAAGTTTTCCTGATTTTTTCAACTCTTGTAAATGGTTAACCCATTTTAAAATTACGGCTGGTTGCACATAATATGTAGCCGCCCATTTCACCATAGCTTCATTCCCTACAGCGATTACTTTTACAATATCAGGATATGCATTTGCCAGCCTAGCTGCTTCTTCAATTTGTGGTTCATTTGCTTCGCTTTCTTCATTATGATCAGGTTCTTTATCTGTAAAAGCATTTTTACAATCGATCCATGCACCCAGCATGACATACATTTCAAAATCAGGATCTTCTTGTTTTAATTCACTAATAGCTTTTAATAGGTTTGACGCTTGCGGTAAGTGAACTTTATAGGTGCGAATGATTTTTATACCCATTACAGATAATAGTTTCATATCTTCCTTGAGTTCATCTAATGTTGGTTCTATGTCGTGATCAACATGTCTATACCCTCCATAGGACATGGCCAAATAATTTGGATTACCTAATATGTCTTTTGCACTTAAACTTGATTGTTCTTTCACTGTATTTAAATTGCTTTCTTTCTTAGTATTGTTTTTGCAAGAAAAAACCAACATCAATAATAGAAAGTAAATGGTTGTTTTGATATGTTTTTTCATGTCTATTTATTAATGGATACAATAATTTGCTTGATTTCTCCAGTACGTTCAAAAACTTTTTTGCTTGTAGCCGAATCAAGATGTAAGTGATCATATTCAAGAACTGAATCTTCCTTGAATACAACTTTCAAACCTTCATTCTCTGCTAATTTGTAAATGACAGGAATTTGACAATAGGTAAAACCAAGTGATCCTTTCTCCAGTTCAATTTCTTTTACTTCCTTGTTGATATTAGTAAAGGTGAAGATGTTGGCCTCTTTTAAGAATTCTTCTTTTCTTAACAACCGCGGGTTAAATAATAATTTCCCTTCTGTCACGAATACTCCTAATTCTCCAAACCGGCTTAAAATATCTTCTTTCACTTGACCTGTCATACCTGGTTGCTGTGCACCTTTTCCTGCGGGTGTATGAGAATAAGGATCTGTGGGGAATGCTCCATACAATTCTGGTGATTTGTGAACTCCTATACCTTCATTAATTTCGTAATAATGGTCTAATAGTTTCCCGATGGTGACTTCACTTTCTTTATGTTCTATGGCTAATAAACAAGTTTCTTGAACGCTTAATAACAGTTTAGAAACCATATGCCAATAGATAGATCCTAAACCTTCATAACCAAAGAAGGTTCCTGAGCGTCCTGTAAAGGATTTGTGATCAAATAACTCTTCGAAAGTTTCTAATAGCAAATCTTTATCTTTTTCAACCAGGGCACCATATTGTTCTCCTGGAAGTTGCGACAACGCTTCTTTTAAACTTTTTGCATTGTTGAATGTTCCATTAAAATGGTAGTTTCCTTGAACGTCTTTTAAAACTATCTGTTTGTTTCCGTTTCTTAAAAGTTGTTGCAACAAGGCAGATGTTTCGACTTTTTTAGAAGGGATATTATTTTTTACATCAAACCTTGGCAATTCCTTGTCAGGATACAATATATAACTGTATTGATCTGGTCTAAACAAGGCACTTCTTTTTAAAGCATCCAACAACTCTAATGAGGCTTCTCCAGAGATATATCCAGAACTTAAAACAGCCACTTGACCTTCTAACATTTCTGGCAAATAGGAGATAGAGACTTCTGAATCATTCTCAATCGTCATTAAATTGTAAGCGTGAAATAAGTTGTCTTCTCTTTTATTGGCATCTATGGAATGATCTAAGTACTTTTTGGAGATTTCTAAAAAGCGTAACAAATCATTTTTCGTAATGGTAGTTTTAACACTTGAAAAACCTTTCTTATAAATGCCTGTTCTATAATCACAGCCAGCATTTCCAAGTCCGTCTAATACTGTCTTTCTATCTTTATCAGAAACTTTCCCAGAAAGGATCTGTTCATTTTCATTTAAGGTTGAGAGTACTTTGTTAAAGAATTCGGCTAATTCTTTAGAAACTTCATTATCTTCCTCAGACGTATTTTTAACTACTCCTTCAAGGAAATTTAAAAATCGTCGTAAATAATACAAAGTCACCATCGATACACCGTTTCCTACCAAGGCATTGTTAGCGTCATTCCATTCAGGCCTTTGTGTATTCATCCAAATTCCACCTTCTGGAATAAAGTTCGATACCTTAGCTAGAACCGTTGCCAATAGTTTTTCAACAAGATTTACCTTATAGATAAAATAATTTTTATCTCTAAGTAATGCACCATCAGCACCTAATTCAGCTCTTTTTTGGGCAATTCTTTCATCTGATTCTTGATCAAATTCAATAGTGTCTTTTGGATTGATTAAGATATCTGAGTAACTTTTTATTTTGTAAGGCACATTGGCATATACAAAAATATCTTGTTTAAAGTACGTTGCTAATTCATTAGGGTAATGGTGTTCAATAAACTCTAAAAACTTTAATAGATAAATAATTTGATGATCTCCCCAATACCCAATATATGACCATGGATCATCCGGCTCTATGGTTTCCCAATCAAATCCGTCTTTCGTTACTCGGTAAGGGTTGTAACCATCGAATGTAGTTGCATTCAAAAACTTATGGATCATACTTTCAATAAACTCTGGATACGAATGCGCTAAAGCTTCCCAGTTTTGAAAAATATCCCGCCAGTTACCTTCATAATCCAATATTTTTGAACCATCCAATTCATTGGTAGTGTTTATGGAAAACCTGTTCCAAGGTCTACTTGGGTCACCATGTCTTCTACTAAATTTTAGAGGCATGTATTCAATAGCAAGTCTTTTAAAGTTTTTGTCTATATCTTTTTTAGCCAATGATTTCAAATGACCAAGTGTAAATACTTCTGGAAGATTGTTTAAGAGGTCTTCCTTTTTCTTAAATACTTTTTTGTTGGCGTTTTCGATATATTTTACAAAATCCCATTTTTCAATTTGATAACCATCATCAAAAATACCCCCACGCATAATATTAAAAAGGGTGTTAGAAAAATGTCTTGTATTTCTCAATTTGTCGGCCGTGAGCTGTATTCCGTCTGAAGCTCCATTCAACTCCAATAAATGTTTGGACCCTAATTCAATATCTGCCTGAATAATAGCAATAAGGTCTGTTTTCTTATTAATCAATTCAGAAATTTCACTGATGTTAACCATGGATTGGTTGACATTGGCTATGATCATCCAACTTTTTTCCTTCTCCGGCTGCAAAGTCATATCGGCACAAATAAAATAGGCCCCTTTTTCAGCTTTTATGTCAACTTCCTGCTTGATTTCTTTTCCTTTTCTGAACGAATCAAGTTGAAGGGAAGAAACTAAATATTTTGCATTTTCAATTCCGGTAGACCAGGAAATGGTCGCTTTTAAGGCTTCACTGGGTTCCGCTTTATCAACAATTATAGCACTCAGTGCAAATACGCCAATACCAACTTCTGCTTCAAGTTCATTTTTTTTGTAGGCATCGACCAGGTTACTTTGTCTATTCTGCAAGTCGGATGATACTCCATAAGGAATGATATTTTGAATACCGTCCAATACTGTTACTTGTATCTCATTAGCGGTATCGTTGATTAAGGTAGATTTTTTTACAAATCCGTATTCATTACTTGAGCTCCATTGGTATCTGAAAGTAAGACCTAGATCTTTATTGATTTCCTCAAAAACAACCTTGTTCCCATAACTATTTTTATACAGATTTCTTTGTGTCTTATATATTCCAACATATCTAGTGGAAAAAGGTTCCCATAAATATGTTTTGCCTTCAACATGTATTTGAAGTATGGTTTTACTTCCCGTAATATCTGCTGATTCAGTAATTTTATCATCGGTATAATAAGGGAACAAAGATGATTCACTGTCTTTTCTCCCTGCTGTTAATCCGCCATTGCTCGAAATAAACATCCAATGGTTTGAATCGCTTACAATGCTCATAAAGAAAGGCCTCATTCGCTGTTGGTAATTTTATAATAACTTTCGTTATCAAAATCAACTAATTTCCCTGTTATTTCATTTGCTTCAAAAGAAACTTTATTAGCCCCTAAAAACATCTGGTTTACTGTCATTCTAATCCTTATTTATTCTATTAAAAATCTCTTAAAAAAAAATGTGGAGAGATTTGTTATTACCATTCAACTTTTTCTGTACGTACATCTGCATTATTAAATGATACGTTACTATTATTTTCTAATTAATAATTCTTCAACTTCTTCCAATGTTTTGCCCTTGGTCTCTATAACAAACTTATAGACAAAGAAAATCGCACAAAACGAAAGCAATGCATATATAGCAAAAGTGACCGTTGGTCCGAGATTTGATAATTCCCAGGGGAAAACCTGTGTTACTGAAAAGCTTATCAATGAATTGAAAAAACCAACAACCGATATTGCTATTCCCTTTATTTTACTTGGAAACACCTCTGAAATCAAGGTCCACATAACAGGTCCAAGCGAAATGGCAAATGATGCTACATAAAGCAGAATGGCAATCAAAACCAAGGTTGCATTGATTTTTATGGTATTGGTTATCTCGTTTCGTTTAAATTCTAAAAACTGATCCGAATTCAATTTGGTTTCAACCTCTGTAAAAAGTGCTGCCTGACCATCAAATGATTTCCCATTCAAGTCTGCCAATGCTATTTTAATTTCGGTGTTACTAATCTTATCAAGTGTAGTATCATTGAAGTCATAGGTCGCATTATTAAAGGCGAAAGCTGCCATCAAAAGCGCTATTGTCATGAACGTGGTTCCTATGAGTAGTAAAGGTTTTCTACCCAATTTATCTATTAACCAAATGGCGACTAAAGTGAAGACCAAATTTGTAAGACCGACTACAATAGCTTGTAGAAAGGAAGAATCCGTACTTCCGCCAGCTTGTTCGAATATTGTCGGAGCATAATAGAAAACAGCATTAATTCCGGTAATCTGTTGAAAGAAAGCAATGCCCAATGCTATAATCATAATAGTGGCATATTTGCTTTTGAAAATATCTGAAAGCCTTCCTTTTTCCTCTTTTTTGGCAATACCTCGTTGAATTTCAGCGATAGTTACTTCGGCATATGCTTCTCCTCCAATTTTCTGTAATGTTTTTTGGGCCAATGTAACCTTGTTCAATTTTAAAATCAGCCATCTTGGACTTCTAGGTACCGTCCAAAGTGCTAAAAAGTATATGGCTGCAGGGATAGCTTCCACACCCAACATCCATCGCCAACTTTCACCTTCCATATTGACCAAAAAGTAATTTGAAAAATAAGCAACGGAAATACCTATAACTATATTCAATTGATTAAAGGATACCAAGCTACCTCTAAGCTTAGGTGGCGCAATTTCTGCAATGTAGATGGGAGCGATCAAAATAGCCCCTCCGATGCCTATTCCACCTATGATTCTTGCTATGATAAATTCGGTATAACCAGTTGCCATCGCCGACCATGTCGCTGAAATAGCAAAAAGTGCTGCAACGATTATCAGCACTCTCTTTCTTCCGAATCTATCGGCCATTGGTCCAGCTAATAAATTACCTGCCATGGCACCAAAAATGACACATCCTACTGCAAAACCTAACATGGAATCGGTCATTTCAAAATAAATGGTGATTCCTTTTATAGCTCCGGAGATTACAGCGCTATCAAAACCCAATAAAAAACCACCAAGTGCAACAATTAGGCTGATTAGAATGGTATAGGATTTATTCATTTTTATTACAGAATCGGCTTTTTGCATCTTGGTTAGCGCTTAATTGGTTGGTATAGTTATTATTCTGGTCTTTATGCATTATTATGTGGATAATACTATGGTCTGAATGGCATGACCAGGGATATTTACATTCGTGGTATTCGTATCAACAGTTACGCTATAGTCTAGTGGCTTATCACTCTGGTTCATTGCAACTATGACTATACTGCCGTCCTTATTTATGAACGCGGTCGACAATATACTATTTGCACTGGAAACACTACTGATTCTCTTAGCACCAGGGCGAATAAATTTAGAGAAATGACCAATATAGTAATAGGAATTTGTAAGCATGAGTTCGCCTGTTTTTGTATCTCCATGAGCTGGAGCAAAACACAGATTACCCACATGGTTTGGACCGCCAGTTTCATCTAAAAGAATATTCCAATCGGTCCAGGCCACAGTGCCATTGTTAAAATCATTGATCATAGATTTGCCATAACGTTCAGCAAGTCTCACTTCTTCCATTTTATCAATGTCATAACCTTCGTTACACCCTTCGGTAAAAATCAGTTTTTTATCAGGAAATACCTCATTTACATTCTGCACATTATCGAACATGGGTATGCCGTCTTTCCAATCTTCATACCAATGAAAACCTGTTCCCCACACATATTTTGCCGCATCAGGGTCATTTAAGATTACACTTGCCCTTTGAAAAAGCAAGTCCCTGTTATGATCCCATACGATGATATTTTTATCTCCCATACCTGCTTTTTCCAAGGTTGGTCCGAGATAATTCTTTAAAAAGTCGCGTTCTTCCTCTGCAGTATATATACAGGATTCCCAACGTTGTACCGCCATGGGTTCGTTTTGAATAGTCAACCCCCAAATAGGAATGCCCTCTGCTTCATATGCTTCGATAAACTTCACATAATAATTGGCCCATGGTTGAAAAAAATCCGGCTTCAGCTTTCCGCCTTGTAGCATATTATTGTTGGTTTTCATGAATGCCGGCGGACTCCAGGGACTGGCATACATCGTTAACTTACCGCCTGCGGCTGCTATGGCCTTTTTGGTGAAAGGTAAGCGATATTGCCGGTCATGATCTATATTAAACGTTTTTAGTTCGGCATCACCTTCTTCAACATACGTATAACTGCCCGTTGAAAAATCGCAACTATGTATAATAGTCCTGCCTAAAGAGTAGCCAATACCTTTTTCCTTGTCATAATAGGCTTCTAAAAATTTTTCCTGGTTGTCCTCTGTTAGCTTATAAAAGGTTTCGGCAGCGGCGTCTGTTAACGCGGCCCCAATTCCCATCAAAGTCTGAAACTGCTTGTTCGGGTCTACAAGTACGTCTATTTCGGTTTCCAAGGGTTGTTTGAATTCGCCGAAAGCCAATTCTCCTGTCTTGGTAAGTTTTAAATCTGTTTTATGGGCGGTTGTATATAGGTTACCCTTCATTTGCGTTACGGATATCTTTTTTGGTTCATTCGCAGTCTCTACACTCTCTGAACTTTCTGTGGTCTTGGTTGTACAATTAACGAACAACAAAGCTAAAATAAGCAATGCCGTTATACTTGATAAGTAGTACCTCTTTTTTTTGTGTTCCATAACAATAAACGTTAGATATAATTTCAACAAAAAAATAAAAACTTTCGCCCTTCTCCATTCTTTAATAAAAGACTTTGATAAAGGTCTCTTTTATTTGCCTCCTAAGTGGACTGTAGTCCCCAAATGAAGGTGTCTTCTTAGACTTTTCAATTTAGGCAATAAAAGGTTAGATGATAACATGCTAACCTTTTATATAATTCACTAGTGGTATTATATTATAGTACCGTTACAGAAACATTGTCAATATTTGCCGTTACACTACAACCAGCATCACCACCGCAAACTGCCTCTATTAAAAATGAAATACCTTCAGAAACGTCTGTTCCTCCCGGAATAGTAAAAGTGCCGGTGAAAGTTGTCCAACTGCCTGTAAGCGTTGGTGCTGGATTAAATACGTTAGTAAATGAAGCACCTGCGGTCCCTTCTCCGAACAGTATTACATTAAATACGGCACCTGGTTGAACAACAGATCCTATATGGTCAAACTGTATTTGAACAGTATCACCTGCATTCACGGTGCCAGCACCTATTCTTTCTTGTTTGAAAGCAGGATTGCTAGGTCCACCGGTTGCAAGATTGCCAGACCAGGAACCACCATTGTTAATGGTATTGTCTAGTGCAGAAGTTCCACCATTTTGAAATAATAACCAACCGGTGTCATCACCTGTCTCAAAATCGCCATTGGCAGCCAATTCACCACCAGTGGCGCCACCGCCGCCAGTTCCGGCAACTTGTTCTATGTCATCCATATAGAAGGTTCCAGCAGTTGCACCGGGACCATCAACAAACAATACCAGGGTTCCAAACTGATCAGAAGTAGTAAAGGTAAAGGTAAGTTGTTCCCATCCTGTTCCTCCGTGATTTGCGATGGTCTCAACAGGGGCACCAGCTCCTTCAAATTTCAACAAGATTGGTACCGCTGTTGTAGAATAAAACTTCATGGTGATATTTTTGTCAGTCGCAAAATCTACCGGTGTATCCAAGGTAAATGCACCACCTTCGAAAGCACCACCGATGTTCACAATTTCCCCCACTTTGGAAGCCACCGCATTGATTCCTGATAGTTGTGGATTATCCACTACATTATAGGAAGCACCATTGAAGGTAACAAAGTCATAGGTTATACTTGAGCAATCAAAGTCAATGGGCAATTCCAGCATGGTATCCGTACATCCACCACCGGCAGGAGCAGCCACTTGTTCTATATCA